>Ga0181612_100354_pt1 | contig 43105 bp, 31 predicted proteins | sample HoacroProtozoa21_FD_119630 | JGI IMG/M metagenome (GOLD analysis project Ga0181612, IMG submission 119630) | Hoatzin crop microbial communities from Cojedes, Venezuel. Combined Assembly of Gp0051906, Gp0051904, Gp0051908
AGAGGGAAGGTTACACCGTTAAGTGATGTTCCGTCCTGTCCGGTTATCGTGGTAGCTGTCGTAGGAACGATAGAGTTGGAGAAGTCGATATCGGCTCCGATTATGATCTCGCTCTTTCCTGCGTCAAGGGCTGCCTGCAGCTCGTCGGCCGTCTTGACGATAACTCCGCTGCCTCCGCTTTCACCGCTGTTGAGGATGGCGAATGCTGCGGTACCTGCATCAGACATGGTGTTATAGGCGTCATCCTCGCTAGGGTTGGCATAAACCTGTACTGAGTAGCTGCCCGGGTCAAGCATGAATACGGTGGAAGCACCGATTGTGTAGCTGGTCTCTCCGTCGGTTACGGAATAGTTCTTCCCGTTGAAGACAACCGAGTAGCTGTCTGCATTCTCGATGGCGTTCCATGAAATCACAATGTCGGTAGATGTTCCTGCGGTAACCTCTTCAGGATCAGCAGTAGGCTGAGGAGTGCGGAGGGCTGTGTTGACAGCGTCCGTGTCAGTGCTCCATGCCAGCTGGCTTATTGTAAGGCCGCCTGATACGTATACATATACGAGGCTCTCCTCTGTGATGTCCTTGATGACGATCTTGGTAGGAGTCGAGTCTCCGGAGTTCAACATTGCACCACCCTTTATGGAGATGCTGCTTCCATCGGTAGGACCTACGCCAACAGTGGCATGTCCGGTACCGTCACCTGTTACAGATATGATTACAGAACCGGGTTCGGTAACCTTGAATGCGAGATATCCTTCCGTAGGAACGCCTGTGGAGGCCTTGAGAACGGAAGCATCGGAGAATGTGAGCGAAGAGTTCTCAACTACGATAGGCAGGTCGCCTGAAGCGTTGATGTACAGGTAGTCGCGAACCATTTCCTTCTTGATTGTCCCGCTGAAATACTTGGCATTGCCGAAGTCCCAGGTATGGTTTCCGGTAATGGCCTCAAGGGTGAGGTCCTCGGGAGCTTCTACATAGGCTGTCCACCACTTGGATGCACCAACCTTGGCTTCTACCAGGTCGCTGTTGGTGAGGTTGAATACGCCACCGGCAGCATTCTGGCAGGGATCTGCATCACATTTGGTGAATCCGTTTTCAGTGAAGTATGCGTTGAAGAAGGTTGACGCTACATTGTAATAGTAGTTGTTTGAATAAGTTACACCATTCCAGTACTTGTATCCGTCGAATCCGCCGGATGATGCGGTACCGTCACTTCCAAGCTTGGACTTCTCCGCTGTCATGGCGAGGAGAAGGTTGTTCTTGAAGGTCATTTCAGAAGGAGCTACCTGCAGAGCGATGATACCGGCATTGTTGGTGTTGTCGCTCACGCACAGTCCGTACATGGTGTTGTTCTCGAACTTGACGGTTCCGGGAATGACATTGGCATCCATCCTTAGGAAGGTACGGCCACCCGTATAGATGGTGTTGTTGTAGATCTCCACGGATTTGAGTGTCGTAGCCTGACGGAAATCGATCACGTCACCACCACCAGAGCCATCCTTGTTGATGTTGTAGATGTCGCAGCCGATCCATTTGAGGGATCCTACGCTCATGGTCTGGCTCCATTCGTAGATGAGACCCTTGGTGTAGTCGTGGATCGAGCAGTCCTCGAAAGATATCTCATCAAGTGCGAGATTGCTTATTTTGCCTCCGTTCTTGAGCTGGATGGGGAAGCCGTCATCACTCTGTCCGTCGAGTTCTACGCTCTTGAAGATGATGCTTCCGCTAGCGGTGCTTGTAATGTGGAATTCACCCTGGATTACAGGCTTGGTTCCGTCAGCAGACTCTTCACCGACAAGGTTGAAGGGAGCGATGATATCGAAGGTCTCGGCCTCTGCAGCAGCGTAGGGTGAACCGTCCTGCTTCAGGAGGAAGTTTCCGCCTGAAGAGCTCTTCAGGGCTGCACGAAGCTCGTCGATGGTGCTTATCTGGGTGTAGCCGTCGGTATTGGCATTTGTCCATACGTCTACCTCGCCCCTCTCTGCGCTATAGTAGAAGAGGGTGACCTTGTACTCGGTGAATGCATCGAGTCCGGTTATGGTAGCGCTTCCGGCAGCTATGTCCTCATCGGTAAGTTCATACTCAAGAACTTCCGACCCGTCCTCTGACAGGCACACCGTAATGTGAGTAACATCCTGGTAGTCCTCTACATCCTTTGACCATGAAACGGTTATGCTGCTTTCGGTCTTGGCGGATGTCTCAAGGAACAGGTTGTCCTTTACGGCATAGGTCTTTATGCTCTTTCCATAGTATGCCCAAAGGGACGGCTCGAGACCGCCGGTCTCGTTTGTCGCCTGCACCTTGTAGTAGTAGGTGGTATCGGCAATGAGGCTTGCCGTGTAGGGTACGTCCGCTGCGTCAAGGGTCTTGCTGAAAGCTTCCTTTGAGTAGTCGGAGTCAAAGTATACTACGAGATTGTATTTTTCTGCATCCTTGGTGACATCCCAGCCAAAAGTGACCTTGTCACCATTCGCAATCTTCGCAGTCAGGTTGATAGGCTCAAGGCAGCGTGACAGCCCGAGCGCACCAATCTCCTCCTTTGTGTTCGAACATCCGGTGAAGATTCCGGCGGCGAGCACAGTAAGAAGGGATATTTTCAGAAAATTGTTTTTCATTGCTTAAAATATGCTGAGTTTATCAATAACCGTAGTCATTTACAATATAGCCCTGGCTGTTTGTCAGGATGTAGTTGAATATCGGCCAGAACTGCCTTGTATCAGGGTCTTTGAGATAGTAGTTGTTCGATAGGTCTTCGAAGTTAGTGGCCTTTATGTAAGAAGTCTCTTCTGTCCAGCCGTTGCCTTCGGGCCTTCCGGATTCGCTTTCAAGGAGCCCGTATACATCGATACCGTCCCCGTCTTCATTGGCCTTCCAGTATATTTTCCTGTCTTTAAGGTAAGCGTAGTCTCCTTCCATATTGGAGAAATCCACAATGTCTTCCTTGGCTGCTTCAAGCGCCTCTCCGAGCATGTTCCAGCGGATGAGGTCGGCCTTTCTCAGGAACTCTCCGCAGAACTCGAACGCCCTTTCATTGTAGATGGCTGCGAACATGTCGTCCTTGCTAGATATTCCGTTTACGAAGCTTTCAGCCAGGGATTCATTACCCTTGAAAGCCCTTCTGCGGACGGGAAGGAAGTACTGCTTTGCACTGCTCAGGTCTCCAAGTTCGTTGGAAATCTCGGAAGCCATCAGAAGGATATCCGCATAGCGCATTACGACAGGCTTCACGCCATCATCGTTTCCTCCGGTATAAGGATGGGCGTCCATCCAGTCGAAGCGGAACTTTCCGAAGTAGGCTGTCTTGGCGCTGTTGAGGGTGGGAGCTTCTTTCTCGTAATGCCAGTTGGCGCATGTGAGATCACGTCTTACGTCACCTTCGTCAAACTTGTACCAGAAAGTGGGGTTCGGACCTGCGGTACCGCCTGAGTTGTTAAGCAGATAGCCGTTGATGGTTGTTGTCTGGGCCTTGATTGCGAAAGTGTAGTTCCACCTTCCGCGCACGTTGCTGGTGGGATCCTGGTCCCCTCCGAAAGGAATGCAGAAGAGGACTTCCTTGCCGGCGGTCTTGTCCATGTTGTTCACATCGTACCAGAGTTCCTGGTAGTCATCCACGAGGGATGCTGTGCCGGAGCTTATCACGTCCTTCAGGTATGCAAGGGCCTTGGGGTAGAGGACATCCTTGGAAAGGTTGCTGTCACTTGAGAGCCTTACCGAACCGAGATCGCCTGTTCCAACCTGTCCGTCAGCGGGGCGCAGGGCGTATCCTGATGCTGTCAATGCTATACGTGCATAGAGGCCTTCTGCAAATGCCTTGTTCACCCTGTCGTAGCTGGCGCTAACCGAAGAGGCCTCGTCAAGGGTTCCCATCGAGGTCTCCTTTGCCTTGGGATAGGGAAGCATGGGGATTGCGGTCTCAAGGTCGCCGAGAATCTGCTCGAAGATGACATCGCGGCTTTCCTTTGGCTGGTAGAGAGTCTCCGAGCTGATGGGAGCGAACCTTGCGGGAACGTCTCCCCAGGCCTTTACAAGGTCGTAGTAGAGCATGGCCCTGAGGGTAAGAGCCTCGGCATAAAGATAGGCCATGTCAGGATCGGACTCGATGCTTCCGTACTGCTCGAGACCCTCGATTGCGAGGTTGCATTTCTCGATTCCTGTGTACATGTCGGCAAACGGGGCTCCGTTGCTATTCATCTGTGTGTCAGTTATCTGGGGATCATAGCCCACGAGCTGGGTCTTCTGGTCTCCGGACTTTGGGGAGTTGTATACCTCTATGTCCGTATTGAAGCCGTACCAGGGAAGGAAACGTCCCCTGTAGCTGTTTGTCGTTGTGAAAGCCGTGTGGATTGAGAAGATGGCTTCCTCGGCCAGGGTGTAGTGCGAGTACACGGTCTCGGTCTCCATTGTGGAAGGGGAGCTCTGGTCGAACACCTTGTTGCATGATGCGCAGGCACCTGCAAGTGCGGCTATTAGAACGATATTTTTAAGTATGTTTTTCATAATGCGATATCGTTTTTAGAATGTAACGTTTACTCCGAATACACAGCCTATGCTCTTGGGGTATGCAGAGCAGTCGACGCCAGGGGTAAGAGGGGTGGAACGCCTCGTATCGACCTCAGGGTCGTAGCCGGAATATTTGGTAAGGCAGAACAGGTTGGTTCCTGTTACGTAGAAGCGGAGCCTGCGGATCTTGATCCTTTCGGTAAGAGACTCGGGAAGGGTGTATCCTATGGTTGCGCTCTGCAGACGGAGGAACGATCCATCCTCGATAGCCCAGTCGGAGAGGACTGCGTTCTGGATGAAAGGAGCCCACATGGTCTTGCCAGCGTTCATGGCGTTGAGCGTTGCGGCATCGTTTACAATCTCTCCGGTTGTCCAGTCGATGTTGGTCCAGCGGTTGTCAAGACTCATGGTGTTTGACAGGTTCCTGAGGGTGGTGAACTTTCTGGATGATGTGAACTCGATCTTGTTGGCGTTGTAGATGCTATTGCCTATTACGTAGTTGAAGTTCGCACTGAAGTCGATACCCTTGTAATATCCGTTGAAGGAGAAACCTCCCTGCCACTTGGGAAGGGCGTTTCCGATAACGACCATGTCGTTAGCGTCGATGACGCCGTCTTCGTTCTGGTCTACATACTTGGGGGCTCCGGGACGGAAGTAGGTGCTCCCGATGATGCTGGAGTTGTCAGCGACACCTTCGTTGGCGACCCATTTGCTGCCGTTCCAGGTAAGGTCGTCGGTTGTGTAGAAGCCGTCGCTTACATATCCTATCATGTTTCCGAGGGGCTGTCCAACCTCAACGAGGTAGTCCTGGGTGATTTCCGAAGAAGCCCAGCCAGATGCGGAAACAATCGAGTCAAGGCCTCCCAGGGAGATTACCTTGTTGTTGTTATATGAGATGTTGCCGGATACGTCGAAAGTGAAGTCGGGCTTGCTTATGACGTGGCTGTTGAGCGTGAGCTCGAATCCCTTGTTGCGGGTCGAACCGATGTTCTGATACTGGGAAGTGTAGCCCACACCGCTGATAGGGAAGTTGATGAGGAGGTTCTTCGTAGTGTTCATGTAGACCTCGAAGGATCCTGAAAGCCTTGATTTCCAGAAGGCGAAGTCAACACCGACGTTGTGGGTGTAGGTGGTTTCCCATGTCAGGTCGGGATTGTTCATTACGTTTCCTGCCGTAAGGATTATGTCACCAGTGCTGATGAAATAGTTGGCGACAGATGAGGTGGCAGTTGATGAGTATACCTTGTTGATCTGTCCTGAAGGTATGTTGTTGTTACCAGCGGTACCGAAGGAGTAGCGGAGCTTGAGCTGCTCGATCCAGTCGCGCTGAGCCTCCATGAAGTCCTCGTTAGAGAGTGTCCATGAAACGGCTGCCGAGGGGAAGAATCCCCAGCGGTGTCCCTTTGCGAACTTCGACGAGCCGTCGGCGCGGAGCGTAAGACCAACCGCGTACCTGTGCTTGTAGTCGTAGTTGGCCCTTCCGAAGAAGGAGATGAGGTTGTCATTGGGGTAGTAGTAGTTAACTACCGAGGTAGGGGTGCCTGAGCTCATGAAATCCCATGCCATTTCGGCGTCATAGAACTCGGGGAGGTCGTTTGCCTGCATGTATACGTAGTTGCTCCTGGTGTAGGTTCCCTCCTGTCCGAGAAGCAGGTCAAGCGTGTGGTCGGGGTTGGGCAGAACGTTCGCAAAGTTGTACTGCATGGTTACGGTCTCGCGGAAACGCTTCCTGAATGTGTCGGTGTACTTGGCAACGGGGCCTAGACCGCCGAAGTTGTAGACGGTGTAGGTGCTCATGCCGTAGTACTTGTTGTCAGTCTGGCGGTAGTTTTCGAAACCTCCGTCAACCTTGAACTTGAGGTTCTCGATTATCTCCCATGTGAGGGCTGCGTTGGTGTTCAGGGTCGTACGGTCCTTCTTCGAGTCGTTGTCATAGACGGCTGTGATGGGATTTACGGCGTCACCGTAGTCCTCCTCATCCTCTGCTCCTGCAAGAAGCGACGTAACGGGGATGGGCTGATAGATGACAGCATGCTTCAGACGTCCGTTTGAAGAGGACGATCCGGAGTTGTCGTTGAGGGAGTTGGCACCTGCGCCACGGACCTTTACGCTTGAGTAGCGAACGTTTACGTCAACGGTAACCCTCTCCCAGGGCCTGTACTGGGCCTTGAAGCTGATGTTGTCCCTCTTGTAGTTGGAGTTCATCATTATGGCCTTCTCGTCCATGTGGGCGTATCCGAGGGTCCAGCTGAAGTCCTTGCTGTGTCCGGAGATGGAAAGGTCGCCGCTGAATGTGGTTCCGGTGTTTCCGAAGATCTGCTGGATCCAGTCGTTGGTCTCGAGTCCTGTGTAGAGGTCGATGTCGTCGAAGCTTCCGAAGTAGTTGTTGTATACTGTCGAAAGGTTGTCCCTGAGGGCGCCGAGCTCATACTGGAACTTTGTGAAGTTCTCCGAGTCCATTACCTGGATGGCGTTGCGGTTGGCCATCTTCTTTACTCCGTAGTAGGCGTTGAGCTTAACGGAAGTCTTGCTTCCCTTGTCAGCGCCCTTGGTGGTGACGATTACGACACCGTTCGCACCACGGGATCCGTAGATTGCGGTTGAGAATGCGTCCTTCAATATGTCGATGGACTGGATTTCAGAAGAGGAGATGTCGTTGATGGACTCTACAGGGAATCCGTCCACTATATATAGAGGAGAGGAATCCTGTGTGATTGATCCACCACCACGCACGCGGATCTTGATGTCGGCATCGGGGTCACCCTCGGTTGTGGTAACCTGCACACCGGCCATCTTTCCGGAGAGTGCCTGGCTTACGGTTGTTACCGGCTGCTCGGCAATCTTTTCTGCGTTTACTGATGATACCGAACCGAGCAGGTCGCGCCTCTTTACGGTGGCGTAACCTACTACTACGGACTCATCCAGCTGTGAAGTGTCGTCTTCGAGGATGAAATCAACCTTGGACCTGCCGGAAATGGCGGCCGTGGCAGTCTTCATTCCAATCATCGATACTTCGAGAACGGCTGAGGCAGGGTCGCTGACAGTTATGGAGTAGTCTCCGTCAACTCCTGTCGAGGTTCCGTTGCTGGTGCCCTGTACCATTACGAAGGCTCCGATTACGGGCTCCCCAAATCCGTCCTTTACCGTACCGGTAACAGTCGTCTGGGCGTGCAGAGAAAGTGCGCATCCCATCGCGAGCAGTACCGTAGCTAGCTTTGTGACGATTTGTCTCATAGGAAATTAGTTTAATTGATGTTGTTTTATGAAATATTAGTTAATTTAACTTGCGTTTAATAATATGCCTATAGTTTTGTGTATGTGCCTCCCTGGTTCTGTGCCTTCACGATATCCTTTACAAGGTAGTGGAGGTACATTTCAAGGTTGGTGTAGCGTCCGTTCTTGTCAAAGGAGATTGCGTTGCCATCGGATGCGTCGTTCTTGTTCAGGCCGAACTTATCTTCGAACCAGTCGGGGATTCCGTCACCATCGGTGTCAGTTGCCTTGGAAAGCTGGTCTGATGTTGCGGAGTATGCGGGCCATCCTCCTACGTCCGTCTGGCTGTCTATGATTCCTCCGGTGCTACCGTTGCTTCCGCTGGCATATGTGGGGGTTCCGTTAGATGCGTCTGTAGCCGCCCTCGTGTCAACGGCGTCACGGCTAAGGGAGGCTCCTGCGTAGTTGAGTACCATGTCGAACGCCTTTGCCGCGGTGTGGGTCGTGGTGTAGGCGTCAGCTCCATCCTTTCCCTTTATCTCAAGGCTTTCTGAGAGGATCCTTCCGTCCTGGGAAGAGTTTGTTCCGTTTTTCCAGTTCACTCCGGTGGAGTTGTCAGCGGATACGCTGGAGTTGCCATCTATGTAATTGCCGCTAAGGTAGAGGTAGGGATATCCGTAGTCTGTGTTGGAGGTAGAATATATCCCCCAGGCTGTTATCAGGTAATTGGAACTCTTGGAGGCCTGTCCCGGCATATAGTAGTTGTTCACCATGTTGAACCATCCGCCTTCGCCACCGTAGCATGCTTCACCGCTTCCCCAGTTGTAGTTCACGCAGTTGCGGTAGTCCACGTTGCCCCTTCTCTCCGGATTTGAGGAGTTCTCATATATCTCTGGATGGTCGAACCTTGGGGTCCTGTTATAGTGGTTTGCGAACATGTTGTGGTGGAAGGAAGCGTTCTTTCCACCCCAGATGCCGCCGTAGCCGTGGTCTCCCTTATCATGGCTTGATTTGTTGAGGCTTTCGGTAAGTAGGCACCACTGCATCGTGAAGTTCTCGTTGGCGTAGAAGGATGAGCATTCGTCGATGCTCCAGCTCATCGAACAGTGGTCGAGAATCACGTTGTCAAGATACCTTCCCCATATCGCATCGTCCTCGCATTTTTTCTCGTCTCCAGGGCGGAAGCGCATGAACCTTATTATCACGTTGTTGGCTCCTTTCTTCACTACTGTGGAGAAGTTTTTGAGGCAGATTCCGTCTCCGGGAGCCGTCTGTCCTGCTATGGTAAGGTCACCGCTCTTTATCTGGAGCTTGCCTTGGAGCTCGATTATTCCGGCTACGTCGAATACGATGGTCCTTGCTCCGGAAAGATTCTCTACGCCGTAACGTAGTGATCCTTCTCCACTGTCGTTCAGGTTGGTAACATGGTATACTTTACCGCCTCTTCCGCCGGTAGTGTACATTCCGCCGCCTTCAGCTCCGGGGAAAGCCCTTGCCACTCCGTCCTCCTCAACCGATGGGATCTCGAAGTCTCCGTAGTAGGAAGTAAGGTCGGTTGTCTTTTGGTCATCCTTTCCTTCCTCTTCCTTGGTTCCTTCTGTTGTCGCCTCTACATACGAGCAGTATGCCGAAGTTGTCGATGCGTTCTTGCTCCTTGCCGCAAACTTGTAGGTGGTTCCTTTGGAAAGTCCTGTTATTGTGGCGTTTCTTGATGTCACACTTCCGCTTTGCACTTCCGTATTTCCTTCGAGAAGCTTCCAGTCGTAACCGGTGGCGCCTTTAACCGCGGTCCACTGGAATGCAAGAGTGGTTTCGCCCGAAGAGTGGAGGGCTACGTCGGATGGGGCCGAAAGCGTAGTCGTTGCCGTAGATGAGCCTCCTCCCTCGCTCTTGGAGTCGCAGGAGGGGAAGAGCATTGGCGCCAGGAAAAGCGCCGCGATATAAAGAATCCTTTTCATTTCTTTCTTCCTTCCATTTCAAGGGCGGACCAGATCAGCGGACCTATGCCCTTGGGATCGTTGTCAACTATTTTCTCGTTAATGTAATAGTTGTAGTCTCCTGAGCGGTTGTTACTTCCTCCAAGTCCTGCCACGGCGCAGCAGCGGACAAGGTTTACAAGACCGTCGTCTCCAACCTTCACGAACTCCTTCAGAAGGTTTTCGTAGGTCTTTCGTGCGTTCTTTTCGTATCTTTTGGGAAGATATCCCAGTCTTATGCCCTTAAGAAGTGCGTAGGTGAACATGGCACTGCAGGTGGCCTCGGTGTAGTTTCCTTCGCGTCCCGGCTGGTCCAGCACCTGGTACCACATCCCGCTCTGGGGGTCTGCGTACTTTGGAAGGACCTTGTATATGCCGCGAAGGATCTTTACCACATCCTTCTTTCCGGGAGTCCCGTCGGGAATGAAGGGAAGCACGTCAACTATTGCCATGCAGTACCACCCAAGGGCCCTTCCCCAGGCGTGCTGGGACTGTCCGGTTGCCTTGTCGGCCCAGAACATGCCTTTGGACTCGTCCCAGGCGTGGCGGTAGAGTTTTGTCTTTGGATCGTAGGTGTGCTTTGCAACCACAAGGAAGTTGTTCATTATGTCCTCGTAGCACTTGGCCCTGTTCTCCTGCGGTTCATACCGGCTTACGTACTCGGCATAGAATGGCTGTGCCATGTACAGGCCGTCAAGCCACATCTGATGGGGGTAGACCTGCTTATGGTAGAATCCCCCTTCCGTTGTCCGGGGCTGGTCTTTCAGCTGGTCTCGCAGGATGTCCATCGTCTTTCTGTACTTCTCCTTTCCGGTCAAGTCGTAAAGGAGGAAGAGGGTCTTTCCGGCGCAGATATGGTCTGTAGAGAAGTTTGATTTCTTGTATTTGTAGATGGCTCCTGTAGAGTCTATTATATCGTCATACCACTCGTCCACATAGGCTAGGATCTTCTCATCTCCGTACTTCTGGTATACATCAAGGAAGGATTTCATCTCAAGCCCGGGGGTGTAGTTCCATTTGAGCTTTCCCTCCAGACCATCTATGTAGGATGCCTTGGGAAGACGGGCCATCTCACTGTAGACTACCCTCTGAGAGAGGTTCTGTCCAAGTGAACTGAGGCATGCGGCCAGGGCCAGCGATATGACAAAGAGCCTTTTCATCATTTGTTGTCGTAGGGGTTCCAGACTATTCCGTCCTCCTTTTCATAGAAGAACTTCTCGAATGTGTACTCACCGGCCTCGGCATCGGAGAGCTGGTGTGACCAGGGGACCCTGCCGGAAAGGTTCTGCGCTCCGGGACCGTAGTTGCGGTACTCTGCGTAGTAGGCGTTTTCCTTGGTATTGGGCTTTCCTTCCTTCTCCCAGTCGTGCCAGCCTTCGGGAACGATGTGCGCTCCAAGCTCGCACTCTATGAAGACAGTCTTTGCGTATGCACCCCAGGGACGTCCAAGATAGCACTTTGTAACGCCCTCTGCAGGAACAAGGCGGCACTTGTGGAATACGTACCCATAGGGCTGTCCCTGAAGGGTTGATGCGGCCGTTATGTAGCTGTCCCTCTTTGATACGATGGTGCAGTTCTCGAACCATGCCCTAGATGTTCCGAATATGAAGTCCGTCGTGCCTTCCATGTAGCAGTCGAGGAAGTATACCCTCATTATGCCTCCGAACTTTCCGAACCTTCCGTAGGTGTAGACGGTGTCCTGGTTGCCCTTGAAGTGGCAGTTCTTGAAGAAGAGGAAGTCCCCGTTCGTGAAAAGTGCCACGGCCTGCCCGATGTCCTTTCCCTCGCCTGCGGTGTTCTCGATTGTAAGGTCTTCCATCGTGACGTAGCTGGAGTGGATGTAGAAGGATGCGCTTCCGCTGGTTCCCACGTTGGTCTTTGACATGGGCCAGAGCGACTTTGCGTACTTACCCCAGCTGATGGTGGTCTTGTCGGGACCTTCGCCCTTTATGTGGAGGCGGAACTTGTTGTGGGGGATGGTGACCATTTCGCGGTATATGCCCGCCTTTATATATATAGTGGTAATGGTCTTGTGCTCGTAGTCCGGGCAGGCGTTGATGGCTTCCTGGATTGTCTTGAAGTCTCCGCTTCCGTCCTGGGCTACCACTATGTCGGCCACCTTCTCCTGTGCTCCCAGGGGAAGAAGAATGGCTGCAAGCGAAAGTGCTGCTAGAATGATCCTTTTCATTGTCTTTTCAAAAAAATTACCTTACCACAAGGTTCTCGACATCCGACTGTACGATCTTTTCTCCGGAGGGGATCACTACGTCGACCCTTTCCAGCAGAATGTCCTTTGCGTAGTGGATTTCAACTCCCGTCCTTGACTTTATGGTGCAGTCGGTGAAGTCTATTCCGCTTACCGGCATCTCCGGAAGTCCGTTTATCAGGATAGCCTTTTCGGCTCCGTTGCAGCGGACGTTGCGAACGTGTATGTCGCGGAAGCAGGGCGTCGTCTCGTCAACTGCGGGAATGGCGGGCTTTGCATTCACACCGCCCTCGCTGTTCTGCTCCGATACGGATTTTCCTGCGTAGTAGAGGTTGAAGATAACGGCATTCGTTATTATGTCCTTCATCTGTATGTTCTCGATCCAGATGTCGCGTACAACGCCGCCACGGCCCCTTGTGCTCTTGAACCTGAGGCCCACGTCCGTTCCCATGAAATCGCAGTTGGACACCTTTATGTTCTGTACTCCGCCGCTCATTTCGCTGCCAACTACAAAGCCTCCATGTCCGCTATATACCATGCAGCCGTCTATTATGAGGTTCTTGCAGGGTTTGGCGTGGCGCCTTCCGTCGGCGTCCTTTCCGGACTTTATGCAGATGGCGTCGTCTCCGACGTCAAACTTCGAGTCTGTTAGAATCACGTTCTCGCATGCATCGATGTCGATTCCGTCACCGTTTGTGCTCCAAGCGGGATTGCGGACATTGATCGAGCGGATCACCAGGTTCTTGCAGAAAAGAGGATGTATGTTCCATGCGGGAGAGTTCTGGAAAGTACAGCCTTCGAGAAGCACTCCGTCGCACTCGCGGATGGATACCAAAACGGGGCGCAGGAACCTCTTTATCTCGTTCTCGTCAAGGGATGCGTCTGGATTGTTGAATGTACCTCCGGTTACACGGGCCTTTTTGTAGCCCTCGTCGGGGAACCAGACTTTCTTGTCGTCGGATACTACGCCCTCGCCGGAGGAGATTCTTCTTTTCCAGAGCTTTTCAGGAGCGTTGTTCTTTTTAAGTTCCCTCCATGAGTCACCGTTGCCGTCGAAGACACCCTCTCCGGTTATGGAGATGTTCTTCTGTCCGGTGGCGTTGATGGGGGAAGTGCACCTTCTCATGTCAAGACCTTCGAAGTTGGTGGAGATGATGGGGTAGAGCTCCGGATCCGGGTCGAAAATGACCAGGGCGTTCTTCTCAAGGTGCAGATCCACGTTTGACAGGAGCGTTATGGGACCCGTGAGGTACATGCCTGCGGGAACGTCAAGATGTCCTCCGCCCTTTTGGGAGAGGTGCTCTATTGCGTCCTTGAAGGCCTTTGTGTTGAGTGTGATGCCGTCCGGGACACCGCCAAAGTCTAGGATATTCACCCTATAGGACGGTATTGCAGGATCTGATACCATTGGCATGTCAAATGGAAGGCCCTTGTAGAGGTCTTTCGATGCGGTTTCCTTTTCGGGGGCCCCTCCTTTGCCTGCGCACGCGCACACAGGCGCAAGGCACAGAAAACTCAGGACCAGAAACCATGTAGTCTTTTTTCTCATCTGCGCAAAATGGGAAATAGGGTGGACTCAGTGGTTTTTTGAGCGTAGTTATAACTATGTTGCAGGGACAAAGGTATTATAAAAAAATCAATTTGCAAACGTTTGCATTTGAAATTTCCCCCAACCTGCCCTGGGGGCGTCTCTAGAGGGTCACTCCGGATTTGAAGATGGCGATTTCACGGAAGCCGTTCTTCTCGTTATTGACCGCTTTTCCGTTCACTGCGTCAAGCACTGCGTCAATGAACCTCTGCGCTGTCTTCTCCATGGGCTCGTCCTCTGCGATGACTCCGGCATTGAAGTCAATCCAAGTGGGCTTGCGTCCTGCAAGGGATGAGTTCGTGGATATCTTCATCGTTGGAACGAAGCTTCCGAACGGGGTTCCCCTTCCGGTTGTGAAAAGCACTATCTGGCAGCCGGATGCGGCCAGTGCGGTTGATGCCACAAGGTCGTTGCCCGGGGCGGAGAGAAGGTTCAATCCTTTGACAGACAGTCTCTCACCGTATTTGAGCACGCCCCTTACTATGCTCTTTCCGCATTTCTGGGTGCAGCCCAGCGACTTCTCCTCCAGGGTGGATATTCCGCCAGCCTTGTTGCCCGGCGAAGGGTTCTCGTATACGGGCTGGTCGTTTTTCATGAAGTATTCCTTGAAGTCGTTTATAAGGTGGACCGTCTTGTCAAATGTCTCCCTGTCCTGGCAGCGGTTCATAAGGATCGTCTCCGCCCCGAACATCTCCGGAACCTCGGTAAGCACGGTGGTGCCGCCCTGGGATACGATCCAGTCGCTGAATACTCCAAGCAGCGGATTTGCCGTAATGCCGGAGAGTCCGTCAGAGCCTCCGCACTTGAGCCCTACCCTGAGCTCACTTACGGGAACATCCTCCCTCTCGTCCTTTGAGCATACGGAGAAGATTTCCCGAAGACGCTGCATCCCGTATTCGACCTCGTCTCCTTCAATCTTCTGCATCTCAATGAATTTCACCCTGTCGGTGTCAACGTCTCCGACAAGGGTCTTGAAGGCTGAAAGCTGGTTGTTCTCGCATCCGAGGGATACGACAAGGACTCCGCCAGCGTTGGGATGGTGCACCATGTCGGCGAGCACCGTGCGGGTGTTCTCGTGGTCTGCCCCAAGCTGGGAGCATCCGTAGTTGTGCGGGAAGGGGACTATGGCATCGACGCTGCCTTCCTTTCCCTTGACCTCCTCCCTGAACTTTTCAGCCAGGGTGTTCACTATCCCGTTCACGCACCCGACCGTCGGGATCACCCATATCTGGTTGCGTATTCCAACGCTTCCGTCAGAGCGTCTGAACCCTTTGAAAGTCACTTTCTTCTCTGCGGGGGGTATTTCCACAAGGGCGGGGGAGTAGCTGTACTCCAGAAGCCCTTCCAGGTTTGTCTTTATGCAGGAGTGGTCGATGAGGGTTCCTTTCTCGGCGTCCCTTGTCAGGTGCCCTATCGGGAATCCGTACTTTATGACGTTGTCTCCTTCCCTGAAGTCTTCCAGGGTTATCTTGTGGCCTGCGGGAATGTCCTCCTTGAGGGTTATTCCACACACGAGGGTGCCCCTCACAAGGTCGTGAAGGGCAACCGCTACATTGTCATCTGGGTTTATCTTGATGTAGTCCATCAGAATCCGAAATAGTTCTTTGCGTTGTTGTAGCTTATGTCGCGAACCATGTTTTCGATGGTCTCCATTTCGCTTTCAGGAAGCTTGCCGGCCTCCACGTCGGTTCCTATGACATCGCACAGGATCCTTCTGAAGTACTCGTGGCGGGGGTAGCTTATGAATGAGCGGGAGTCTGTGAGCATTCCTACGAAGCGGCTGAAAAGGCCCAGTACGCTGAGGGCGTTCATCTGCTTTCTCATGCCGTCCTCCTGGTCCAGGAACCACCATCCGGAGCCGAACTGCATCTTTCCGGGAACCGTTCCGTCGTTGAAGGTGTAGGCCATCGTGGTCATCACCTCGTTGTCCTTGGGGTTGAGGCAGTAGAGGATGGTCTTTGCCAGCTTGCCTTCGAGGGTGAGGCGGTCGAAGAAGCGGTGTCCTGCGGCGGCGATGTTCACGTCGTGTATTGCGTCGTAACCGGTGTCGGGACCGATCTTGTTGAACATCAGCGTATTGTTGTTTCTGATTGCTCCGATGTGGAACTGCTGTGCCCAGCCGCTCTCGGCGTCCATTACTGCAAAGTCGTGAAGGGTGGCGCTGCGGAACTTTTCAAGCTCGTCCGCTGTAGGATCCTCTCCGCGGAGGACTTTCTTGAAGATGCGGTCGATCTCGCTGTCGGTGTAGGGGGCTGAGTAGAAGTTCTCTAGGCCGTGATCGGAAACGCGGCAGCCCATCTCCTCGAAGAAGTCGTGCCTCTTGCGAAGGGCGTCCATCAGGTCCTGGTATGTGCGGATCTCCATGTCGGCAGCCTGTCCGAGGGACTGGATGTACTTGATGTAGGCATCGGGATTCTCGATTGCCATAGCCTTGTCAGGCCTCCATGCCGGAAGCACCTTTGTCCCAAAGGGATGCTCCTTTATCATCTTATGCCACCTGAGGTCGTCGGCGGGATCGTCGGTCGTGCAGACAACCTCAACTCCGAAGCGGCGGATTAGGGCCTGTCCCCTGAACTCTTCAGTGGCGAGCAGTGCGTTGCATTCCTCGAATATCTCCCTTGCGGTCTTGGGGGAGAGGAGCTTGTCTATTCCGAATACCCTCTTAAGCTCCAGGTGTGTCCAGTGGTAGAGGGGGTTGCGCATTGTATAGGGAACTGTCTCCGCCCATTTCTGGAAGGTCTCCCATGAGGATTTCCCGCCTCCGGTTATGTAATCTTCGCTAACTCCGTTGGCTCTCATCGCCCTCCACTTGTAGTGGTCGCCGTAGTGGCCGTCCACAAGCCATAGCTGGGTTATGTCGCGGAACTGGATGTTGGTCGCAATCTGTTCTGGCACAAGGTGGCAGTGGTAGTCGATGATGGGCATCTTCTCTGCGCAGTCGTGAAACAGATGCTTTGCAGTCTCGTTTGAGAGCATGAAGTTTTCGTTGATGAATGACATGGTATTGGTGTTTTAGTGATTTCTGGGTCCAAAAGTACTAAAAAATTATTAGAATTTGAACGTTCAAAAGAAAAATTTGTTAATTTTGCAATCGTTTGAAATTTCCGAATTTTAAATTAACCACGATAAAAGTAACCAAAACCATCTATTCAAAATCATGGAAAGATTAAACCGCACCACGGCCCCCCAGGCAAAGAAGTACACTGAGAGGGTGATCCAGTTCGGAGAAGGCAATTTCCTCCGCGCATTCGTAGACTGGATAATCTGGAAGACAAACCAGAAGACCGACTTTGATGCAAGCGTCGTTGTCGTTCAGCCTATCGCAAAGGGAATGGTTGACGCCCTCAACGAGCAGGACTGCCTGTATCACCTCAACCTCCAGGGCCTCGACGAGGGCAAGCCCGTCGACAGCGTTGACATGATCGATGTGATCAGCAGGGGAATCAACCCCTACAGCAACTTCGAGGACTACCTCCGCCTGGCTGAGCAGCCCCAGATGCGTTTTATCATATCCAACACTACCGAGGCCGGCATCGCATTCGACGATTCCTGCAAGTTCACCGACAAGCCCGCCTCCTCATATCCCGGAAAGCTCACCCAGCTTCTCTACCACAGGTACGAGTACTTCAAGGGTGACATGACAAAGGGTTTCATAATCTTCCCCTGCGAGCTTATATTCCTAAATGGAAAGCACCTGAAGGAATGCATCCGCAAGTACATAGAACTGTGGAAGCTTGGCGAGGATTTCTCCAACTGGTTCGAAAAGGCCTGCGGAGTATACTGCACGCTGGTTGACAGGATCGTCCCCGGATATCCCCGCGACACTGCCGAAGAGCTCTGCAAGAGAGTCGGCTACGAGGACCATCTGCTTGACAAGGGCGAGATATTCCACCTTTGGGTCATCGAGGCTCCCAAGGAAGTTGCAAAGGAGTTCCCCGCAGACAAGGCCGGACTGCATGTGCTGTTCGTTCCCAGCGAGGCTCCCTACCATGAGAGGAAGGTCACCCTTCTTAACGGCCCCCACACTGTGCTTTCGCCGGTTGGCTACCTCAGCGGCCTGAATACAGTAAAGGAGTGCTGCGAGGATCCCGTTGTAGGAAAGTTCGTGCACAGGGTGATGTTCGAGGAGCTCATGGAGACCCTCAACCTTCCCAAGCCAGAGCTTGAGAAGTTCGCTTCCGATGTAATGGACCGCTTCCGCAACCCGTTCGTAAAGCACTACGTAACTAGCATAATGCTCAACTCCTTCCCCAAGTACAAGACCCGCGACCTTCCCGGAGTGAAGACATTCCTGGAGAGAAAGGGAGAGCTTCCCAAGGGCCTTGTGTTCGGACTTGCAGCCATCATCACCTACTACAAGGGCGGCAAGAGAGGAGATGACGATATCGTTCCCAACGACGATGTGAAGATAATGGACTCCCTGACAGCCCTCTGGAAGACCGGCGACCTTGGAAAGGTTGCATCCGGAGTGCTCGCCGACGAGTACATCTGGGGCGAGGATCTCAACAAGATACCCGGACTTACCGACCTCGTGGAGAAGGATCTCGCCCTTATCCAGGAGAAGGGAATGAAGAAGGCTGTTGAATCAATCCTCTAGGCCCTATGTCCACACAGAAGAAACTCATGACATCGTGGCGGTGGTGGATCGTGGCCCTGCTTTTTCTGGCCACCACCGTCAACTACATGGACCGCCAGGTCCTCTCACTCACGTGGAAGGACTTCATTGCTCCCGAGTTCCACTGGAACGACAACAACTACGGTAACATCACCAGCATATTCTCCATAGTCTATGCAATCTGCATGCTCTTCGCGGGCAAGATCGTAGACTGGCTCGACACAAAGAAGGGCTACCTCTGGGCTATCGGAATATGGTCGGTGGGCGCCTGCCTCCACTCCCTTTGCGGATGGGCTACGATGCACCTTCAGGGATATGAGAGCATAGCCGCGATGAAGGCCGTCGAGACAGGTAGCGCCGGAGCCCTTGCAATCGCCTCCACCAGCGTGTGGCTGTTCATAGCCGCCAGGTGCGTCCTTGCAATGGGTGAGAGCGGAAACTTCCCCGCGGCCATCAAGGCTACGGCCGAGTACTTCCCCAAGAAAGACAGGGCGTTCGCTACGTCGATATTCAACGCCGGAGCATCCATCGGAGCTCTCATCGCCCCTGCAACCATACCTCTGCTCGCCCAGTACTTCAAGAACAAGGGCATCGGAGGAGGCTGGGAGATGGCCTTTATAATAATAGGTGCGCTCGGTTTCATATGGATGGGCCTTTGGGTGTTCATGTACGACAAGCCTGAAAAGAGCAAGCACGTGAACGCCGCAGAGCTAGAGTACATCCACCAGGACGACGCCGAGGATGCAAAGCTCAAGGAAAACTCATCTACGGACAAGCCTCAGAGGAAGTTCTCCCTTTGGGAGTGCTTCAAGTTCAAGCAGACCTGGGCTTTCATCGTAGGAAAGTTCTTCACTGACGGAGTGTGGTGGTTCTTCCTTTTCTGGGCTCCCGCGTATTTCTCGGACCAGTTCGGCTACACCTCTTCATCGAAGATGGGAATAGCCCTCATAACCACCCTCTACGCAATCGTGACGGTAATTTCAATATACGGAGGATACCTTCCCCGCCAGTTCGTGGACAAGAAAGGCATGAATCCCTACCAGGGCCGTATGCTCGCCATGCTGATATTCGCATTCTTCCCCATCGCAGCCCTTGCGGCCCAGCCTCTGGGAGTGAAGTCTGCGTGGTGGCCTGCAATCCTCATCGGTCTTGCCGGTGCCGGACACCAGGCCTGGTCGGCCAATCTCTTCTCCACCATCGGTGACATGTTCCCCAAGAGCACGGTGGCAACCATCACCGGAATCGGAGGAATGGCCGGCGGTATTGGCTCCGCCCTCATTCAGAAGATAGCGGGAGTCCTCTTCACCAAGACAGGCGAGCTGGGAGATGCGTTCTCATTCCTGGGCTTCCAGGGCAAGGAGGGAGGATATTTCATAATGTTCTTCTACTGCGGAATCGCCTATCTGCTGGCCTGGATCATAATGAAGGCACTGGTTCCTGTATACAAACCTATTGAAGGTTGATGCGAAAACCAACGATAACTGACATAGCGAAGGCTCTGGGGCTGACACCATCGACAGTCTCCAGGGCCCTTGCCGGCAGTCACCTTGTCAATGAAATCACCCGTCTGGAGGTGGAGAAGAAGGCTGCGGAGCTAGGGTATGAAAGAAATGTGACGGCGATGGCTCTGCGAATGGGTGTCTCCAAGATAGTCGGAATTATCGTCCCGCAGATAAACCGCCAGTTCTTCAGCAATGTGATAAGCGGGGTGGAGACCATCCTCAACGACGCCGGATACTCCATCCTCATATGCCAGAGCAACGAGACTCTCTCCGGAGAGGTCAAGGCCCTGAAGACCCTAAAGAGCAACCAGGTCGCAGGAATCCTCATGTCCCACTCCATAGAGTCAAAGGACGCCTCCCACATAAAGGATGTCATCGGCAATACCAAGCTCGTACAGTTCGACAGGGTGTTCTACAACATCCCCGGCCCCAAGATCGTAAACGACAACTTCCATGGGGCCTACAACGCAACGCGTCATCTCATCGACAACGGCTACAAAAAGATAGGGGTCGTAAGCGGCTACCTCTCTTCCTTCATATACCGCTACCGCCTCCAGGGGTTCAAGGAAGCTATGAAGGATGCCGGCCTTGAGGTGGATCCGGATCTAATGTTCACCGATGCAATCCTTCGTGACACGGGCTACACTTCCGCAATGAAGGCCATACGCAAAGGCTGCGATGCCCTCTACTGCGCAGGTGACTACTCCGCCCTCGGGGCCCTTGAGTGTGCAATCGACTGCGGACTAAGCGTTCCGGACGACTTCGGCATAGTGGGCACCGCAAACGAGGAGTTCACATCCCTCGTGACGCCTTCCCTTTCTTCTCTTGACCAGGAGCCTATGAACATGGGGCGCAAGGCTGCCCTTGCTTTCCTGCAGTCGGATGACGTTGGGGAGGTTACAATCCCTATGGACCTTAAGGTGCGCTCGTCATCGAGCAGGGTCCTTTCATGATATAATTCTATTAACAAAGTGGTATCAATAAAATAGTTAGAAATAATAATGGTAAACTTCTCACTTGAAGGAAAGGTAGCCCTCGTAACGGGCGCCGCCTATGGAATCGGATTCGCAATCGCGGAGGCTTTTGCCCAGGCAGGGGCGAAGATAGCCTTCAACTGCCGCAGCCAGCATCACCTTGACCAGGCCCTCGCAGACTACAAGGCCAAGGGAATCGAGGCCCACGGATTTATTGCGGACGTCACAAAGGAGAACGAGGTGGCAAAGCTGGTTTCTGAAATAGAGAGCAAGCTCGGAACCATCGACATCCTTGTGAACAACGCAGGAATTATAAAGAGGATCCCCATGACCGAAATGTCACTCGAAGAGTGGAAGCAGGTTATCGACATCGACCTCAGCGGACCGTTCATAATGAGCAAGGCCGTAATCCCCGGAATGATAAAGAAGGGGCACGGAAAGATAATAAACGTCTGCTCGATGATGTCGGAGCTAGGAAGGGAGACCGTATCGGCATACGCAGCGGCAAAGGGAGGACTGAAGATGCTCACCCGCAACATCGCTTCCGAGTATGGAGAGTACAACATCCAGTGCAACGGAATAGGCCCTGGCTATATAGCGACTCCCCAGACCGCACCCCTTCGCGAGAGGCAGAGTGACGGAAGCCGCCATCCTTTCGACAGCTTCATAGTGTCAAAGACTCCTGCCGCACGCTGGGGCACCCCCGAGGACCTCATGGGACCTGCAGTGTTCCTGGCCTCTGACGCATCCGACTTCGTAAACGGACACATCCTCTACGTCGACGGCGGTATCCTCGCCTATATCGGCAAGCAGCCCAAATAGTTCTGATGGAACAGGTATTTGCATACATAATAGGGCTGGGTGCGGCCGTAATGATGCCGATTCTCTTTTTCATACTGGGAATCTGCATCGGCATAAAGCCCGGAAAAGCCCTCAAGAGCGGTCTTCTCGTAGGAGTGGGATTCGTGGGACTGTCGGTGGTGACATCGCTCCTGACTTCAAGCCTCGGAGCTCCGCTAAAGACCGTAACGGAGATTTACAACCTCAAGCTTGGCATATTCGACATGGGATGGCCCGCCGCCGCGTCAGTTGCGTACAATACGACGGTCGGAGCCTTCATAATTCCCGTGTGCCTTGCCATAAACATAGTGCTTCTTCTATGCAAGGCGACAAACACCATCAACATTGACCTTTGGAACTACTGGCACTACGCTTTCATCGGTGCAGTGGTGTATTTCGCGACAGACAATATCTGGTGGGGCTTCTTCGCTGCGATAATCTGCTTTATAATAACCCTTGTTATGGCAGACCTTACGACAAAGCAGTTCCAGGAGTACTATGACAACCTTGACGGAATATCCATTCCGCAGCCCTTCTGCCAGGGATTCGTGCCCTTTGCAGTGGTGCTCAACAAGGGTATGGACCTCATTCCCGGGTTTGACAAGCTCAATATCGACGCCGAAGGCATGAAAAAGAAGTTCGGCCTTCTTGGCGAGCCTCTCTTCCTTGGAGTTATAGTAGGATGCCTTATAGGAGTCCTTTCCTGCAAGGGATGGGGCGAGATTGTCGATGGCATTCCAAGGATTCTTGGACTCGGCATAAAGATGGGTGCCGTAATGGAGCTCATCCCCAGGATCACATCCCTTTTCATCGAGGGACTGAAGCCCATAGCCGAAGCGACCCAGAGCCTTGTCGCCAGGAAATTCAAGAACAGCGCAGGCATCAACATAGGAATGAGCCCGGCCCTTGTAATAGGACATCCCACTACGCTTGTGGTATCGCTCCTTCTCATACCGGTCACGCTTTTCCTTAGTGTAATACTTCCTGGAAACGAGTTCCTTCCGCTGGCTTCGCTTGCCGGAATGTTCTACGTCTTCCCTGCGGTTCTTCCCATCACGAAGGGCAATGTCCTGAAGACTTTCATAATAGGACTCGTATCCCTTACCGTGGGACTTTATTTCGTCACAGACCTTGCACCCTATTTCACCCAGGCGGCGCAGGACGTGTTCGCCCGCACAGGTGATGCGGCAGTGCAGATTCCAGACGGATTCCAAGGCGGATCCCTCGATTTCGCATCATCGATCTTCTCTTGGATAATATTCCACTGCGTATACAACTTCAAGATAGTCGGAAGCATAATCCTCGTTGCGATAACCCTTCTGATGGCCATCTTCAACAGGCGCAGGATAATTAAGGAGGCTGCCGCCCAGAGGGCCGCCGCCAGAAACGAATCAAATACCTTACAAAATGAATAAAATGGCTAAAACCCTGATTACCGGCGCACTCGGCCTTGCCGCAGTAAACGCTACAGCGCAGGTGAACTACACTATCCAGACCGCCTGCAACCCGGTGGATGTCAAGACTTATGACACCCAGAGGCTTCGTGAAGCATTCATGATGGAGAAGGTTATGGTTTCCGACCAGATAAACCTTACCTACTCCATGTACGACCGTTTCATTTTCGGTGGCGCGGTTCCCGCTACAAAGCCCCTGACTCTTGAGACCATCGACCCCCTCAAGGCACCCTACTTCCTTTACTCCAGGGAGCTTGGCGTCATAAACGTAGGTGGCGACGGAATTGTCACTGTCGATGGCACCGACTACGAGCTTCACTTCAAGGAGGCCCTCTATGTAGGAAGGGGAAAGGAGAAGGTCGTATTCAAGAGCAAGGACCCTTCGAACCCCGCGAAGTTCTACCTCAACTCGGCTACGGCCCACAAGGAATACAAGACCCAGCTCATAACAATCGACGGACGCAAGGGTTCGCTCAAGGCCAATTCCTTCCCTGCCGGAAAGATGGAGGACAGCAACGACCGCGTAATCAACCAGCTTATAGTTAACAATGTCCTTGAGGAAGGACCATGCCAGCTTCAGATGGGACTCACCGAGCTGAAGCCCGGAAGCGTATGGAACACAATGCCCGCCCACACCCACTCCAGGAGGATCGAGGCATACTTCTACTTCAACGTTACCGAGGGCAACATGATATGCCACCTCATGGGAGAGCCCCAGCAGGAGAGGCTTCTCTGGCTTTCCAACGAGCAGGCCGTGATGAGCCCCGAGTGGAGCATCCATGCCGCAGCCGGAACCAGCAACTACATGTTCATCTGGGGAATGGCCGGAGAGAACCTTGACTATGGCGACATGGACAAGATACCTTACACTGAAATGAGATAAACAGACATTTTGATATGGCAAGAGTAGTAACATTCGGAGAGGTGATGCTCAGGCTCTCCACACCTGGTTTCCTGAGATTTTCCCAGGCTCACCAGTTTGATGTAACCTTTGGCGGGGGCGAGGCCAACGTGGCCGTATCCCTTGCAAACTACGGAATGGACGCATCCTTCGTGACACGTCTTCCGGACAATGACATAGCCCAGGCCTGCATGGCCGAGCTCCGTTCCTTCGGAGTTGACACTTCCGATATCGTCATCGGTGGCGACCGCATCGGAATCTACTATCTAGAAAGCGGCGCGGTAGCCCGTGGCAGCAAGGTTGTCTACGACAGGGCGCATTCTGCAATCGCGGAGATTGAGCCTGGAATGATTGACTGGGAGAAGGTCCTCAAGGGAGCCGACTGGTTCCACTGGACAGGTATCACCCCTGCTATCAGCGAGGGTGCGGCAAAGGCCTGCCTCGAGGCTATAAAGGCCGCCAACAAGCTTGGAGTTCCCGTTTCATGCGACCTTAACTACCGCAAGAAGCTCTGGAAATGGGGCAAGAGCGTATCCGAGGTGATGCCAGAACTTGTAGAAGGCTGCGACCTCATCCTTGGAAACGAGGAGGATGCTGAGAAGGAATTCGGAATCAAGCCCGAAGGATTCGATGCGGAGAATACCGCAGGAGAAATCGACCAGACACGTTTCGAGAGCGTAGGAAGGCAGCTTATGGAAAAGTTCCCCCGCTGCAAAAAGGTCGCTATCACGCTTCGCGGTTCTATCAGCGCAAGCCACAACACATGGGGCGGAGTGCTCTGGGATGGAAAGACACTTCACCAGTCACGCCGCTATGATATCACCCACATCGTCGACCGTGTCGGCGGAGGCGACTCTTTCATGGGTGGTCTCATTTACGGAGAGCTTGCATACAGGGACGACAAGAAAGCCCTTGAGTTCGCAGCTGCCGCATCCGCTCTGAAGCACACCATCATTGGTGACTACAACAGGGTGACAGTAAAGGAGGTAGAGGCTCTTATGAGCGGCTCGGGCTCCGGAAGGGTTTCACGCTAATGGAGGAACAGATATGGCAAAGTATAATAAGATCCAGGTAATACAGGCGTTTGCATCCACAGGAGTTGTCCCTGTATTTTATCACAAGGACGTGGAAGTTGCAAAAGGTGTCGTGAAGGCCTGCTACGATGGCGGCATACGCGCATTCGAGTTCACCAACAGGGGTGACTTTGCAATCGACGTGTTCAAGGAACTTTCCCAGTTTGCACTTAGCGAGTGCCCCGGACTGGCTCTTGGGGCTGGGACGGTGATTGACGCCCCTACTGCCGCCCTTTACATGCAGTATGGTGCGAATTTCATCGTGTCTCCCAATTTCAATCCCGAGGTTGCCCGCATATGCAATCGTCATGGCGTACCCTATTCGCCCGGTTGCGGTACGGTTACCGAGATCGGCAATGCCCAGGAGGCCGGATGTGACGTTGTAAAGGTATTCCCTGCCGGTACGGTCGGCGGACCTGCATTCGTCAAGAACATCCTTGCTCCTCTTCCCTGGTCGATGGTCATGGTAACAGGCGCTGTCGAGCCTACCGAGGAGAATCTTTCCGCATGGGCGAAGAGCGGAGTCATCTGCGTCGGTATGGGTTCCAAGCTATTCCCCAAGGATGTCGTTGCAGCCAAGGACTGGAAGAGCATTTCAGATCTTTGCGCAAAGGCTATCGGCTGGTTCCAGGCTGCCAGGAAAAAGTAGCCCCTTTTTCAATTTTTTGCAAGCCGGTTCCAAAGCGGACCGGCTTTTTTTGACTTTTGGTGCTGCATTTCTTGAAAAATACGGATAGAATGCCTACGTTCCGAAAATTTGATAAACCTTACTGTCATGGCAAAGAAATCATCCAAACCCAAAGGCAAGAAACAAGACCTCGAGGCATCAGGCAATATGGACGACTTTATGGCTTTCTTGAATATGATGTCCATTGATCCTGAATTAATGGAACTTTTTTTTGAAGATGACGAGGAATATGACGATTCCCCTGATGAATTGACATATGATCCGAAAAATCCTTCCCTTTTGGACAGAGCGACTTATTGACGGCAATAGCATCAGATGGAGTCGTAAAAGAGCCTACAAGCGGCAGTTTCATATCAAACATTCCCTCAAGGCGGCAAGCAGCGTCCGTACCGCTTTGACATCTCTTCTGAAAAACGACGTTGTCACAAGAACCGAAGACGGATACGTCATTGACGACTATTTCTTCGGAGTGTTTCTTTCACGGATTGGTTTCTTCTCTAGGTAGTTTCCTGGTGAACGAACAGGCCGAAATTCTCGATAGCCCACTTCATGAGCCCCTCTATCTGGGGCATCAGCGATTTCCCGGAATCCGTCAGGGAATACTCCACTTTCGGAGGAACCTCGGGATAGACCTTTCTGTGAATCAAGTGGTTCTTTTCCAGCTCCTTCAGTGTCTGGGTGAGCATTTTCTGCGAGCAGTCCTGCATCTGGCGATGAAGCTCTCCGAAACGGAGGACTCCGCCCTCACTGGTATGAAGGCAGTAAAGGACCAGAAGAGACCACTTGTCACCGAATTTTGCGATGACGTTTCGTATGGGGCAGTTTGCGTACTGGATGTTTTCCATTGGATTTGATTTTAGGCAAATATAACAACGGTTTCTCAAAGATACAAAATATCTTTTAGAGTGTTACTAACTAAAAGATAGTATTAGATGTATGGGAACCCATCTTTATGTCTTGGTGACAGATAGATCCTATCCTTATTTCTGGCAGGAACTCCACCTGTCCGAGTATTTTCCAAGGACCTTGGGCGAAATCTGATTCTTTTTGGCTACGCTCTGCCAGTCTCTTACCGCATCGGTTACCTCAGAGATGATTTCATTGGCATCCTTTCTGTCAAGCATGTAACTTTCGCATGACCTGCGCAGGGCTTCCATGTCCGATTGCTCAGTGTATTCATTGATAAGAAGGCACTGGTTCCTACCTTCTGATGGGTTGATATCGTATGCCGGAGCCAGTGTCCAACCTTTTTCCCTTAGCAGGAATCCATGGTTGCGGAAATGGTCGTCAGTGTTGCCAAAAAGTATGTTGAAGGCCACTCTGCGGTAAAGTTCCACCAGGTTCCTCTGGACATCTGTGCAGTTCTTCACTATGAAATCTACGATGTCAAGGTATCCGTTTCCGGTATCAGCACCACATCCGTCTTCAAGTCCAAGGAGAGCCATTGCTGAAGCGAAATGGATGCGCTTTCCTTCAGAGTTTCGGTCAAATCTCTCGGAAAGGAGGATGTCCCTATCCTTTGAAAGCCTTGCAAGCTTTGTCTTTGCCACATCTATTCCAGCCCTTTTCGCCAGCAGATGGGCGAAGTGTTCGAGAAGTTCAGTGTTTTCAAGATCCTTCCTTGATGGAAATTTTGCAACGTATAACTTTCCGTCGGAGTCTACCACATTCGCCTTTGGACGGGCTCCTCCAAGGGAAGATCCTGGGCTGAAAAGAAGGTCCAGGTGACGCTGTTGCGGGGATGATTTCTTTTCCTTTGCCATTTCTATACCCATGGAGGCTTCAAGCAGATTGCCTAGGTGGTCTATTTTTGGTGTCAAGGTCCCGTCATTTGAAGTCACAAATGAATCGTCGCGACCATTCTTGTATCTTATCCCTCCCATTCTTGAGAAGTCGTCTATGCCGGTAAGATAGTCGTATGGTCCAACTTTTCTTGGGGCCCTTTCTTCTTCTTTAGAGAGAATATCCTCGTGCATTTCAAAAAGGGTACGCCCCCATCTATCCGGAAAAGCGTCTTTTACAAAGGCGAATACTCCTTTGCTTTCTGGATACTGCACGCCACTGGTAAATGAAAGATCTCCGCTAAGAGGAATACTATCATGTCTTGACAGCCATTCCCTGGAATATTCGAATGCGAAATGGTCGCACCCCCTTACATGATCATATGAAATGGTCCCGACCTTCTCTGGGAATTCGAGAAAATCGAAGTCAGCAAACATATGAAACTGTCGGTCCATGCTGCTATGGCTAAATTGGCAATGCATAATATAAGATGCAAAAAGCAGTGAAAATGTATACCATATGATGCATTTTATCTTTTATCAATTGGAGAAGTCTTCATGCCTTCGGATATAATCCGGGAAAGATGATGGCTCTGACTTGTGTATTAATTTTTTTTGAAAATTTTTTGATTTTTTTTCGGCTTTCCAGCCCCTTTTCGTCCATATCTTACTTTTTTGTAAGTATCTGACATTCAAGTATCTACTTGACAAGAGTGTTTTTTTGCCATACCTTTGCAACCAGAAAACAAAACAACACGGACAAACGTTATGATGTCTTGTTTTTCAGAAATGGAAATTTAGGAATTCAAACATTAATAGTATTAACAATTTAATAGGACAAAATCATGAAAAAGGTATTGACAGTATTGGCAATCGCTGCAGGAATGATTTCATCTGCGGCAGCACAGAACAAGGGACGCATTGAAACCCATGACATGGGAAATTTCAAGGTTCATGTCTACTACACCAACGATGCTCTGGGAGACGCTAGCTATATCGTTGAAGGAAAGAAGGGTCTCGTTACCCTTGAGCAGCCTCTCTTCAAGGAGAATGTGGCAGAGTATGATGCATTCGTAAAATCCCTCGGAAAGAAGGTTGTAAGAAGGATCACTGACTACCATGTAGGTGGAACCGGGGCAAACAAGGTTGTAATGCCTAAAGGAATGCCTGGCTTTGTAAAGGGAGACATCTACGGTGGCATGATGAAGAATTTTGCTTCAACTTTCGGAGACGCCATAGTGGATCTTCCTACGGGAAAGACCAAGGAAGTGGCTTTCGGAAAGACGTTTAAATGGGCAGGAGTTCCCTTCGTATTCAACCACGGAGCTTCTTCTGATTTTCCTGGTGCAAGCATAATCATCGGCGGCAAGGTGTACTACACCCACTGGACTCCTGCAAAGGCCCATCCTAGTTCGCTGCAGATTTCATCTCGTGCAGCTGTAGATGGAGAGCTCGCAGAGGCTCGCAAGGCTCTTGCTTCAGGTTGCACACTCTTTATCGGTGGACATGGCGGAGCGGCTGGAATTGATGCTGTAAAGTTCAAGATAGGCTATCTTGAGAGTGTGAAGGCAAACCTTTCACTATCAAAGGATGAGTTTGTAAAGGTCATGAAGACTGCGTATCCCTCTCTTGCTGGAGAAGAAGGCCTTGGCGCCCTTGCAGACGCTCTCTATAAATAAGCATAAAGCACTGAAGTCATGGAAAAGTCATTCGCTTTCCTGGATAGGAACATCGAAGTTTCCTTTGCGACTGTGGAGAATGGCAGGCCCCGCCTTAGAGTCTTTCAGATTATGAAAAGGGAAGGTACTACCCTCTATTTCGCGACATCGACAAAAAAGAGTGTATATACTCAGCTGAGGGAGAACCCCAATGTGGAGATAATGGGATACGACAGGAACGAGTTCGTCCGTCTTTCCGGAATAGCGATCTTTGATGTGAATGATTCCACGGCAAAGGAGATCTACGACACGAATCCAGTACTTTCAAGACTCTACAAAGATTACAGGAATCTTGTGTACTTCAGGATTGAACCTCAGGAGATGGAATATTACGATCTCACTCCGACACCACCAAAAAGCGAGTACCATGACTTCAGAAAAAGATAGGCTATACTACCTTATACGAGCATTAATGGATGAGATTCCGGGATTCGGCGCTGTCCGGGTCCCGGATGACATAAAAGAAGGTAGAAAGCTCTTTCGCGCCCTATGTAACGTCAGGCCTCCCATGGAAGCCTCGGAAGAGTTCCTGAAGATACAGGATGAGGAACTTTCATTCCAGAGGGAAGAGAAGGGGGTTGTTTCCCTTGAAGACATTCCTGGAGGAAGGATCAGGCTATGGCAGGGAGACATTACAAGGCTAGGTGTCGATGCCATAGTAAATGCTGCAAACAGCGCCCTCAGGGGTTGCTTTCATCCTCTTCACGGATGCATCGACAATGCAATACACTCCAGTGCGGGAATACAGCTTCGCCTTGAGTGTGACAGGATCATGAAGGCTCAAGGAATGGAAGAACCAGCCGGAAAGGCCAAGATTACGGATGCCTACAACCTTCCCTGCAGAAAGATCATTCATACGGTTGGTCCAATCGTTTGGGGAACTGAGCCTTCAGATGAGGATGAACGTCAGCTAGCCCAGTGCTACAGAAGCTGCCTTTCGCTGGCGGAGGGGAAAGGGCTCCACTCGATTGCCTTCTGCTGCATATCGACAGGAGAATTCCATTTCCCGAATGAAAGGGCAGCAGAGATCGCAGTCGGTGAAGTCAGGAACTTCATGGGAAGTGTAAAGAATTTAGAATGTGTAATATTCAATGTTTTCAAAGATGCCGACTACCAGATATACTCCAGAATACTTGCATAGTCTGATCCATGAATCGGACAGGGTGGTGATTGGCGCAGGATCGGGATTGTCAGCCGCAGCCGGAATAAGCTACAGCGGTCCCGTTTTCGAGAAAGAGTTTTCCGATTTCATTGAAAAGTATGGTATAACTGACCTTTATTCCTCGTCGTTCTATCCGTTCAAGACTCCAAATGAATATTGGGCATGCTGGGCCCGTCATATAGACTTGATACGATATAGGACGGGAGCTACTACCTTGTATGGGGATTTGCTTTCACTCTTGGATGGCAAGGAATATTTCGTCATAACGACAAATGTGGATGCGCAGTTTGAAAAGGCCGGTTTCGACAAGTCGAGACTTTTCGCAGTCCAGGGAGACTATGCCTATCTTCAGTGCTCCCGGGCGTGTCACGACAGGCTCTACTACAATGAGCAGATGGTAAAGGAGATGGTTTCAGCTACGAAGGATTGCAGGATACCTTCTTCAATGGTTCCGGTATGCCCCGTATGTGGTGAACCAATGGAAGTTCACGTAAGGGTTGACGGATATTTCATTCAGGATTCGGCTTGGGATGACGCCTATCAAAGGTATCGTGACTTTATACAAAAGTCATTAGGAAAGAAGACTCTGCTTCTTGAACTTGGTGTGGGATTCAACACCCCTACGATAATAAGGTTCCCATTTGATGCAATGGCGCAGAATTACGATGAATTTACGCTCGTCAGGATAAACAAGGACCAGAGGGAGTATTTCAGCCATGAAAGCAAGGCTGTAAAGATGACATCGGACATAGCCCAGGTAATAAGGGCGATGGAGTAGGTCCTTGGGAGTGTAATACCATTCGTAACTTTAGGCAAAAACTCCCGCCGGCAGACTGAATCCATCGGCGGGATGAGGGAAAATCTTCTATTTTTGTCCGGTTATTTCTCAACCTGCTCGACGAGCTTTCTTGCCAGTTCGATGAAGGCGAGTCCGTCCGGACGTGTCGAAAGCGCTGCAGGCTCCCCGTCGTCTCCGCTTTGCCTTATGCTCTGCACCAGTGGAATCTGTCCAAGCAGCGGGATGTCGAAGTGTGATGCCATCTTTACTCCTCCTTCCTTGCCGAAGATGTAGTACCTGTTCTCCGGCAGTTCGGCCGGGGTGAACCATGCCATGTTCTCCACGAGTCCGAATACTTTCTTCTTTATCTTTTCGTTGCGGAACATGTCAACACCCTTCTCTACGTCTGCGAGGGCTACGGTCTGTGGTGTAGTCACGATAACGGCTCCTTCCATTGGGATGTCGCCAACAAGGCTTATGTGGATGTCTCCGGTTCCCGGAGGCATGTCGATAAGGAGATAGTCAAGGACTCCCCACCTGACCTGGAGGATCATCTGCTTTAGGGCGTTGCACGCCATTGGACCTCTCCATATGAGGGCCTGTCCGGGCTCTGCAAAGTATCCTATGGACATCCATTTCACTCCCCATTTCTCAATAGGGAGGATAACCTCTTTCTTGCCGTCCTCCGACTGCATTGCATCGGGGACTGCGCCCTGTGTACCTGTCATGACAGGCACGGAAGGACCGTAGACGTCGGCATCGGCCAGTCCTACCTTGTATCCAAGCCTTGAAAGGGCAATTGCAAGGTTTACGGCGACGGTGGATTTTCCTACGCCACCTTTTCCGGAGGCTACTCCGATTATGTGGCGGACGTTGTTGACTTCCTCGAGCGTGAGGTCGTTTACCGATGGAGCCTTTTTCTTTTCAGCCTCCTTTACCACAATTCCCTTGACTTCTATCTCGGTGCCTGCTGGAGCGTGCCTGTAGATTGCTGCGCGAGCGCTTCCTACTATGTAGTCTGAAAGGGGGTCCTTCCTGCCCGGGAATCCTATTGTCACCTTTACGGAGTTTCCATCGAGCGTAACATCCTGGACCATTCCAAGTTCAACGATGTTCCTGTCACCCTGGCCGGGATGAAGGACATCGGTAAGCATTCTTAGAATATCGTTTTTCTCCATGGCGCGAGCCTATCTTGCAATATCCATTTCATTGAGGAGGTAGCCTGCTCCGCCTACCTTGTCCATTGCGAAGAGGACGTAGCGGATGTCGACGCAGATGCACCTCTGGAGTTCGGGCTCGAACATTACGTCACTGCTCATAGCCTCGCTGTTGCCGTCGAATGCAAGACCGATAAGGTTCCCGTCGGCGTCAAGAACGGGACTTCCGGAGTTTCCGCCGGTTATGTCGCAGTTTGTAAGGAAGTTGACGGGCAGATAGCCGTTCTTGTCGGCATACTGGCCGTAGTCCTTGGCGTTGTAGAGCTCCTTCAGCTTTGAAGGAACCCTGAACTCGTAGTTGTCGGGGTCTTCCTTGTCAATCACTCCCTTCAGGGTCGTGTAGTGCCAGTATGACACTCCGTCCTTGGGTGAGTAGGGGAGAACGGTTCCGTATGTGAGCCTCATTGTGAAGTTTGCATCGGGATATGAAGGTTCGCCCTTCTTCCATTCCATGAGTCCGGCGGTGAAGTCCTTGCTTCCCTTGCGGAGCTGGTCCCTCTTGGCCATTCTCTTGGGATACTGCTCGGATATCTTCTCGATTATGCTTGTGTATAGCTGCATTCCGGGGTCGGAAGTGACTGATCGGAAGTCCTTCGGAGTGCTGAAGAATGCGTCGAAGTTCTCGGGGGTTGCGAATGCGCTCTTGCTGAAGAGATCCTCGACATAGGAGTCTACATCCATGGTCGCAAAGTCAGAGCCAAGCCCCTCGAGATAGTTCTCGCTCCTTGCCTTTTCCCTGTAGTAGGAGAGCATCCTCTTTGCAATCTTCTTCTCAAGATTGACATCGTAGTCCTTGAAAAGGGCCCTTGCCCTCTGGGCTGCTTCATTCATTACGGCAGCGGAGTCGATGGCTTCCCCAGAATTGTTCCTCTGGGTCTTGTCTACAAACTCCCTGACATACATTCCGGCGATTCCTACGGGACCGATGTTGTAGACGGTCTCGGTGAGAAGCCTTAGGTCATTGCTCGCCTGGCGTGAAGAGTCGACGGCCTCGGCGATCTCGTTAAGCGAGTTGCCGTATTTCTGGCGCCTTGTCCCATCCTCGTTCACCCATGAGAGGAACTCCTTCTCCTTCTGAATTTCCCTGCCAATTATGTTGAGGTCGTGGAAGGACTTCTTTTCGGCCTGCCACTTCTTCCATCCGTTGGAGGAGCTTGCATACTTGTTGGCATATTTGAGCCTGACAACGGGATCGGCCTCCATGCCCTCCTTCATGACCTTCTGACGCTCTGTCCTGGCGCCAACTGCGATGTCGAATCCATCCATCATGGCCTGGAGCTGGGTTGCGGTCTGGAACCTCTGTGTTCCGCCAGGGTAGCCGATGATCATTGCGAAGTCATTCTCCTGCACACCCTTGAGGGATACTTTGAGGGACTTTGCGGGCCTGTAGGGAACGTTGTCCTTCGAGTATTCTGCGGGGTTGTTGTCAGCTCCGGCGTAAACCCTGAACATTGAGAAGTCGCAGGTATGGCGGGGCCACATCCAGTTGTCGGTCTCTCCGCCGAACTTTCCCATTGATGCGGGAGGGGCGCCAACGAAACGAACATCCCTGTACACCTTGTATATCATGAGATAGTATACGTTGTCGTTGTAGAAGCTCTGCACCTCGACTTCGCATCCAGGGTTTGAAAGCTGACCCTGTCCTCTGAGCTCTTCTCTCTTGGCCCTGGGGTCTTCTGCCGATGCAATGGCGTCGGTCACATCCGTCATGCTTACGAGGAATGTCACAGTAAGTCCGGGAACGGGAAGCTCCTGGTCCTTTGACATTGCCCAGTATCCGTCCTCGAGGTAGTTGTGCTCGGGGGTGGAAAGCTTCTGGATGCTAGAGTATCCGCAGTGGTGGTTTGTAACTAGGAGCCCATCCTTGGAAATCATCTCGCCGGTGCATCCTCCGCCGAACTGGACGATTGCATCCTTGAGGGATGAATGGTTGATACTGTAGATGTCCTCGGGGCTGATGCGGCACCCCAGGTCTGTCATCACGTTTGAGTTCATCTGCTGCAGAAGGGGAAGCAGCCACATTCCCTCGTCCGCCCTGGCTCCTGCTGCGAGGATTGAAAACAGTGCGGCAGTCAAAAAGAATTTCTTCATATTGTGAGTGTATTTTGATTTCGTACAGAGTACAAATATACTGAATTCTGATGGAAAAAGCCCCGGATTCCTCCGAGGCCTTGTTGCACATTCGTATCTGGTTTCAGATCCGTTTCCTTTTCCTTTCCCATGCTGCAGAAGGCTCCTTGAATGACGAGTCCGGGGTTTCACCCCTGTATGTGATCTTCCTTGAGAGCATCTTCTTTCCGTCCTTAGAGTCTTCTGCGAGAATAAGGACAGGGTTCCCGTGGGAGTCTTTTTCCAGTATTGTGTACCTTATGGTCCTTTCCTCCCATTTGTCCTTGGTCCAGAGCTCATTGAGAAATCCTTCCTCGTCGTAGGAGCGCTTTTCGGCATAGGGGCCATGCCAATATGAAGCCAGCATCTTTGAAATGCGGCCATCCTCGTCAAAGTACAGGTCTTCTATGTCTTCGTTCTTCCTATTGTCTCCTTCATCTGTGGCGGGTTTTTCCGCAGGGCTTTCCGCTATGCTCCCTGTGACCCTGTAGAGATGGCCCTTTTCGTAGCTTTCCTCCACTTCCTTCACATAGCTTTCAGAAGAAGGGTTCACATGGGAGAGTATCCACCTTATGGTATTTCCCTTTCGCTGGAGGACCCTTGTCGTGTCGGATGCGGTTCCTGATGATTTCACCTTCTTTTCAAGACGGCCTTCGCTGTCGTAGGTGTACGTAGTCTCCTCTTTGCTGGATGCAGTCACGCTCCTTTCATGGGTCACCCTTCCTTCGGAGTCGAACTCCTTTTCCAAAAGTGATGAGTAGAGATCCAGCGAAGTGGCTCCTTCGGTGTACTCGCCAGAGTATTCAGAGTATTTCTCAATGTCGCCTTTGAGGCCGTCATACCTTAGGGAAGCAATGAACGAGTCGGGGGCGATGACCCTATCCGCTGCGCCTTTGCACGAGCACAGAAGAGAAAGTATCGCAAGTGCTATTGGGAAGGTCTTGGTTTTCATAATTGTGGAAGTTACGGGATTTCAACCCCTGGGCTAAAAAGTGTCGGTTCCAGTTCCTTTACATGGAAGCTTTTCCTGTGGTAGGGAGTGTATCCGAACTGCCTTATTGCCTCGATGTGCTCTTTTGTGGGATATCCGAAGTTCCGGTCCCAGCCGTACTGGGGGTACTCCTTTGCAAGCTCCCTCATGAAATCGTCCCTGTATGTCTTTGCAAGCACCGACGCGGCTGCGATTGATGCGTAGGTTGCATCTCCGTGCACGACCGTCTTGTAGCGGTATCCGTCAAAAGGCTTGAACTTGTTGCCGTCAATAAGCAGGAATTCCGGTTTTGTGGAGAGTCTCCTTACGGCCCTCTGCATGCCGGTTATCGAAGCTGCGAGAATGTTTATAAGGTCAATTTCCTCGGCGTCTACCCTTTCCACTGCATAGCTGACGGCTTCCTTTTCAATGACGGAGCGAAGCTCCTCCCTTGCCTTTTCACTCATCTGTTTGGAGTCGTTCAGAAGGGGATGGTGGAAGTCTTTTGGAAGTATTACCGCTGCGGCGAACACAGGTCCTGCGAGCGGACCGCGGCCCGCCTCGTCGCAACCTGCCTCGATTAGGTCTTCGTTAAGGAAATTTCTAAGATGTATTTCTTTCATTGCAATTCTCGCAGTGCGAAAATAGCGAAAAAATTGCAATGCCGGCCCTATTTCGTCTTTTTGGACTTATCCTTTTGAGAGTCGATCTGCCTTTTCAGCTCCCGGTTCTCATTCCTCAGGTTCTGCAGGTCTGTCTTAAGCCGGCTTATCAGAAGGTTCTGGTTGTCGATATTGTTGGACAGCCTCCTTATCCAGTCATCCTTGGTGCCTGTCCCCTCTATGATCGAGTCCTGCAGTGCGTCCGGATTGCTCCAGTCCGGAAGCGGATTCTCTCCGTATCTTGTCGCAGGGGACTCCAGCACTCCGCTGCCTGCGTAAGGCTCCCTGGAGGAGAACAGAAGATTCAGGGGGTTCTCGTTGAAGCGTTCCACGATCTTGTAGAACTGTTTGTTGAAGATGCGGGTATCTCCCCTTTCAAGATTGCCGTAGGCTGTTGTCGATACGCCGATTTCACTTGCGAACTGTGCCTGGCTCATTCCTTTCTTTTCGCGGAATTTCTTCAGGCATTCAGTGATATGCACGCCAAGCTGTCCGATTTCTCTTTCTTTCATATTCAATGGTTTTGTCATATCGACAAAATTATTTTATGAAGGAAAGCGATACAATCAACGAAAACTTGAGAAATCAAGAATTGGTTGAGAATAGGGGCGGTTTTGACAACATTTCGGCACAATTACAAAGGAAAAGCGGTGAAAAATAATAGAAAATGTATTTTTAAGGTGCCTTTTGCTCCCACCCTATTGTTAATTTGAAATTGATTTTCATACTTTGCATCAACAAAAACTTGATACTATGTCTACCACACGACAGCTGACTGATGAAAGGACCAGAAAGGAAGTGGTCGAGGAGTTTTCCGACCTCATGGTGCATGGCCAGGCCTACAGGATTCCTTTCCTGCGCTTCCCCCTTGTTTGCAGATGGCTCCACGTCGACAGGGAGCAGATGGACCGGGTCCTCATATCTGAATTCGGATACAGCGGAGCGCAGATTCTCAAAATTTTGAAATACGGCCGTTCATTTCGTTGATTGTTTCGTTTTAATTAGTAAATTTGCAAAGATATGCCCATCGTGGCGTGGACCTGCAATTTATTAGTAACACGATTCAATAATGAAATCTTATTCTACCAAAGACATCCGTAATGTGGTGCTGCTTGGCAGCTCGAAGTCAGGCAAGACCACTCTGGCGGAGGCAATGCTTTTTGAAGGCAAGACAATCGACAGGAGAGGTACTGTCGAGGGCAAAAACACCGTATCTGACAATACGGAATTCGAGCAGACGAACCAGAAGTCCGTCTATGCCACTCCGCTTTACGCAGAGTTCATGAATACAAAGTTCAACATCATCGATGCTCCGGGAAGTGACGATTTCTGCGGTGGTGCGATTTCCGCGCTCCAGGTATGCGAGTCCGCCATCATGACCGTAAACGCCCAGCAGGGTGTCGAGGTTGGAACAGAGATATTCGCCCGCTACGCAAGCCAGTACAAGGTTCCTTTCGTAGTCGCTGTAAACCAGCTCGACCATGAGAAGGCAAACTGGGAGCAGGCAGTCGATTCCCTCAAGGAGGCTTTCGGAAGCAAGGTTGTCCTCGTTCAGTTCCCTACATCAGTAGGTACTGGATTCAACGGCTTCGTTGATGTCCTTACCATGAAGGCATACACCTTCAAGGACAACAACGGAACACGCGAGGAGGGAGACATCCCCGCCGCTTTCGCAGACCAGGCCGAGGAGCTTCACCAGGAGCTCGTAGAGAAGGCTGCCGAGGGTGACGACGCTCTCATGGAGAAGTTCTTTGAGACAATGGAGCTTTCCATTGACGAGGTTCGCCAGGGACTTGCCGCCGGCATCCGCAAGGGTGACGTAATCCCCGTATTCTGCCTCTCTGCCAAGAACGACATCGGTGTCAAGAGGCTCATGGAGTTCATGATCAACGTTACTCCCAGCCCTGAAGGAAAGGTTGCAAAGACCGTTTCCGGCGGAGATGTCGTATGCACTTCAGACGGCCCTGTCAGCATATTCATCTACAAGAACGATGTAGAGCATCACGTTGGCGAGGTATCCTTCTTCAAGGTTATGAGCGGTGTCCTCAAGGAAGGAGCCGACCTTCAGAACCCCGAGAACGGAAACACCGAGCGCCTCAGCGCAATCTTCGCCGCTGCCGGCGACAAGAGGGAGAAGGTTACATCCCTTTCCGCCGGAGACCTCGGCTGCGCCACCAAGCTCAAATCAGGAAAGACCGACACTACGCTTGCAGCTCCCGGCTGTGACGCCATTGCACACATGGTATTCCCCGAGCCTCGCTACACATGCGCAATCAAGGCTGTGGACAAGAACGACGATGCAAAGGTCGGAGAGGCTCTCAACAAGATAGCCGCCCAGGATCCTACCATCCTCGTAAACTACTCCAAGGAGCTCCGCCAGACCATCCTCAACGGACAGGGCGAGCAGCATATCAACCTCGTGAAGTGGAGACTCAAGAACGAGTTCAAGCTCGATGTCGAGCTCATGGCTCCGAAGGTTCCCTATCGCGAGACCATCACAAAGGTCGCTACCGCACAGTACCGCCACAAGAAACAGTCCGGAGGTGCAGGACAGTTCGGTGAAGTTCACCTTCTGGTATGCCCTATCCAGGAAGGCGTTCCTTTCACAAACAAATTCAAGATTGATGGCAAGGAGACCGTCCTCAACGTGAAGAGCCAGGAGTCCTTCGACCTCGAATGGGGTGGAAAGCTCGAGTTCTACAACTGCGTTGTCGGTGGTGCTATCGACGTAGGCTTCATGCCTGCCATCCTCAAGGGTATCAATGAGAAGATGTCCGAGGGTCCTCTTACCGGATCTTACGCACGTGACATCCGCGTATATGTATACGATGGAAAGATGCACCCGGTAGACTCCAAGGAAATCGCCTTCATCGTTGCAGGTCGTAACGCCTTCAAGGAGGCCTTCCGCAACGCAGGTCCGAAGATCCTCGAGCCTATCTACAACGTGGATATCTTCACTCCTTCAGAGTATGTAGGCCCTTGCATGTCCGATCTCAACACCCGTCGCGGAATGATCGAGAACCAGGACATCGCCGGCAAGTTCACCATCCTTCACGCAAAGGTGCCCCTAGCTGAGCTCTACAGGTACTCTACCGTGCTTAGCTCCCTTACCGGTGGCTCCGCTACCTTCACAATGAAGTTCAACGACTATCAGCCCGTTCCCGCTGATGTCCAGAAGAAGCTTCTCGAAGAGTACGCAGCCCAGGAGCAGGACGAGGACTAGAACCAGAAAACACTTCGAGCATTTTACATGTGATGGAGCGGAGCCTTCGGGTTCCGCTCTTTTTTCTTGCTATTTTATTTAATCTATGAAAGTTTTTTTTTAAAGCGTAAAGAACTATCTTTGTAGCAGATGGCGGAGGGCTGTCCCGCCAGGATATGAAACTCAGACCAAACCAACGGAAACCTTTTTGCAGACATCATGGAACTATTCGGCAAGGCGGCAAGATTCCAATTGGCCTTCATCCTACTTCTGCTTTCTTCCATCCCTCTATTTTCACAGGGTGGAAAGACCAATGTAAGCGGATACATCAACGATTCCGCTTCCGGCGAGTCCCTTATCGGGGCCGGTGTAATCCACAAGGACTCACTCTCTACGACAGGAGCCGTTTCAAACGAGTACGGCTACTATTCCCTGACTCTTGCTCTTACCGGACATTCTGGCGACAGGGTTCCGGTGCAGTTCTCCTATGTGGGGTATGAGCCCTTCGTAGTCGAAATTCCCGTCGGCAAGGACACCACCGTAAATGTGCGCCTGGTGCCTTCGTCCCAGATAGATGAGTCTGTCGTCGTGGCGCGAAGGGATGCTGGAATAAGCTCAAATTATCTCGGATCGCTCGATGTTCCGGTTGACAAGATAAGGAATGCCCCGCTGCTTCTTGGTGAATCCGATGTCCTGAAGGCTCTTCAACTTCTGCCCGGAGTTCAGGGCGGAGCCGAAGGATTCTCGGGGCTCTACGTACGTGGCGGAGGACCCGATGAGAACCTCGTGCTGCTGGACGGATCTCCCATATACAATGTAGACCACATGCTGGGACTGTTCTCCATATTCCAGAGCGAGGCGGTAAAGAAGGTCACCCTCTACAAGGGGTCCTTCCCTGCAAGGTACTCCGGCAGGGTATCCAGCGTCATTGACATTCGCACCAATGACGGAAACATGAAGGAGACCCATGGACTGGTTAGCCTTGGAGTGGTCAGCGACCGCTTTCACCTCGAGGGACCGATAATAAAGGACAAGCTCAGCTACAGCCTCAGCGCCCGCGGAATGCAGACGGCAATCTATGCTCCCATAATAAAGAGGCTCCTTAAGGACGAGTACTACAACTACTATTTCTACGACCTTAACGGGAAGCTGTCGTGGAGAATAAATGACAATGACCGCCTGTACTTCGGCATCTACAATGGACGCGACCGCTTTATCTATGACGAGCATGATGACAATAGCGTCATGTACAGCGAGGGTGACGGCCGCTACTGGTCAAAGGACAGGATGAACATCGCCTGGGGCAATACGGTGGCTACCCTCAGATGGAACCACATATTCTCCGGCCGGCTCTTTTCGAACGCCACGATAGCCTACAACACATACAATATGGGAATGGGCTCCGGTTACCATGACGAGTATACGGCGGAGGGGGTTACGAGCGTAACCAAGTACGACATGTCCTATTCGTCTGGAATACGCGATATAAGCGCACACCTGGACTTTGATTTCATCCCTTCACCAAGTCACCTGGTGAAATTCGGTGCGGCCTATACCTACCATATGTTCCGCCCGGAAAACCTTACGACAGTGGACCAGGAGGTCACTTTCGATGGTGAGAAGATAGATACGACCCTATCCCTCATCGACAGCAAGGGCTACCGCGGACATGAGATGTCCCTGTATGCGGAGGATGACTTCAAGGTAGGGGAGAAGCTTTCAGTGAACGCGGGATTGCACGCCGCGCTTTTCTCAACATCGGGGAAGAGCTACTTTTCGCTTCAGCCACGTCTGTCTGGAAGGTTCCTCGTTTCAGATGGATACTCTTTCAAGGCCGGATACTCCAGGATGGCCCAGTATGTCCACCTTCTTTCTTCTTCGAGGGTGTCCCTTCCAATAGACCTCTGGGTCCCGATTACAAAAGACATAAAGCCGGTAACAAGCGATCAGTTCACCCTTGGATTCTACTATGACGGTCTTTCGGGGTGGGAGTTCTCGGTCGAAGGCTACTGGAAAGAGATGCACAACATCCTTGAGTACAAGGACGGAACCATTATCCTCGGAAGCAGCGGAGGCTGGGAGGACAAGGTCGAGATGGGAAGGGGAAGAGCCAAGGGAGTTGAGTTCTTCGCACAGAAGACAAAGGGAAGGACTACGGGCTGGATGTCCTACACTCTGGCATGGTCCGACCGGTGGTTCCCCGGCGGGGAGATAAACGGCGGGGAGATGTTCCCATACAAGTACGACCGCCGTCATTCGATAAACATATACGTCAACCACAAGCTTTCACGCAGGATAGACCTAAACGCTTCATGGATGTTCGCTTCCGGAGGCGCAACGACAGTACCCCTTAGGGAGACTGCGGTGATAGACGAGGATGGGAGGATCCTTACGGCTGACTATGTAAAGTCGAGGAACAACTACCGCCTTCCTCCTACACACCTTCTCAATATCGGAGCGCAGTTCCACTTCTTCCACAGGAAGCGTCCAACCGAAGGGATCCTCACCCTTGGCGTATACAATGCCTACAACAGCATGAACCCCAACTTCGTAATGACCGAAATGGAGTACGACGAGGCAACCGGCAAGGAACATCTCATCCTGAAGAAGATAACCATCCTTCCTATCATTCCGTCAATAAGTTACACTCTCAAGTTCTAGAAAGCTATGAAATACACATACATAAAAGGCGTTTTTGGAAGGCTTGCGGTCCTTTCGGGACTGGTTGCAGGGGCGTTTGCCTTTGCCTCCTGCGTAAACGACCTGGATGTCGACCTGGGAGACAACGAGCCTTTGCTTGTTGTCAACTCCATAATGGATACGGACGATACGGACCATTACATATACGTACTCAAAAGCTCCAATGGGGATATTGATACGGTAAGGTCGGCTACCGTAAAGGTGACCATAAACGGTGTCAGCGTAGGAAATGTCAGCAAGTATGCTGACAACTCAGCGTGGAGGGACTATGAGAGCGCCTCCAGATATGGTTTCTCGGGGAAGATATCCCCGGGGGACGTTGTGCGTATCGACGTGTCTGCAGATGGACTTTCGGCATGCGCCGAGGCTACTGCGCCAAGTGAGCCTGAGATCATTTCGGTGGATACCGCTACTATAAAAAAGTATGACAAGGGACTGGAAAGGATGGAGGAGTATCTTGAACTTGGCACCAGGATCCGGGATGTCCAGGGAGAAAACAGCTACTATCGCCTAAAGATAAAAAGGGGCGTAGACGTGACTTTCTCCTTTGACAACGAGGCTCTTGGATATGACAATCCGCCCGAAGTGAGATTCTCTGTCAAGAGCGTCGACTACGAGATATTCTCGGACCCCATCCTTACCAACGGCTACTCCCTTTCTGTCGACGAGGACAACATATTCAACGACCTTGCTCCCTGGAACGACACACGCATATTCTCCGATGAACTGTTCAGGGACAAGGACGCCACCATTCACGCCTACTATGACGGGTCGGAGGACTACATTAGGCAGGCTCTTCCCGAGCAATATGTCACCGAGACGAAATTCGGTGCGGGCAACTTCCTCTCGGTATGCTTTCAGCACATATCCCAGGATACCTACGGATATTTCCAGGCGATAAACGTCGGGAATGCGATGGGCTACGAAGCAAACCCCATAGTGGAGCCTACAAGGATACCTTCCAACGTAGATGGTGGACTCGGGTTCGTTGGAATCGCTACATCGGCAGAGTACAGGTTCGAAGACTACTATCCCATAGTGTACTACTCTGAGTATCGGTAGGAATAGCGCCAGAAAGGTAAAGAGAAAGGGCGGCCACGCGGGCTGCCCTTTTTGTATCATGCACGGAAAAACTACCTAGACCCTAACTCCCGCTGAGTTTACGTAATATCCAGCTCCATCATTTGGAGGGTCTTGGTCTCTGCCTTGGTCCTCTCGCACAGGTGCCACTCACCGTCGATTTCGACCTTTCTCACGTTCTGTAGGAAGCGTATCATGTCCT
>Ga0181612_151384_pt1 | contig 43057 bp, 26 predicted proteins | sample HoacroProtozoa21_FD_119630 | JGI IMG/M metagenome (GOLD analysis project Ga0181612, IMG submission 119630) | Hoatzin crop microbial communities from Cojedes, Venezuel. Combined Assembly of Gp0051906, Gp0051904, Gp0051908
AAATGTTGACATTCTGTGTATCTTTATATTCACTTCTGGTCTCCCATAATATTCGTAATGTACAGTCTCTTTCATGGTAAGTCCCAGTAGAACACTACCAACAAATTCACTGTCCTACTTCCCCTACTATTGCTTAGTGGTGTGAAAATGCAGAGCCCAACTCATTCATAGTATATCAGTGCTGGCTCGAATCCCCACAGAGTCGCTCAGTTTAATTTCAGTGCACAATCAAAAGAAAATCCAAGAGCCCTAATGTGGCAGAGAGGCATCAGCCTCTGGCATCCTCTGTCTCACCAAACAGAGAAGTGGGAACCGCAGTCAAGGGAGCAGAGCTGATGGGGTCTGCCAGCAGCAAAGGGACCCATCTCCAGTGACACGGCGCAGCGTTGCTCTGTGCTCTGTTTGCTGAGGGTGATAAAATAAATGCTCTGTTCCCTGCAGGGCATAGTTTTATGCACTGCTGAGGTGAATAATAAACCAGCCTGGACAGCAGATGGGTTCTCCTGGCCATATAACAATGAACAACATCCATATATTTTTAGTCCATTGCTCAGATTTCTCTCTCTCTCATAAAAAAGAAACTATGTGTACTTATAAGGCAGTTCACATTTTAGGACCCTTCTATTATGGATGTCATTCCCAATGATTAATAACTCATCCAAGTGTGACATGAGTAGCCCACATCATCAATATTAAATGTGACATTTACTATCAAGAGCAAAGTGTTGGGGCTGCTGCCAGCCCCACTCACTGAGCCGTAAATATTTTGATCATGGAACAGGAATAAGAAGGAGCTGATCAGCCTGTGCTCACGCCCAGTACCAGCAGGGAGTAAATGGGTGTTTTCACAGAACCCCAAGAGGCTCAGCAATTGCAGCCTTGGCAGGAGCCTCTCTGAGCTGGTGGAGCCAAGGCGATGAGTAACGCGCCTGTGACCCTCTGCCCAGGCTGGACCCTGCGCTGAGGAGATTGTGATGCTGCTGAATGCGCCTGTGGGCACACGGGGGAGAGATGCAGACATTCCTCCTGGGTTTTAACTGCATTGCAACTGGGAACACTCCGGAGCAACAACTCAATCAGTCCTGCAAATGTTTGCACTAAACAGCGCTTGGCACAACCTGGGAATGGAGGAGCCCTGGTGTCTTGGGGAAGACCTCTTGGCCCACCACAGCAGCCAGTTTCCAACAGGTGCTTGAAATAGGATTGGCAAAACGTCACCTTCCCTTCTGGAGATCAGCCAAAGTCTGGCCTGTGCAACAATTTGACTCTTCCACGAGCCTTTACATCTATAGTTTCCTCATGGCTGTGTCCAACCTGGAGCTGCAGTTGTCTGGGATGTCTAAAAATCAATTAAATCACATGCATTCATTTACATCTGTGCACTTATTGGGCCTAATCTGTTTATTATGCAATATTTTTGCTGTAGCTACTTTACCACTGGAGCTGCTTGTTGCAGTGTGACCCCTGCTAAACAATGCACGAAAGGTACAAACCCAAGAAGCTGCTGTTGTTTAAATGTGATCACTCTGTGATTATACTTGTCCCACAGCAGTGACACTGCAGAGCTTATGAAAGAAAGGCCCTTATGAGGGACCTCCACATTAGAGTGTCCTCCTTGTATTTCACCCTTCCATAGCAAAAAGACGGCCGGGGAAGATGAGCCTGGCACTGCTGGAGTGAGAAACACACCACAGCTCCTTCTGCTGAATTGCAGTGAGCTGCTTGTTCTGCTCCTGCTGTGCCCAGCACAAGGTTTAGGAAGACCAATCCGCTGGGGAATTGAGGAAACAGAGCTGCAGGATCTAATGGTGTCAAAGAGCGTCAGCGGCCAGTCCTGACACCACGGCTGTAGCCTCCTCTGTGCTTCAACAGATGCAACAACTCTGCAGCTTCAAACGGCACAAGTCACTGTCAGGGCCAAGCCTAACCACTGCAAATGCACTTCTCTCCTCCTGTGCGACAGGGTAAATAGGAGTGGAGAGCTTTCCTTCTGCAGGGAGACATCACAGCCCAGGAGTGCTGCTGCATTCCAGTCCCTGCTTTCCACCATTCCATAGTATATTTTTTTCAGTAACAGTTACTTCTACATTTTTAGGTCAGAGCAAGGGCTGTGTCTTTTGTCTGCTGCCTGTGCTGTCCCACTCCATCAAGCCTTCGGGAGAGCAGAGAAGCCCTCACTCTGGCAGGGAGGTGGGGATGCAAAGAGCAGTGCTACCGAGTAATGCTGACCAAGACGAAGAACTGAAAAACAGAATTTTGACTTGACTCAAGACATATTTTTCTGCTCAAAAGAAGTTTTGTTTGCTCTGAGTTACCAAAATTAAGATGCTTTTTAAATTTTTCTCTAACCAGAAAAGTAATCTTAGCACTATTTCAAAACAGAGAGGGGAACCATTTCATCTAGAAAATATTACAACAAACCACTTCCTTGCACAATGGCGCAAACAAAATGTTTAGCCATCCCTGAATCACACTTCTCATTGCTGCACTCTGAACTATTCCCCGTGGATGCAAGCTGTGCAATATCCCCTCTTCTCCTGAAAAGGAATATGTTGTCAATTACACAATTTGCTAAAAAAGATATCACTCAGCTACGGCAGTAAGGAAGTGCCAAAGAAATACTGGTAAATAGTTATTTTGATTTTTTTTTTTTTTCAGAGTCCATTATTTTAAGGGGAAGAATTTTTGGAAGAGTACCAAGCATGTTTTCATGAACATGACCCTATAACTAGACATGATAAATAAGTCTGGAAGGTCTCATTACTACAGAACAGCACTGTATAATAAAGACTGCAAGTACCAAATAGCTTCATTACTCCCATTATCATCTTTTATCATCGTTTAATTGTGTGTATCAATTTTTAATAAAGTAACTTCATGTGGCTATGAATTAGATCATACTGAGAGGAGCTTTCATTGATTGCAGAAACATGGCCAGGCTAGCTAGGTCATCCAGATACAGAAGCAAGGTGGAGCAGGAATGAGCATCTTAGTTATTCCGGTCTGCATGATGAACAGAAACACTTGTTAAACTTTACTCAGTGTCACTTAATGTTATTAGCCCTCCTGGACCAGAGTGATTTGACTGCTCCTCCAAATAATGACAAATGGTGCAGCTGGACAGAGCTGAGCTATTCACTCCAGTGATAATTGCTGCACAATGATATTAAAGAAGCATTCACCAAAAATTTCCCCAGCTAATGATGTTTAATTCATTATTAAATGCAGCTCATTACTGCTGGAAAGAAGGCCATTTAGCAGCCATCAGCTTTGCTAATATGGCTGAATGTCTTGCAGTGGTCAGACAGCAGGGGGGGAGGCATGTTTTAAAAATGTATTTGCACTTCTGGATAAAAACGGAAAATCTTCTGGCAGTGTTTTGAAAAGAAATGATGTCTAATATCATCTGAACCTCTTTTTTCCCTGTAAAACCAGAGCAGTCAATTGTTTGCTCCTGCAACTAACATCTCCTTTACATGAGATTTTAAAGGTATAGTTTCACTGCAAGAAAATCTCCTTACTCAGTATTTGCTCCCCTCCTGCTTCCCATCGGCTTTGCTGCAACATGGGTACAGATATTTTAACCACAGCTTCTCTGTCAGCACTTTCCTCACTGCCACTGAGCCACCAGGTTTCTCCCAGCAGGCACTGAAGCTCCTGCTCTTGCAGAGGCTCCCACCAAAGCAGCAGACCCCAAGGCCCACACAGTCCCCGCACCGGAGGAGCGTGAAGCCCGTGACACAAGACAGCCTCCCTGGTGCCCCCTGGACACGCGGTTGTAGGATGTTCACGTAACTGAGGTGCTGAAGGTGAGGCCAGATGGTACTCCACTTTTGAAGCTCATTAGAGAAAGGCGTTTGGTGACTCATGTCTAATACCACGTTAATGTTCTGCCAAGCCCTTGGGTACAATTCCCAACACCTCTCCCAAACTAGAGTTCCCAGGGAGACCCTGCTTTCAGTCTACAGAACCCATACTGCCCAGAGCCAGAGCTGTGCTGATGGGTCAGCCAGATAGCTCCAAAATAAGACCTGATACCGCAGCATAAATAGAACAAACATGAGGAGAGCAAAGCCATAAAATGTCCAAGTAATCTGTTCTCAACTTTCTGCTACCTCAATGCCAAGGTAGTCACCTTGCCCATCCTGATACCACAAAATATCACTGTTCATTATGCAGACAAATGACCCAAGGGTTGAGACGGCCACCTTCCTGGTGTGGTCCTCGGGGCCTCTCTTGAGCTGGGTAAATCCCATGATTTCTCTGAGAAACAGATGTGCTAAAGGTACTACCTCCCTTCTTCCATAGCTCATCTCGAGACGTGCACAGAGTAAGATCAGTTACTGCTGTACGAAGTAAACGGCAGCTTCCCCGCCGATGCACTCCGAGCTGCACGCCATATGTTTACAACAGAGCCTTTCCTAGATATTGTACAAACATTGCTTAATTAAACAGCAGATAATTCTCCTGAAAGGACTGAATAGCACTATTATCAACAACATTTACACAGCAGAACTGAGATGTAATGACTGGCCCATATTTACACTGACGGGGGTTGCGTGTGTCCATCCAGGTGCCCATCCCTGGGGACGGTGGGGTTGGTACCTGGCTCCCAGCACCCTCTCCTGGCCGCACGCACCTCTACACCCTCTTCATTTCATATTCTGTTTCTGAAATTGGGTAATCTCCATTACCCAAATACCTCTAACCATAACAAGATGAGACACCTGAGTAAAGGTATCCAAATGCTCCTACTCCTAGTGGTATAAAAGGAGGGCCATGGCTCCTAAACAGCATAAAAAAAAGTCAGTTTAAATTATTTGAGCCCCCTTTTTTTTCCTTCTGATCCTCCTGGAACTCAGAGTCTGGAAAGGACTAGTGTGAGAAAACATCTAGCTCCAGTACAGAAAAGCTAAACCACCTTTATCCGGAGAATAACATTATCAGGTCAGCAGCAAATCTGTACTGAAAACATGAGACTGTGTGCACCAGGAAGATGCCAGTCCTGTTCCCTGTAATGGGACTCAGATGCCACATCATGTAAAATAATATTTTACTTAGAGGGTAGCTGGGAGGAGGATTGATCAGTTGAAGGGATGTTGCTTGGCAGCTGCAGTGGGACCAAAGCAGCCACACAGGAGCACCAGAGAGAGGGGGAAGGAGCTGGGCTGCTATGGAAAAGACTGGTTTTACCCAGTGTGATGGGGACAGTGGAGCATGCAGCTCAGTTTGTTGCTCGGCCGTGCTCAGACAACCACGGTACTGAAAGCCAAGGGAACTGAAGTGCCAATTTCCTCTGAGGAGATATCTCAGCGCTAATTCACATCTTTTGAGCAAAGAAATTGTACAGGGTAATATCAGGTTATAAAATAGGCCCTTGATTTGCCCTGGTTTAATTAAGATAATGAGAAGTGTAGGATGATGAGCTATGGTTCCAGACAGCAGGAAAAAAGGAGAAAAAAAAAGGCTGAAGAGCAATTACATTTGGAGCAGAGAAGAGCCTGTGGAGTTAGGGGCTGGGGAACAGGCTGTGACAAAGCGGATGTCTACAGGAGATTTATTGGTACCAAAAATAGAGCAGGGCAGGACTGGGTGATGGGAGAAGTTTGATGAAGCAGAGTCTTCTGCATCCAGAAGGCAGGTGCCAACCCACCCTGCGGATCCTCTCCAATGGTGTCTGATGGGTGGAGGAAAAACGACCTGGCGAATCTCGGCATGGTTCTTAACAGATGCGATTGCAAGCTCGACCGACTCAGCAGCCAGGGAGGTCTCAGCAGAAGGGCTGCTCCCCGATTTGCTAGCACCATGACACTGCTGACTGCTCACACACCTTTCCCAGGTTTAATGTATAGTTTCCAGCAGCGAGGTTGCCAGCTGAAGGAAACCCCGGTGCACATGCTGCATGTTGAACAGTCCCGTCAATCTCTGACAAATAGCTCAAGCATGTGTTGAAGTCTCACAGATTTCAGTAGGACTTGCGTGGACCCAAGCTGAAGCATCTGTTCAAGTGCTTTTCTGAATCGGGCTTCGCCCCTCCCAGTACCCAGACACACATGAGCACATTTCTGCCTTAATGCAAAATGCTGGGAAATCCTGGATAAAAGTTGGTTTTCCTGTGAGGCGTCATTAGCTCTGCTAGCTCTGGATCAAACTCAGAAGAGGCTCAGTGCTTTCTATTTTAAATATAGTCTGTCCTTCCCTGAGTCCACCACTGTTTCTCATTTCTGTCCCGGCTAGGAGCCCACCATGATATAATTTGGATAAAAATATCTGCTAGGGAGAGCACTGAGTTCATGATTAATGCTTCCTTAATAGCAATAACAGTAATTACGACAATAACAGTAACACCACCCCCACCCCCAGCACCAGAACCGGTATGCCTGAATTTTTGTAGCAAATACTGTTTTTCCTATGCTGTCCTTTCAACACATCACCTTGGAGAAAAAGAGCCCAAAACCGCAGACCTGCCCTGCCCCTGAAGCATCATTGTGACAGAAGTTGAAAATGTATTCGAGGAAATCCAGATCCCATGCTGCCCTGTGAAAGAGGGGGAACTCCAAATGGGTCTTTATGGGGGTGCTACATAATTCACCAGCACCACAATTAATTCAGATCACTTAGTTTTACAAGAAGTCCTTCAGCAGTGTAATTAAGCTTATCAGTGCTCAAACAGGGTCCGACTTCAGTGTTAGAAGAGCAGCCAGAGACAGAATCAGTAACAACAGGAGTGAGGAGCAGAGTTTAGGCTAGAGAGAGTTGGTCAATATTTGGGTGACATGAGACTCATTATATACCTCATTAATAAATATGCATTTAATTTCTGTTCCACTGTGTCTAGCGCACTTGTCTGATGTTGTATTATATTGCGTTTCTGTGCAGTTTTTATAGGTTGAGTCCCAAGAGCCATAATTTATTGACATTACTTCATAAATCTTTAAAAGGGCAAGGGAGACTGGCTTCATCAGAACGAATAATTTCCCCTTTGTTTGGACATATTTAAAATCAGTTGCTTGCTACTTGATACAATTTAAGTGACTAATTATGACTTGATTTTCTCCCCTCCCTATCATTTTGATTCATAATCAGTGCTTTCAGCTAATGAATTTACCATTCTCAAAGCACCATTAAAGACTTGGTCTTCTCCATGAATAGTCTTATTTATGCAAGTACCCCATCGACTTCAGAGAGCATCAGAGTGATTAATTCACAAATAATTTATCTGACAAATGTTGCTCCCTCTCCCCCCCCTCCCCACACTTGCAAACTGCCTGTGGGTGAATTAGAAATTTCTCAATTATCCATTGTTCAGAATTACTTGTGATTTATTCTCAGTAAACAATTTTTGCCCCAAACATTGAGTAGCTGCGATGTATACGAGCACACTTTGTGCACTCTTGGTCAGCCTCCAAAGCCACGCGGCCTCATTTCAGCACACAAAGGGGGTGATTTCGATACCTAACTGGCACAGAAGCAATAGAGTATTTTACTTTCTGACATACAAAATGACAGCTAATTCTGGATTATCTTCAATTATTTATCTATGAGCCCACTGTGAAGTATTTTAGGCAATAGTTACATAAGAGGAAATTACTGTTACCGCTTCACGTGCCCTTCTTTTCCCTGGGACAGTGCTCCTCACTCCCGCCTGCTCAGCGACTGCCGGCATAGGCAGCTATTTTAATTTCTGCTCGGCGGGGCTCGAGGAGGGGATCTGCGCTGTGGGAACAGCCGCCGACGCCGATGGGGAAGGATGATTCACTTGACTTCGGAGTGCTGGTCTTCCCCCACCCCCTGCCTTTGCCCCTTCTCACTGGGATGCCCAGGACAGGGAAATTCCCTGCGCTCCCCTGCTCCGACACCTCGACACAGAAGATACTGAGCCACTTGGAGTGTTGGTTTTAAGTAGCAATAAATCGAGCTCATGGAGATGTGTGGCGTGTGCCATGTCTGGGCAGAGACAGAGGCTGTGCAGCCCTTGGAGCGGTGACAGCCAAGGGTCGCGGCAAACAGCACCCAGAGCTGCGCCAGCAAAGGCACCCAGCACCCGGTGGGGTCCCGCTGATCCCCTGGAGACGTGCCCAACATCAGAATTCGCAGCAAACGTGTGGTGCTGGGCTCAGGGAGACTCGCAGGAGGGCAAAGGTGCCACTGCCATCACGACTACCCGGTGTCACTCTTAGTGTCACAGCATCTGGGACAAAGCCCCAGCAAAGCGCAGGCTTTACTGGAGGCAGGCAGCTGAAAGCATCCGCAAGGCCAAGTGAAGCGGCGTGTGTGAGCTGTGAAGAGAGGCTTTTTATTTGTTAGGAGATTGGATCATTATCTGACAATGAATTCTGGGAATCCACTTACTCTCCTCTTTCTGTGGAGGGTTTTTCCAGTCTTTAGACTCAATATTATATGTAAATAGAATTGATTTAGGTCCTGAGAAGAAACTCCTCAGCGAAGGAAGACAACAAAGCTCTGCAGAGGGAGGTTTGCCAGGACACACGCTACCTCTCTCCTCGAGCAAGGGGCCCTTTCGTAGAAAACCCTTCACATGTGAAACACTCCGGTGGCTAACAGAGCTTCATCTAATTTAAATGAGATGACTCCCTCTCCCTCTTTGACCTCTGGTCCTCGCTGGTTGCCATGGAAAACGGACAGATGAAACCCAGAAAGAATTTAAAGGAGAACTTAACTAAATAGAAATTGCAGCCCTAGAACCTTGTTCATCAGCCTAGGTCTGACAACAGGAATGTTGATGTTTCCTTGGTGGCCTGGCTATTAAATAATTGAACAATGGTATTGATAAAGCATACATTACTAATCAAGTTAAGTAAAGGGTCAGGTGGACAAAGGCAGCTTGGAAAATGGTGCTTTGATCCATGACAGGGTTGCTCTGCATGGAGATCAGCGCGTCTCAGCCTGCGCTGAAAGGGATGTTGGCATCTCCTGGTTGTATCTCCACATGCCCTTCGGCTGTTGCTGGTTCCTGCCAGATGAAGGGCTGGACTGAAGTCAGTTACAGGGGCTTGAACCAGATCAGCCAGGTGCCAGCAAAGGGGAAGGAGGTCTGGAGGGTTTACTAATCTGTGCAAGGGGCTGAGAGTTTCCCACTCCATTTTATGGCCCCTCTGACCCTATCTCTACTTAGCAATGTGGAAAAAAAAAGAAATGTAGGTATCTGTTATGCATAAATAACCTTGTTGCCATGACAGCAGCAGTATCTGCAAGCACTAAGAGTATCGGGAGCTTTTAGGTAAATGAGAACTGACACCCTGCTCACAAAATGAATCTCCCGGGTTATCCAGGTGAAGAAGAGCTCAAGCCACTTGCCAAAGGGCAAAGGGCTAGATAGATGTGTTTTCTGTTTTGAAGAGATTTCTGAGCACAATAGATGTTTCATCACTATGCCTTTGGAAAGAAACCAGGCTCTGAGGCGTAGGCTCGGCTGTAGAGCATGCAGGATGCACACACCAGTGACAGAGCAGATGCAGCACCCTGTCAACCATCACAGCTCTCTGACTGTCTGCAGCCCACTGCAGTGCGCGTCGTGTGTCCCTCCTGTCCCCATATCTGCTGTAAAGCCGGTCAGTAATCGAGGAGCAAATATTTCTAAAAGATTTGGCACATTTCCCAACTGCCATTTTTGACTTTCATGAATGAACAGTGGACGGTGACTCACCCGCTGCAGGGAGAGCCAAGCTGTAAGCACAGACATGGCGGGGGCCAGGTTTGGCCCATGCCAACAGAGATGGGTTACACAATGGATCATCCCAGTGGTCTAATTCATCATCATCTCTAAGAGCAAGCAAAAACAGATGAGGGCTCTAAATTTCCTCCTTTTGTTTGCAGTTAACTGCCTCTTGCTTTTCAGGATCCCATGGAAGGAGAGAAAGGGAGTGATGTCAGAAGACAGGGGGTCACCAACGCTTTTTGGTGGAACAACTGGCCTTTTGCAGAATATTCGTCTTTAAGAAATAATGGAATTGTAAGATGGACGCTGTGGCTAGGTTTTTTGCATACATTTGTGTTCTTTGTCCTGCCGTACCCCTCCAAAAAGTAAGCCAGACAAGAAGAGTTCAGAAATACTGCTCTGCCTGGTGCATAGCCTTGCTGAATCCTGAGGTCTTGATGCTGTCTTTCCCTTGGTGATCCTGTGTATTGAAAGTCTAATGAGCAACACCTTTGGATTAGGCACTTCCAGCAAGTGGAGGTCCTTTGCCAGCTCAGGTGACAATTCAGCACCCAAACTCCTTTGGGGTCGGGTTTCCCTCACCTCCCCTACACAGCCCCTGTCTCCAGACACATGCCCAATAAGCTTAATGTCCCAGGTGATTACTTCAGGAGAGCTGATCTGCTATTCCACACCAGCAGCGGTAGGCCTGGTATCAACCAAAACCTGGGAGAGCGCTCTCTGATACATAATATGCAAGAAAGCGAGGACGAAAGCACACCGGAGGCTCCCCCTCATCTTTTAAGCATTGTTTCAGGGACTTTTTCTCCAAAGCATTTTTTTGAATAGGAGTTGCAAGTACTCAGTACAACTAAGATTAATGGTTTTGGTTTTGTCCCAGAAATGTATTGCTCAATCTCAGGTTTGTGCTTCTGGAAAATGATTTCTGTATTAACGGGATCTTTGTGGCACGCCTTCCCTGCGCCCCTGCTCGCTGTTCCCGTGACTGTTTCCATGACCATCGTGTTCATCAGTGGTGAACTGGGCCAGTGTCTGCTTCCAGATTTATTTTTAAAGAGCGTTTTGCACTGGACGATAACTGGTGCCAAGGGAGGAGAGAGGCCAATAGGTCATTCCTGCCCCGGATCTGTCCCAGCCCCTCTCTGCACTCACTTCACTGGGACTGCTGTGTCTCAAAAAAGCCTTTGCTGGAGGGGAGCCTGCACGTAAGCTAAGCCCTGAAAGTGAACCCTCTTATGCAAACTAATGACTCCAATTTTTCCATGCAGAGTGCTGTAAGAGAAAATTTCCCTCACTGGCCACTTCTGCCCTCCAAGGAACAGCTCCAGAAATGTTCCACACCCCCTCTGTAGATCCCACTTTGGGAATTACTAGTATGACTAGGATATATTTTCCCCAGGGAAAAAAAAGACTTTTTTGCTAAAACATTTTTTCTCCTTAGAGAAAAATGCTTTGTTACTTAGGTTTCAAACACAAGGTGTAAATCTTCATTTTAAACCATTAATTCTTCCTTGGCTCTTTGTATTTTTCCAATTGCCTCTTGAAAACCCAGACACTGAAAGAAAGTTACCCGTTGGCTAAAATGCATCTGGATTTCAAATTGCTGTCACTGTGTGCCTTGAGAGCCGTAACGTGGATATGCCTCCCACCTTCCCACTGCCCTGCCTGGGCTCCACGCTCGGCCTGTGGGCTCGGTGCCAGAGGAGGCTGGGGAAATGTGCAAGAGGGAGCTCATGGGAAGAACAGAAGCATTCTGAGGCCTCTGATGGCCTTTTTGGCTGTTTTTGGAATGGAAGGGGGATCCAGATGTAATGTCAGCCTAGGATTCCCAGCTCGACCTTGGTGTTTAGTTTTACTGAAAATCAGTGTTTACCACTACTCCAACACCACGGAGACACACTCCACACACACCTCTTTGTTGGACAGCATGATCTGTTAATGCTAGAGTGAACAACGCGTTCTGCGAGACTTGTTTAGGGAAGTCAGAATGAACTGTACAAGGCACTCAGACTTATACCTCCCATGGGGATGTCCTGCTCAGTCCTTTTCCTTTCTGGAGGGTGGATACTCACTCCTGAACCACAAAGGAAACCTTCTATTATCACCTATTTAGGACAGAAATAATTACACTGACTTAAACGTGATATCTCCAGCATGCTTTTCCCAATATTAATATCTCCTTGTATAGTAACCTTATTATAGCCAGAGATAAGTGACCCCACCACAGTACTGGCCTTGTTTAGGTTTCTCAGTAAGAAGATTACTATATACATCTTATTTCTGTTGTGATCAGCAGCTTAGACAATATGACTAAGGGTCACTCCATACAATAGGTCTATGTAATTCTATATAATTTTCTGGTGTGCAATGAAGTGAGTTGAAGGTTTCCGATATGCAGCTTCAGGTATTTGCCTTTAACCAAGCAACTTCATGCTAAGACTAGAGCTTGTCAAGAGGCAGACTTTTTGTTTCTCATAAGAAATAAAGATGTTATGACATTTACTGCACATCAACATTGCTGAGAATATGTTTCAGATAATTAAAAACCATTTTGAGAATACTGAAAAATTTTGCTCTAAGCATGACCTTAAGAAACACTCTGTTACCATGTGTTGTAGGCAATAAGATGCATCTTAGAATGAAAAGTAATTTAAAAACTGAATCAAAGTTGTACCATCTCAACTTCATCAAACACAGTATTTCCCTTACTGTTTTCTTCCACAAAACACATCTCTGCTGATATCCCCACTCCAGAACAGGCAGGTAAAACATCTCACCACCTCAGTAACTTTGTGCTTATGCAGGGAGCAGACCCCGGTGTGGGCTGGCCTCTTGTGCAAGCACCTCTTTCCCAGCAGAGCTGGCCAAACTCGATTTAGGCTAGCACACAGTCAGCACACTGTGACTGCAGTACCAACACGCCATGGAAATCAAGAATTTTAACATAAGACAAGCTTCTAGAGGCAAAGTGCTTTAGTGGAAACTACTTGGGCAGCTCAGAGAGCCTAGGTGCCAACAGGGAACTGTTGATGTCCTGGTGGGTAGCAGTCAGTATGACTGAGTCCACCTTGCCCCCAGTAATCCCACTTCAGGGGATGCTGGTGAGCCACTGTGCTGGCTGTGATACATGGCAGCCCCAGCACAGAGAGGCAGCGGGTGCAAAGCCTCTGTGGACTCAGATTCATCTCGGTCTCTGCACAGACCTGAGACCTGCTTCTTTGTGAGCTACATCAGTCCAAACTAATTCCCAAACAGGGAAACACAAGACTTCGAAAAAACTGTGCAAACCCTGCTTTTACCATCAACTCTGCAGGACTGGGCAGAGGCTGGAGTTAGCTACCCATGGGAGCAGAAGCAGGTTCAGGCAGGAAGCATTCTCCTCCTCCCTGCTTTCCTTCGCCGAAAAGAGATGGAGCCACTAACTACTGCGTTTTACCTACGCTCCTCAAATGTGTTGTTATACTGCAGGTTTAAGAGTACTTCAGAGCTATGCTTCCACCATCCAGTAATGTTTCCATCTGCAGTAAGATGCATTAGTGAACAGGTCAAAATGCCATTTACTGAATTCACCGAGGGAAGAAACAGTACAACATTAAGGAATTCAATAGATAATGCAGCTCAGGGCTCAAGCAAAGTTAACTGACCCATGATCTGATTTTGTGAGCACTTGCAAATGTCAAGTTACAGGTTGCAAAAGGAGAACCTGGGGTATTAGAACTGCATCAGCTATTGTCCTAACTGAGGGATTCCCACAGGTCCCTTAACAGAGGTAGAAGAACCACTGAATTGGTCTTAGTTATAATGAGGAAAGGTACTGTGCTCCTTACCATACACCCGTTCTGACGCCTAAAATCTGCTGCTTACCCACATCCAGGCAAGTGTAGGCACAAAGAGCAACACAGGCTCTCAGTGCACAGCCTAATTTGCAAGGCAGGTGATACCTATTTAATATGTAACCAGTTAAACATGCACCCTAGGTCATGTATGCACAGATACATACCTATGGGCAAAGCTGTGTTTCCAGAAGCAAAGGAGATTTTTTCTCTTTGCTTCTCGCTTGCTGGTTCATGAAGGCTGCACCAGGAGCATTGAGCACCTGAGACCCAGTGGGTTCTGGTTATGAGGAGTGCAGCTTGTGGGGCATCTTGGAGGAGCTCTGTGCAGATGTCCCCAAAAGAGCCCTTCCCTGTGCTGCCTTAGGCTGGGCTGGTGAGCCCAGAGCCATGCCCTGCTGACATGTGGTTCTTCCACCGTTCTGCTTGGGATCCATAACGTCTCCTGCCTGGAAATCTCTCATTTACAGAACGGAACGTGATGGAGAATTTCAGGGCCCTGTGTTTGTGCTTCTCACTTGCCATGCTCTGAGCAGACAGTGAATGAGCTATCAAACATGCAGTGTTACATCCAAAGGCCCAGGTCTCAGTTGACCGTAAAGATACTAATTTCCTATTGACTTTGCCTGATGAACTTCCTATGGAGAAAACTCTCCTTAGCTGGGTCCACCAGCAGATTCTGCCTCTAAGACATGGATTAGGTGATCCTCCAAAGCGGTGATGTCCTACAGGAATTTTTGCATCCAAGAAAATGATATGGGTTTTTTCTGTGACACCAAGGGGAGAAGTCCATTTGATTTCTTTGCAACTCATTTCACACAGACTCCTATTAACATTTGCTTTAACCAGTTCCCATTAGCCTGCAGTTTTTGCAGGGAGTAGATGAAGCCAAACAACAAGGACCAAGAGGATCAGACAGTCTGAACTCCCTGCTCAGCCCCGTGGATCCTGCCAGCAGGATCTGGACGTGCCGCTGGAGCAGGGGCAAGGGAAGGTGCCCTGGACCCTGCCATGGGGCACTGGGTGTGAGCTGCAGATGCAGCCTTTGCGAAGCACATGACACCTTCGGTGTCTTTCCTGATGAATAGCTCTGAGGCACAGTCAATCCCCAGTATAATTACATACATCATATATAATTCCAAGCAGATTCCTTTTGAAACTGAGAGTTTAATTGTAACCTACTTTTTTGTTACCGGCTTATGGAAGTTTTTGAAAGGCCTCTGAAATCCAGGATGCTAAACGGCTCTGCGCGGGAAAAGGAAACTAATTTTTTTCGAATCTTCTTCCACCCTGCACCTGCCCTAAGGACAACGTTTATTCTAAGCACAGTATATGTCAACATCCCCTTCCATAAATCAATTATCGATACAGGCCTAACGCACCCTGGCCTTTTGCAACCTCACTGAGTTGAGATGGCAATTAGAGAGAGGTGGGAGCATTAGATATATGTCAAGTGGAGATCCACCTAAAATCCTATGGCTTTGGTTCTTATTCAGATGAGGCTGAGTGAGGTGAAAGGGCTGCAGCTCTCCCTTACTGTCCATCTCCCTTCTGCATACTCGTCTCTAACAACACCTCGTCATTCGCATCAAATTCTTCTGACCCACTTCTATTGATCACCTTGACAGGACAACCATGGGTTGAGAAACAAACACAGGCTGGGTTCACCTCTGCAGCGACCAGCTCTGACAGGACCCACAGCTCTTACAGCCTTCACCCTGCAGCAGCAGGCAAGCACCGCAGGCTCCCCCCGCCTTTCCTCTCCCCGAGCTGGCTCCCAGGATGTCCGTTCAGCCCCCAGACCTACGTGAAGTCAGGGATACCTGGCTTCATCTGGCGTGGAAGAAAACCACATATTTATGGAACAGCTCCCCTTTCCCCCCTCCATGTCACCCTGGTGAAAACTCCCCAGTGTCTAGCTCCACGAGTTGTCCCCTGAACCACCCTGCATCCTGAGATGCTGAGGGTGCTGGGGTGATGGTGGTCTGGAGCGGGGCGAGCAGTCTGTGCCATAGTTGGAGGGCAGAGCGGATTAGGCAGGGAGAAAGGAGAGGTAGCGTGAGGTCAGCACCATGCCTGGGTTTGAAGAGGGACAGCCCAGTGCAGGCAGTGGATTTGGATTTACAGACAGCCCATTCTCATCAGGAAGGGGACAATGTCATTGAGAGGGAGCAAGAAAGGGGAAAGGAGATCATGTTTTCTCAATGCTCTTATCTGAAGCAAACCCTTAATAAGGATTGGGATGAGCCCAGATAGAAGGGAGGGTTACCTGTGATACGGTGAAAAGCTGGTGGTAGGTGGTGGGCTGCTGGGGAAGGAGCTGAGCCGCTTGGAGAGGGGGGTTCAGCTGGCCCTGGGAGATGCTGACACGGGCCATGGCCCTCCGGTCGGGAGGAGCACACACATGTGCGTGCTGCCATGCCAGGGTGCCACTGCCAGAGGTTGTCTGCCTGGACAGCTAGCACTAATCGCTCACTCTTAACCTTGTAGAAAAGGTTGGATAATTTACTTGGCTGATAATGACGAATACTGCCTTGGGCAAGTAGAGTTGGGAGTTCAAATGAACCATAACCCCAAAGACAAGGACATGATATAGTAGCACTTCTCTGACACCTTCCTTCTCTCCTCGCCAGGACCCGCAGTTCTCACCACTGCTGGTCCTCTCATCTTTGAGTTCTTGTGGCTCTAAGGTTTTGGGGGAAAAAGTGAAAATTCAGTCTTTTTTTGATGAAAATAAGTCCCCCCTCCATTCTCTAAAGAACACGAACCAGAGGGCACTATGGTGTACTCTGCTCCGCAGGATAGCCCATGAAATACAGGAGTCCTGGAAGACACCTCCACTTGCAAAGTGTTTCCCTTACAAACTCAGCACGGATGGGAGCGGGGACATGGAAAATCTGCAGGCTACCCCACAGGCTACCAACCCCACTGACCAAACACATCCCTGAGCCCTGGATCCACTCTACCAGGAGTGTCAGGAGAAGACACTGGATTGAGGTTTGTGCCCAGCACAACAGAGCCAGGTTTTTTTGCCTACCACCACTGCAATACTGACAGTTATTATTGATCTCAGCAAAAGCAGAGCTAGCTCTTTCAAAGTCTCACAGGAAAAGCCATGCCACTTCTGACCCAAGGAAGAGAGATTTAGCAGGAGTGCTGGTAGTACACAAATGGGAACTGCTATCCTTGTCCCTCACCCATTAGCGGCTGCTCTCAAAGAAGAACAGAAATGGGGATTAAAGGATTGAAAACTCACTGGGTATTAGAACTACAAAAATACTCATGGTGTGTATTGGTTTGCCACTGGCTAGGTGAGAGCGGTCGGCATAGGGCAATGGCAGAGCATGGCAGCGTGGTGTGGGTCTCTGTCTTGTGGGCTCAGGGCCCAACAGTGATTCCGGTCTCCCTGGTGTTTCCATCCAGCCAGGGGAAGCTGCTATACTGACTGCAGCCCTAATATACCGGGAACCATCAGTCATGGCAGAAACTCCTCTCTGAGGGCTCGGAGGACTCACAAATGCCATTATTTCCTGCACTTAAAATGACTGGTAACCAAAAGCTTTGTTTGGAAAGCCCCATTTGTGCCTCACACAACCCTAGGCTCTGATGTATGCTAAAATCTCACTTTAATTATGCATGAAATGTACGTCTTTGGCTTTTAGGGACAGAGGAAACAGTTTTGTCTTGGGAATAACTGAGAATTATTTTGGCCTGGAGTTAAGAACACACAGCCCAGTTTTTGTTCATTTGAGGTGGTTTGGGGTTACTTTCTAAGTGCAGAGGCAGCTGTTTGACAAAGGCCCATTTCTGAAAAGAAAGTTATTGTGTTCTCGGCAAATTCTCCCAATGCACCATTTCAAAACCAGAGCAGGCAGTGTAATGCCTGTTTCCTTAGCTCCAGGCCTGCTGCTTCACAGGTCTCAGGTCACTCCAGAAGACATAACCCAAAAAAAATCCCCATGGTGTGCACAGCCATGGACTCATTCCAGCTCCATTTTGGGATGGCACTCTAGTTTCCTAGCCGGTGCCAACTGGTAAAGGGGGACTGAATGCAGCATAACAGCCTGGGGAAAGACACGGCCCCCTTGCAGACAGCTGGCTCTAACGTGGATTTTGCTTTTCCCCTAACTGTACAGAATAGTGTCTCAACAGGTGAATACGAAAAATAACATTTGCTACAGCCCAGGGTCCTTGCAGCCACATGGCTGGACTGTGATGCCACCATCCATCCCCTAGGCAATTCCCATGGGTTTCGGTGGGACGTGACACAGATTGAGGTATTTTTTCCTCAAAACATGACCCTAAGCGAGCGGGCAGCTGTGCTGCACAGGACCTTTTCTTGCTCTCAGCACAGGCTGAATGAAATCCGAGTGCCACTGTGCTCTGCTGCAGGCATCTTGCTCACAATCTCTCCCTCAACTTCAGGAGCATCCCAGGAGCTGCCTATTTCCAGATTATGCTTCCAAGGAAGAGCAAACAATGCAGAGCTGCCATGATATATTTAATGATGAATCATTCTCTTAAAAATTATCAGCTGTGAAAGGCTTTCACCACTCTGGGGATAATGCAATGATGTATTTCATGTGAATCAGTGCAGAGCGTATCCATGGCAACCCCATCCTAGCAGTTTGCCAACAGTTGGGGTAACCGGCCTGGAAGAGTTGCAGAAAATAAACCCGCATATTACGGGTTTTTAAAGGAAAAATCAGGCCTGTTTTGAATTAGAAGTGGGTTGTCTGTATACTCAGTTTAGGCTTGTTTGGTTGGCATATTGTGAGACCTTCAGTGGGTGTCATTACCCAGGGAGGAAATTCATCATCCCTGTCCAGCATCCATCCACGCCAGGTGGGAGCAGACACCTGAGGGGTCCATCTTCTGCACACGGCCGAGCGGCCACTGGCTAGACTGGGGAGCTGCAGAAGCCACTGGCCATGGAGGCACAGGCGTACAGGCACAGGCGTGTGAGCCTGACGTGATGCTCAGAAGCGAATGCTTGTTTTAGCAGTCTGCCTCCTACTCTCAAAAGAGGCGTAGGCACCATGAGGCAGATCGTCGCAAGCCTACAGGCAGCCGAGCAGGCAAAGGGATCCTAAGTCCACCCCGAGGGCACTGATGAAGACAATGCAGATCCCATCAGAAGTGCAGCACTTCTGCCTGTCAATAAAGCAGCTGAAACACTTGTGATGTGTCGTGTTCTCCAGGCTGGTGTGAGCTCCAGGAGGGCGATTCATGCAAAACTGCTACCCCTGCCTCCCAGAAAAGTCAGGGCAAGCACAGAAATTCCCTGTGCAAATGTGAAGTTGTACCAAACAGCCTCTTGCATTCCTTGGGAGCTGAATTTTGAAGACTATAGAACATTGGGGAAAGTCTCAAAGGAAAAATGTATTCCAGTTTGCTCCTTGGCTCTAGTACAGGTGTTGGAGTCTCCTTGATGCAGTAATATGAATCCTATTAAAAGGGAAATATTGGAATTGTTCTCTATGATAGCAGGATTTTCATGAAGCTGACCAAAAATAGCGCTCTACAAAAGAGTGCCATGGCTTATTTAACATTCATTGGGTCAGTCTGGGGTCAGTGTCTGCCTCAAGGAAAGAAAAAGTAGAGAAGGGCAGGTTGTGGAGTCTCCTTCTCTGGAGGTATTCAAGACCCGCCTGGACAAGGTCCTGTGCAGCCTGCTGTAGGCAACCCTGCTTCAGCAGGGGGTTGGACTAGATGACCCACAGAGGTCCCGTCCAACCGCTACCATTCTGTGATTCTGTGAAGTTCCCTTAGGGAACGAAATGGCTTTTTTGATGCAGATCACAGGCCGGGTTCTCTGTGAATTCAGGTGCCTCTCTGAATTCAGATCAGGAATGCTCAGAAATGGGGAGAGCAGCAGAGCCGGACCATCCCCCCGGAGTGCCCAGCCCAGCTCCCAAGTCTCAGCCCATTCCTGGTGCTCCAGAGCCCTGGGGACATGTAAGCTCTGCTGAGCTTTGCTCTGTGCGGATACCTAATGTGCTTTATGTCTGGTGTTTGGAGCTTGAAAACCCAGCCTGAGGCAACACAAAACATGATTTTCCCTTTGGTATTATGTAGTAAGTATCTCCAGCCCATCTTGATTTTCTCTAAAGCATTATGAAAGACTAAACACTCCAAGAAAATGGCATCCATTCATAGCATGCCAATGGCCATGGGCTGTGGTAATAAAAATTGTAATTGTAAGAGGATAACTATCAATCTCTCTGACTCATGCTATGGAAGATGCTGAAATGGCACTCTTATTTTCATCTCTCCAGCACTCTGTCACAACAATTGTGTCTTTACGATAACATCTATAAAGCACATGCAGTTCTTGATATGTATTCTAATTTCACCAAACACATCCTTTACATTTCCCCATTAAAAATAATGAAGGGGGAAAGGAAGAAAGGATGAAAAATGGCAGCGAGAAGAAAAGAGAGGGAGAAAATTGGGTGAGGGAGGGGTAGGAAAAGAAAAAGTTTGGCTTCTGCCAACCTACGATTCTTCAGTCTTCTAAAAAATTTGAACCAACTATTTATCCATTTCTGCATGTTTCACTTCTCCAAAACTTCACCATCCCACATACCACTAGGTCAGCCAGGCTGCCATGCCCAGCCCCTGTCCTGGAGGCCATCTCCTCTCCCAACCAGCAGACACAGGCCAGTAGGCTACAAGCATTGCTCAGGAGAACCAGTCCTTCTGCCAGGTGGAGAATTTCCAGGATGCTGGGATACATCCCAAAAAACCACCAAACCTAGCTCAGGGAAGAAAATTTAAGGATGTACCGATTATCATATTAATTCTCCTCCTAACTTCCAGCCAAAAGAACTGTGTCTTGGCAGAGTCCCAGAGCTCATGAGGCCGCCCGTGTTGTCAGCAGTGATACCTCAGTCTCGGCCAGGACCAGACAGTACAGCCTCAGGGAACAAACGTGAGCAAAATCTAATATTCTGCTGGATCAGCCTTAAGTGTAAATCAATAGTTGAGTTTTTCGTTGTTTTGCAGGGTGCTTTGGCACTGATTAGGATTCAAGTTATGTACAAGTCCAAGTGCCGAGCCTGGCGCAGGTGATAGAGCCTGCTGGGTCAGGAAGGCTGAGTGGGTACAGGTACTCAAAGTTATGAAACTCTTTCTACAGACAGTCACTAACACTCCTGCTGTATCACAAGTACACAGATGATTAATTACCCTGCAGTGCCACAGAGAGGCTGGTTGTACCTGAAGTACGTGAAATGACAGAAACTGGTATTCTGAGATTTACTGGGAGGTGCAGGTCCATCTATCCCCGCCACTATCTGCCTGCTCACTGTCGCTCACCTGCTGAATGGCTCCCAGTAAGTTTTCAGCAGTGCCTGGGCTAGCAGTGCCTGTCTAGAGAAGGGAGAGAATGTAAATATTCAGGATAATCTGGGTGATGCTTGTTTGGTATTCATATGTAAAACCTGGGACCAGACTCTGCCAGGTGACTACAATATTTAATATTACTGCATTACATTAGTAGTTGCAAAAGCTCATGTTTACATGTGTGCAGGTGTATTCTGGTTTTGGAAGAATGGAAACTCAACCACCCAGGTCACAAGGGAGCTATGGGGTGCTCTGTCCATGCTCTCAGCTTGGACAATGGCAGAACCAGGATATCTGGATTTTCTGTGTGTACTACTTCTATGTATGACATAGTCTAGATGTAGTTAAATTCAGGTAGCAATGCTACGGTCAGAGCCCAGATCTGCGGAATCTCAATATCCTGCCTTCAGACAAGACAATTCTAGGCCAAACCATGCATTCAAGAGATCTCCTCTACCAAAGACTAGTGGGGATAGAGCAGAATGACCAAGACCCACAGTCCATGTGCGTGCCCAGGTAAGAGCTTTGTGCTTTCGTTTTGAATGAAGAGGACATAACCTAGAAAACCATGCCATGACTGCCTGTCCGTTTTAGCCTCTACCTTAATACAGACCTCATGTTAGATCCATCCATACCTTACTGTCCAAGCACAGCAATATGGGACCAAGCTGACATGTCTGGACCCTCCTATACCAAGTCTAGGCCAAGGAACCTGTAGCTTCCCGCAATGCTGCAGAGAGGCTCCCTCCCACACGCAGCCTGCCTCGTGCTGGGCAGGTCTGTGTGCTCCTCTTCCTCCCCACTGCTGCAGCCTGCCAGTTCCTATCTGTTCCCGCTCCCAGTAACACTTGCGTACTAGTGTCTCTCTGCTGTTGACCATGTGTGTTTGATAAAAACTTGGTCACTCCCTTTGGCAGATGACTCAGGAAGTTTGGTTTACAAAGAAGTGTCTCACGTATCGCTGTTTCTACATGGTTTCTGTCCACATTTTCTCCATGCAAGCCCACTGCAGCCTGAGCTGGACTATGCCTGCCAGCTGGGCTTGGTTGTGCTAATGACCACCAGATACACTGAAATCACTCTAATTAACAGGCTCTGCAAAGCACTGCCTGTAGTTAGCACCCTGCAAAAGTGCAACGCCAGTCATGTTCAAAAGGACATGTTTTCCTTACCCACATCTGCCAAGAACCATTTCACAGATGTCTTTGAAGTGAAAATAAATCTTGCTGGATAAAGCAGACCTGGAGACATAAACTGATATGGAGCAATAAACTTCACTGTCCTCCCCGCAAAGCAAGCACTCCTTTTCTGCAGAAGCAGCATCCCACTGCTGGCAGTACACATGCAGATTACAGGAAAAAGATCAATGCATCTCTACCACGTATGGTAGAATCAACAGAGACTTCTTCCAGAGGCAAAGACAAATGTGTATTTTCTGAGGCCTCAGTCTGCCATGAGGTCAGCTAGCACAGCCGATATCAACAAGAAAATAAGATATGACTGATTTTAAGGAGATTCAGCAAAGCCCATTGCAGTGCAGGATTGGGACCTGCGATGCTATGTTTGGTGCTGTGTTCTTTTAATACTCACATCACTGGTGAATCTGCAGTGTGCAAAGAGGCAAGCCACAGAGAGGAGGTTAAAAATACTTTTTCTGAATACATAACCCCAAACAGTTGAGACTAAATTTCATACTATTCAGATAAGCAAATTGAATATGCCATTCTGATAACACTATTTTCAAGAGGTGAGTTTTCCTCTGGAAGCTGCCACCCTATTAATACACTATGTCCAGGTCTTACCTTTTATCACTTGCATTTTGCATCACCAAGTGGCATCTGTGACAGAGATAAATTGACCGTTGTCCCAGTTCTGTTGATGACACTGTGTCTTCCAGAGGTTAAAAGACTTTATCAATGCCCTATTAATAAAGAATCCATTACTCTTCATTGCCTGCTTCCTTCTAGTTACCCTGAAATCTGTATTTCCACCTTGGCTGAGAGCAGGGTCCTCATGTTCTCAATTCTCAGCTGTCTGGTCAAGCCCTGAGGACACCCCAGACTCCCATTAGAGTAGGTGTAACATAATTTAACAGAAAAGCTCAACAATATCCTTTTACTGCATTGCCTTAGTGGTCTGCATCGCTGGCTGCAAAAGACAGTCATGGCTAAATCCCAAATGCTCACTACTTTTTTCATCCCTTTGATTGTATTTGTTTCCTGGACTGCGTATGCAGCAGCATGTGCTTTTGTGGTTTTTAAGATGGTTTTTGCAATCATTCTTTGCAGCCAGTTTCTTATATGAACCAACAGGGAGTGGCTGACCAAAGTCTGAAGATGCTCTGGAGGAATACAGACTGGGGGTCCTCTCCCTGGTCCTCACTATCACCAAAAGTTCAAACTCTTACAGCTTTTCTAAACCCTTTAGTGCTCAAGGTCTGTCAGCTACAGAATTACCCATTTCCTCGAAAACGAACTTATGAAATGAATCTTTTTGATAGGTGGCAGGATAACATTGTCCTATTTTGTAGGTATTTATGTTCTGAAGTGATACGAGTTGAGTTACATTCTAAGTAAGCAGAAAACCAGAAAGACATATGAACACAAATTTACATGGTTGGTATGACAACAGGGATGTTTTGTTTAGATAAGACTAAAAGTCCTTGAGAGGAGAATGAAAGAACATGTACACTCCAAAAAAAAAAATGCAAATCTGGAATCGTTTCCTCAAGATAGACAAGAATTTGTTAATAATTTCCTTCGGAGAGAAGATAAGTCTGGCACACAGAGGAATTAACGTGAGAATCATCAGTTCACAGTGAGCTGAAACCAAGTGGTAAACACACATCACGATTACATTACAACTGCAACTGGGATGGAGGTTTAATTATTAATTGCTAATCATATAAGCAGGTAAATTTACTCTGCCTTCATTAACAATGCTCTGCATGTTTGAGAGAAGATCTACAGCCCTTTAGCACCATTTACTCTCAGGCTTGAAAGTTCCCCCAGGTCGAGCTTTGAGTTTGTATGTTCCTCCAGGAATCCCCAGTTTGGTGGGTGAAGCCCTGGAGATCTCCTGTCTCTCACAGAGAGGCACAAACTGGGGGAAAACTCACTGCAGCTGGAGTCCCATCCTGGTAAAGCAAGACAAAACTCGGCCACCCGTTTTGTTACTTATGGTGATTTTTGTTTGAAACCTCCTACAGGGACAAAGCAGCAGGACTCCCCAGGAGCAGCTGCTATTTTCCAACATGGTTCTTGCATGACAGAGAAAACCCTATTCCCTCCCCAAGATACTTGTGACTGACTCTGTGAGGATGGTGGGGTGGTGGAGCAAGCTACGAGAGCAAAATCAGGCTGGCATGGCAGGTGCTATGCCATCCCCAACTGCAATAAAGCAGACATAGAATCGAACTCTCCCTTTTCCTCCCAAATTGCAATGTTTCCCAGCTTGTTTCTTTCTCTAATAGTCAGTACAGTTATAAAGATGCTGTACATGTAGCCTTTTAAGGTGTTGTATGAACTGCTTTGAAGCAGTGCTGGGTTTGTTATCCTCTCTTTTCACTGCAGGTATAGTCAGATGAGGCAGTCATGGCGGGAATGGCCCTTGGTCCCACAAGCCAGGCTGTCCCTGAGCAACCCAGCTGGGAGCTGGGAACCTGCACAACAGCGACGGAGCTGTACAGAGGAGGCAGCAGCTGGGAAAAGTTATTAGCAGAGAACTGTGGATCATGTGAAGCGGAAATACTAACACACACTGGTTCAGCTTGAACCAAGAGACAGTCAATAGCAGTATTGAAAATACATTTCCAAGATCATTCAGTTTTTCCACACACAGTAACGGAAAAAATAAAACAGGTACATGCTGGTAAGCCCTACTAGTACTCCTTCCAAAGGCAATTCTGAGGCGCAACAGAGGGACAAACAGCAATGGAGAAAGTCTGCACATTTCCCACTCTGATATTCCCTGATTTTATGCACTACAGAGAGCTATCGGTTGTCCAAACTCAACAGGTATGATGCTGTATTTATCTTTACTTTAGCAAAGCTAATCAGAAACATCTGGTTTGTGGAAACTTGGAGAGCTGTCATTTTTATGTTTTCTTTGGAATAACAGAAAAGGTCATGAGACAGCATGCTTTGATAATGTTGAATTGTTTCAGTTTGATGAGTTATGATGTTTTGTGTTAAAACTGCGAAGTCACAATCCACTGTAAAATACTAAACAGCACGTGCACCTTGTACTCTTATAGATTCACATTTTAAAGCTTCCGTTTTCGTCTAACTCAGAAGCCGAAATGACACAAATTGAAATGATCAAATCAAAGGGAAACATTTTTACCTTAGCAAAATGAAACACCTTTGATGTTATTGAAACTAAACAAGAAAGTCAAAATGATTTGACATTTCCTATGACACACTTAGTTGGTACTGACACGCTTCTGTGAAACATTTCTGATTTGAGGAGGATTCAGAGAGGCCCCGCACCTGCACAGCCGGAGCCTCCCCGACCCACTCGCACCAGCTCCCACCTCCCGCTCCCTTCCCAGGTGCCGGCTCTGCACCAGTGCATTGGAAAACCATTACACTGGTGCAAAATGACTGAGGTTTCCCACCCAGGGCTGGCTCTGGAGGTTGTGTAGAGCTGTCTGTTGTTCCTCCAGAGGTGCTTTAGCTCCTGAAACCTTCCCTCGTGCCCCCAGACCCTACAGAGGAGGAGGGTGGCTGGCCAGCGCTGTGTGGAGAATCCCACAGACCTGAAACACCGCTGGGGCAGTCAGCACCCAGGCTTGGGAGGCTGGAGGCTGCATGGCTCCGGCATTAGGCTATCTTGCTCTGCTGAGGAGCGGGACATCTCTGCACATGTTTGTGCCCTTTCTGTTGGCGTGAACAGCCACTCAAGAGGAGCACAAGCCTCAGCGCTTCCCCTTTCATGTGAGTGAGCTCCTTTGATGCTCTACCCCATCTTCTCCTCTAAAAAAGTCTCTTAGAAACTCGTAGGGACAAAGTGGGTAGAAATCCATTTCATTGCTACAGGCATTATCTTAGGAACCTGCAGGCATTAATAAAAAGTTTATGGAGAATTTTATGCAGTGACTTAACTGGGAAATATACTTTATCTATATCATCTTATACTCTGGTTTAAGAAAGAACATTATCCTTTGTAAAATCCTACAGGAGTTTTTATGAGAGACTTAAAGGAAACAAGAACTTCGTATTCCATCTGATTCATTCAGTATCTGAGAAATGTCTTAATAAAATTAGAAAACAGATAATGTAGTCCAAACTAGAATATACTAAAAACCTTTCAGTACATGGCTTTCCCAGTCTAGGTGGAATAAAGAGAGGAATTAATTGTAAAAGTCAGTTAGCATGTGATTTTATTCCAAAACACTTGATATTTCTAGGTCTGCCCTTTAATATTCTAGGGAGGAAAAATTTTAAACTCTTACTTTTGTGCTTTGACTTCAGGGAACGTGTATTTACCACCTGTTTACAGAGTAGTGTTTGGGCCAGCCAATTATTTAAATATCATAACAGAGACATCATCTGTGACTGAATTAAGTTGTTTCTCTGCCTTTGCAAACCAAGACAATCTCCCTCTTGCTCTGGAGCTCTTTCTCTATCTGGCTGCTAAAGAAACAGCCTAGCCAAAAGTAATCTGCTGTGTCTCTTCCAGCCAATTCGCCCACAGGAGAGGAGAGGAAAATTCATTGAAGCCTGATCCTTTCACACAGCCCAAGGTGTCTGTTTGGAGCCACCCCAGGGTCCAGCTGGGGCCATGCCTGGGTGCTGGAGGGCAACAGCAGTGATGGAGCACACTGCAACGCCAGCGCCTGACAATCTCTCTGTCCTGGTGGGAAGCAGCATGGCCCAAGGTCCATTTTCCATTCCTGCTGGCTGCCTGCTGCATGGCAAGGCCGAGTGATGGAGGCCACCGCTCTCCTCCTCACAGATGACAGGAGCTCCCTCTCTCCCTCCTCTCCTGGACAGGATATAGTATTAAAAATTTATTTAGTTCCATACATAGAAGCAGAAAGACCCAGAAACATCACCCAGCTGAGTGCAGCCTTTGTGAACTTGACCGGCACCTTCCAGCTTCGTCAGAGTTCTCATTCTCACTGACCTTACAGCAATTAAATGGGCTAAAACCACAGGGCCTTAGCTATTAGACCAGGGAGCCTGTTTACATAGCAAGGGTCAGAAGTGAAGGACAGCAGCTCTAGCAGCATGGGAAGCGCAGCAGGGATGGTGTGAGAAGGGAAGATCTGGGAGCTTTCTCAATGTCAGTGGTTAGGCTGACGCAGAGGCGCCAGGGATGCCAGATGCCTCACTCCAGATGGCTGGAGAAGCCTGCCTCTGCCTGAAGCAGAACTGCACATCTATGCTGAGGTGGGGTTCTACACGCGGACAGGAATAAATGTTGAAAAATCCCATACAAAAATGAATTCCTGATGTGAATAGGCAAATGGGTCTGACCTGTGCTCGTGTGTCATGTGCTTCATGGGTCAGATGTGGAGAAGAGGGAGGAGGCTCCCCAGTTTTCCTCTTGTTCCAGCAGTTTCAAATAGCGCTAGTGAAACCTTGGATATCTCAGAAGCAGCCATGATAAGTTTAAAGAAGTACCTGTCCCGCTGTTCACTAGAAAAATGAGTTTTCAGAGTACTGCCTTGACACGGTAATGACACATTAATATTACAGCACCATTTGTTTGACAATACACAAGACAACACGATCTCCAGAGCTAACAGTAGCTTGTAACAGATGCTAACCTGAAGCTGTGAAAACATACGACAAAACAATACCTTAAAATCAAAGAGAAGACTTATATGAAAACAATCCAAGTTTTGAAAGGTAGGGCTGCGGTTTCCCACAAAAGCACAGTTACTGAATGGAAAGGCTCAGATACAGGACAAATCACCCGTGTTGGGTTTCTTAAGTACAAGTGAAACTTTTGGACCTCATTGGCCTGTTCCACATGCCATCAGCCTTCTGAAAAGAACCCATCCGCCATCCACCTGTTAAAATGGATGCGCCAGGAGCACAGTTCAAGGAGTAGAAGGAGAAAGACACTCTTCTCTGCAGAGAAGCATCGTTCATCTAAGTTCACTAAAAATGTTGAGTGAGAGAAAAATATACATGAACAGCGACCGTAGAACACCATTTGATAGACTGCGGGAAGGAGACCTCATCCAAGAGTACTGAATATTTATGACAGGGATCTATTCAGCATTCAGACTCCAACAACCTTCAGCTTAGTGCCTCCTGTGAACTCCTTTTTACCATGTTTCCCCACTGTCAAATTTTTGCCAGAGGGTCCCAAATCTGACAACTTAGCAATAGCTATTTATTCCTCTTTACTGCCACCAAAACTTAATCCTATATAGCAGTCTCCCCCCAACTTTTGTAACAAGAGATGCATCTCAGAATGTGAGATCCTTGGGTCTGATTTGATTTGCAAGTACCCTAGCGGGTTGCAACTCAGTTTTATCTAGATTTACTGCTTTGAAGAAAGCAGAGCATTTTGTGCCTAGCAGATTCATTTGAGGTTTTACTCAAACATTTTGAAGGATAAACTCAAAGGGTTGAGTTATACAACTGGAAACATACTCACAGACAGACCCTACAAACATAAAATACATCTGGAGCTAAACCCTTGCTTAGGGCATCATTTTGCTCTCTGAGACAGCCCATGGAAGGACCTGAAGAGGGTCACATCCTTTCCCATGCCTCTTTTGGGTCCCCCTTACTCCAGTCACATCTGGCGGTCAGAGCTGCCCTCCTGGCGCATGCTGCGCTCCCCTTGGCTGAACAGCTCAAGGAAAAACATCGCATTTGTGACTCGACCTCTCAGTGGCCATTTGTGAGACTGCTGGGGTTTGGCATGCCCAAGGCCTTCATGGTATGTTGACTTCTCCCATCAGACTCGCTCTCCTGCCAAGGAAGTTGGCTAATGGCGATTTTTCTGATTTCTCCTTTCTCAGAGAGCATGACTTGCATTTTGATTTTATTCACAGGTCCAGAGTAACTTACCACATACATATTTTTCAAGTCTTTATTTTTTCCTGTCTACACAACACATCAATAGCCATCCTGTCCGAAAGCCCGATGGGGTTCCCTGGAGCCCGCATGTGAGGGACTAACAGCACAGACTGATGCAGCACTTTGAGGTCCTCAGTCCTCTCCCCTCAAACACATCTATCAGAATTAGAAGCAAAAGCTACTGCAGTGCTCCTAGTTAGATGATGAGTAATAACTTATTTAGCATTTCACATTTCCATTCCCAAAACACTATACAAAAAGGGGACTAACAAAATCCCAGTTTAACAGAAAGAGAATTTTATCCTCCTGTAGCACAGGACAGAGGGGAAAAAAATCAACTTTCACAGCTTGAATCCCAGGGCTTTTGGCACTGTCCTATATTACTCTTCCACGGATCAAGTAATTTGGCAATAAATTGGTCCCTTCTAGCTAAATTAAAAGCGTGCTGATGTTTGGAAAAAGTTCCAGGGGGAGGGAGCAGGACAACAATGGTAAGCATTATTTTTGAAATCTCTTTGTCTTGTAGAACTGGCTGATCTGAGCTGAATCGCCATAGTTAATACAAGTTGTTCTCAAAGCTTTTCAGAACCGTGTTTGAAAAACAGGAACACTGGAAACTTTGAGGGAAAAAAAATCGCATTCCCAATTTGAATAGATAATTTTGGACAAATTTACCTAAAATGTGGTGATCTATCAGGCAACTTTCTAAAAGGAACTTTTTGATGCTGGAACTGACTACGGGATTGGCTCCCAACTATCCAAGGCAGATGAAAGCAAATACATTGCACAGCTTTTGATAAGGTCTGAAGTGATTCTCTTGTCATTTCCATAAGACCAGTTGGGACCAACTGTACCGCAGTCAACAGAAAAATTGTAGAGCAAAATGGATGTAAAAGTGAGGTCAGAGTCAGCCCTTAAGTCATCATTAGATAACAAGCCATGCTGGCTTCATTATTTCATTTAATGACACATGAACTATGGAAGTGTGGGAGTAGAAAATGAATATCTGAAAAAGCCAAGATTCAAATGAAAACATTTTACACAGATAAAGATTCTTTTCCTTTCTTTGAGAACACTGAAAAAAGAAGAGAGAAATATCCAGAACAATTAGCCCAAATAATACCATTAATTCTAAGCAGAAAAAGAAACTTATTCTGCTTGGATGCCTGGAGTAAGATGAGAACATTTTTATCCTATGTGGTATAGTGATTTTCCTTGTTTACTTGTTGCGCATTGTATGCTCCTCTCCTAACGAGCAGCAGTCATTGCCAGTCCTTCAGCAGAGCCTAGCCTAAGTGTTCATATTATATTCATCACTGTATCAGAGCCAAAATTCTGTAAATAATCTACCACTCAAAATTATTACTATCTTGACTGCCAAAGCCAGCTGCTCTTGCTGCTTAGCATCCCTTTTCAAAAGAAACACATTGTTTCTTCCAGCTTTGGGTTTCCTCTCATACATTGGTGGAAGAAGGAACAGCTCTTCTGAAGCCGGTGGAGTTGTAGTGATGTAAGCTTGGGGCATGTGAGAAGGAATTTATTGCAGTCAGGTTGTCTCTGTTTCCATACCTTCCCTAGCCCCTCAACCAAATATGTGCTCCAGTTGTGCTGGCAGGTGTACAACATGCAATCCTTGCAGCACCCTGACTCTAAACAAGCCTGTTTTGTTTCCTCTCTGGTTTATTCTGCTTATGTGGGAGCTCCTGTGAAGCTGGGGGCATGAATACATTGCGTGATGCTAGTCAGCCCTTGAGGAGAATGAGTCGATCTTGGAAAAGATGAAGAAGAGCCAGGCTATCTGAAATAGGATGCTTTTTATTATCTTGTTAGCTGCTGGCGTGATCAACTCGCACTCAAGACGGAAGGTGAGATGATGAGATTTACCTCTTCAGAAGAACATTTGGGTCTTATCCAAAGATCTTCAGTGCAATATATGTTGTATAGAACAGCTAAATATTTCCTGTACCTTGCAGAAGACATGGAAATAATAACATGTGGAGAGTGGAGAATACATGACTTCTACAATGCAAACTCCTTTCCGTAAAGTTTTTTTCATCTGCTAAGCTTTGCCTGCTCTTCACACATGACAACTGTTCACAAAACAACAGGGTCCTGGATAACAGGGTTAGAAACTGGAAGCCACGAGCTGAGCTAAGCTTCAGCCTTGCTGCATGAAAATGGCCTCTGAGCTCAGAAGAAGACAGGCTGCAGTAGGAGGAAGAGATAACTCTTGGCGAAATGCAGGGGAAGTCCCAGGGTGCCTCCACCCTGAAGAGACATGAGACTGGGCTTTGTTGCAGGCTTTGGAGACCTGTTGAATGACCCTATATCTATTTGCTGGCATTTTCATTTTTATTGAGGGACCTCAGGGGATGTGCTGCTGGGTGACAGGACGCAATCAGGCTGGTTGTCACTGACAGTAACGCTGTGCTGCCTGTCTCTCTGCAAAGTGGCCATGGTATCTGTTCACGCCGCACAGGCAACATGACCAGTGAGGGCAATCATGTGTGACAGTCGTGAAGAGTGGGCCTGCCAAAGTGGCGTGAAAAGCTCTGCTGGGACAGGGACAGCAGGTGGCTGTGGTGCCTGGGCAAACCCAGCCAAGGTGTGCCAGACTTGCCCACTCCGTATGACTGGTCAGCAAGCAACACTGTACCCCCGCTACATCCAGAGCAAATTTGGTTGGGAAGGCTCACAGAGCTCTAGTAGCTTCTGTCCTGAGTGATGAGATACTAAATTTATCAAGAGGCAGGGAACTGCTGGCATCCTTTGAGTCTGCCTGCCTCTTTCTCTACTGCAGTGATGCTCTCCTGCAGAACATGAGCAGCCTCGCACACCTGCTGTTTAACGCACTTTCCACAGGTGTTCATCACACAGATTGCCATTTATTTCCCTGAAATGCACAATTTTTGCCTTCTCAACTATTTGTCTCACTTCAAAATGCCTGGAGGTAGTCTCCCAGGCACATACACAGCACTGTTCACATGCTACATCAGCTGGACTTTCAAAAGATATTGGGCCAAGATCAGTCAGACTAGGAAAAGAATTTTTTTCTGCAGCACCAGCTCAGCTCTTTAAGCAGAGAATGAAACAAGGGGACTCATGCTTGACTGTCTCAGCTCACCTCTGTTCTAACTAGAAGAGGTACTATAAAATCATAAATCAGATGTGACACCTTATGTTGTTCCTAGAAATGAATGGAAGTTAACGTATAGATGGTAGACAAACAGAATTTTTCATTCTGCGTACAAAACCACATCTGGAATACACAGAGCTAACACCAGAAGCAAGAGTGTCTGTAGCAATGGCTGTTAATTGTGCTCGTTCCTTCTCACCTCCATTAAAAAGTACGTGTGCTCATTTGATGGCTTTTCAACCATACCAGAGCTCTCCATCCAAGAGCACATCTTCAGGCATTAAGCAGGGTCTTCGCAGACATTTTAAGTGAGAATTCTTGAATATCTTCCTGTTTCCCTAAATTTTTCTTATGAGATAGCTAACCATTTCAGCCCTGAAACACCAGGGCTAATGCATCTCAGAGGCATCTGGAGTGCTAAGACAGAGCCTGGAGCCTGTCTAAGGTGTGAAAGCAATCACAACACAGCATCAGCAGCTGAATAACTTCACCCCCAGTGACCTCTTGCCATTGCTGCCTATTCATTGCATCCTTCAGATGATGACCCTTCCACCATTTGTCACCATTCTGGCCCTGCTGCAGCTTTGGAAATTCAGCCTCAGTGTGTGTTGCCAGGGATCCCTCTCCAGCTCCAGACTTGCTCCTTCACATAAGCAACTGCAGCAGGGAGGGAAAGAGCCCAGGCACGGTGCACCCAACCCACAGAGGCACAGGTTGGAAGTCTGCTCTGCAGTATCTTCATTGCTTTTATTATCCATGTTAACTAAATTGAAGATAAGCCTAAGCTATACTGTGGTCCCCATGGAAACAGGTCCAAAGAGCTTTGGTTGATTATTAATCAAGGTATATGAATGTCCTTTCTCCTCCAAAGGTCCTGAGGAAATGAGGCCTATTAGAAGCCCCAGGAGCAGATGGACATTCAGCAGGACACATATCTGGAAGAGTGTAGCCTGAGGCTGGCGTGGGATTTTGCCTGCTTTTCCCACAAGAGATGGAAAGGAGGAAACTTGCCCAAGTCTTCAGCAAGTGCCTACCCTTTTTAGCCCACAATATGCCATGATGAGATCAGAGACATGAGGTCATGCTTTGTCTCCTTGGTCTCAGCGCTTGAAGGCCAGCGGTGGCATTTCCAGGGCTGGCATTTGGGATAACAAAGTGTTTGCAAGCAGGAGTGAATCATTTCCCTAGGGACACCTTCACACTTGCTGTGATGTATTCAGGAGAAGAAAATGCTCTGCCTTTGGCCTTGATAGTCTTTCAGCATCTCTGAAGTCCACCCGTCAGACTTGAAGACACACAAGTAGTTGTACACGTGTCCTTATCTGTAGCAATGACTGATGGTCCCAGTACAGAACACACATCCCAGTGCCAAACTGCCTACATATCAAGAGTTACGGGGCACGTGTGAGAGATTACAAGCAGCACAGAGAGGAAGGGGCTTTAGAAGACTCAGATCCCTTTTTCTTTGGAGTAGATGACAGTCACCAAGGACTGCACTGGTGCGAAGCGGGTGCCTGCTCCTCCACCACCACCTAGTTTCTAAACTAAATTTGCACTGGAGAGCGCTGAAAAATTTGTGTCCAAATTTAAACAAAAGATTTTTTAAAAAGTTAATAGAATCAGGACAATCTGAATTATTTATGCCTATAATTTCAAAATATTTTTTGTAATTTTAAAAATGGTTAATTTTTAATATTTTTTTAGTGTAAATTAGCTGAAGTTTCATTATAAAAGCTGTTTTGGATCACACCTCAGAAAATCCTGTTTCAAAGCTTCTCTTAAATTCTTGTTTTAAACTTGTTTCAGAGAAGGGAGCCCTGAAAACTGACACTTCCCTGTACACAACTTCAGCTTCAACAGTCATCATCTCACAAAAATATTTTGCTACAAAGTTCCCAAACAGCATTTCTTCAGCATCAGATTGTTCCCAGATCTTAAAATAGGAGACTTGGTGTTATGAATCCCAAAGTCTTTCTTGGTCATAAACTCTTTTTTTCTTAAAGGAAAAGCAGACTGGCATTTCCACGAGGACCTGCAGCCCCATCGATGCCACGAGCACTTCCCTCCTATGGTGAGCTAGCCCTGAGCTCACGTTCAGCAGTGGGAGTCCTTCTCTCTTTCCAGAAGTTTCGGCTTTGGGCTTTGTTTCATGGAAACAGAGAAAAGGAACCCTGGGGAAAATTGCCCTCCAGGATCCACCAGCCACCACAGAGTGAGGTCCTGCAGCCAAGAGGTCACAGCCACCTCCAGGACAGCCAGACGTGTCACCACACAGCCATGCTCCTCCCTGCATAGGGTCATTACAGCAGCTCAGCACCTGCAGGATTCTCCAGCACCGTTTTGTGGAATGTGACTTCCAGACTCCTCAAGCAGATGCTTTCCCCACTTGGAAAGCCTCCAACTTTACCAACAGACAGGACCAGCAAGTGCGCAGCAGCCATGGTGCTGCTGGGAAACCTGCTGCTTACAGGCTGGCCCCATCTAGCACTTCATGTTGACTCTACGGGAGGTTCTCCAGTATGGGAACTGAAAATGGCAGAGCCCAACACCAGCAGAGCCAGAACTGGAAGCCCTTTGCCACTTCTGCCCATTTAAAAATGGTCTTCCTCTCCGGGCATTGCTGTGTTTGTGTCTGGAATCCCTGATTCCTGGAGGACACCACTCTTCAGATCTTCCATGGTTGTGAGCCAGGGAACTGTATGGTCCCTCTAACCTGCTCTTCTAAAAATGAAAGTGCTAGACTTTACTTCTCCGTTGCCCCATATTTGTTCTTCCTCAATACAAAGGGTACCCTTGAGGAGTGATAAGTTAAATTCCTTCTTCCTTCTGCCACTTTCATGACTTGCTACAACGGGTTTTGCTCATGAGATGCCACAAACTGTATACACAAGCTGCCACAGAAATATGCAATTAGAGTAGATCTACACCGTACATGGTTACGAGCCCTGGGAGTTATAAGACAGGAAAGCTTTTGCGCTCAAACCCAGGTTACGGGCAGAGGAACAGAGACCAGCCGGGCAGCCACTGAAATACCAGTGCTGTTCCCAAAGCTCTGTGTGCTCTCTGCTGTGGCAGCAGAATGGGGCATTGAATCACTTGGAAACTCAGTAGGATCTCAATGTTAGCTTGCAGTTCTGTTCTTTTGTTGTTCTTGGGACAGCCAAAATGTTACAAGATGGCAAAGTCACTGATCACGTTCCTCCCCTGGGATTTTCACAAGCTTTAAATGTCTAAAGCAAACAATACAAATAGAGCAGCAATTATGTACAGGACATTTCCTTTTCTGTCTTGCATTAAACAAAGCCTTTTTTCTTTCCGTCTGTTCTGGAAGATTCAGGATCTCCGGGCTGCACCAGAGCGTGCTGCATCTTTCCACCCTCAGCCACACCATGCCCACTAAGTGATGAAATCACGGTGAAACAGGGTCCCCACGAGCCAGCCACTGCGACAAAGAACAGGATTGGGACTTCATCCCTAAAACTTAGAAGCACAGAATCATTGAATGGTTTGGGTTGGAAGGAACCTTACAGATCATCTAGTCAAACCGCCCTGCCATGGGCAGGGACACCTTCCACTAGACGAGGCTGCTCAAAGCCCCATCCAGCCTGGCCTTGAACACTTCCACAGAGGGGGCAGCTACAACTTCTTTGGGCAACAGAGTTCTCTCCAAAGTCCTGCCAGCTACAAGAATGTCTTCACTGAGCCATTATATGTTCTTTAAGCAATGACACTGAAAATAAGACCATGACAGGACATTCAAAGGAAAAAATATCAATTAATTCCAAGGAGTTACACGTTCCCTCACTGGAGTTCAGAAACACCTGCTCAGAAGACACACAGAGTTTCCCAGTGTATCCTCCAGCCAAACCCAAGCAGAAATTTCTTGGCCTCTGAAGAGTGACTTTGTTTTGCACAGTTTCTAGAGAAAGTCTGAGTTAGAGGCATTTTTACAAAGAAAAGAAAAGGCCCGTCATCTTCCGGGCCACAAATGGAAACCTGAGTGGTTTTCTGTGTGTGCTAAGATCAGGGTCAGAACAGGTCTGAGTTTTCTATTTCTAGTCAAAAGCTTTACAAAATAACTCTGTGCCAGCAACTCCCATAACCTTCTTTGCATGGAAAGGGCAATGACCTCTTGGCCAGCTAAAAAATGAAAATATCCAGGGTCCTTCTGACCTCATTCCTTTCTTGCAGAAGAAAAAAGGGTGAGAAGAGATGGAAACCACAGTGACTGAGGGGTGCTCAGGATGCCCTGTTTCAGCAGTGCTATCCTCTTTGCAAGCGACTCCCGACTTCAGCCAGACTCCATCTTTTCACAGCAGCGACAGCACAAAGTGAAATACAGGGGTTAATCCTCAGAGGCAGCAGCTGAAATAACTGGAGTTCAGACAGCTAGATCCTGCCTGGTATGTTTTAGTCTGTCAGAGGATTATGAAGTTTTCCATAGAAAGAAAAGGTTATGCACGAGCTCCTGTCTCTGCCCAGAATTAAGGTGCCCTGGTCCCTCCTCACCCTTCTCTGCTCTGCCCTGCAGGGAGCCACATTCAAATACATATACCAAGAAACAACAAAATATTTAGGTACTTAATTCCTAGTTAGACTAATAGATATAGGCTGTTAGGCATTTGCACAGAAATTAAGAACAGTAGAGCTTTTTGAAACTGGATTTAAATTTTGTTTTATCCTGAATGAACCAGAAAGCCTGTGGCATCATCACAAGAACAAACCACATGGGGGCTGGCTATTTTCCACATCACTGCCTTATCCCTTGGACATTAACATCTTTGAAAATTCATGGGAAAACACACCCATAAAGATCACTTTGGGCAAAAATCTCTGGCCTTAAAGAAAATACAGTGGTGAATAATGATCTCAACATGAAATTAATGACCTGAGAATATTTTTGACTTTTCTTGCCAAGTTGATGAATTTGTAGAATTAATAAAGATAGTGGATAAATGGTTAATGTTCCCCTGCAGATGTTCACAGTTCATGACTATTATTACTATATTATTATCCCATTGATTCAGGGACTGGCAGAGAGAACCTGATTAGCAGCCCAAAATCCTCTGGAGGTGAATGTCACTTTTGCATTCCTCCAGAACTGTCTCCTCTTTAGAGTCCTCTAACAGCGACTGCTGCCCAAGAGCCCCACCAAAAAATGACCCCTGTCTTTTGCCTGTCTTGCCTTGAGGAAACAAAAATAGGAAGTTCTGTGGGGGCAACTTCCCTTCTGAGCAGGCGCAGGCCCACAGGCTCTTGCCAGGGCCCATTGGAAAGGTGTGATGACTTTTCAATCCTATACAACTGGGAGGAAGAGTCTATTCACACCTATCAGCATTTTTCATAGGAAGAAGCACCAGTAACAATGTTTCCTGAACTTGACTTCTAGTTCAGCAGCCTTCCTGAGCACAGCTCGGTTGTCCTTCCCAAAATACAAAGTGTACCAAATGTGCTTTGATGTGTCTGAACAGCTTTACTCCTCTATTATCCCTTTTTAAAACATGCATATTCTGAGGTTGTTTTTCTTAAATACCTCGGTCTGGTCTGGGAAGAACGAAAGCTGAACACAGAGGAACAGGCCAGTTCTCTGCTCATGCTTTTGCTGTGCATAATCTATGAATGTGGTCCAACCTCCCTTTGAGGGAGTGGGAATTTTTAGGGTTAGGCAATAACAGTGCCAGCATCTGAGCTTTACATGAGGGAACTGATGCACAGGGACCTTTTTTTTTTTACATATAGCCACTTTTGTGCAGAATTATGTAGGAAGTTTGTTGAACCAAGCCTTGATCTCGAGTCTCTTGGATCAATGTCTTGGCTGACAACATCATCTTCCCTGACTTTTCTTGTTCCTCACACAGTATCTCCACCAGCTTTGCTTACTCAACTTTGAGCAATGTGAAAGACTAATTCAACCAAGTGAGATGCATCAGGAAGCCTCTATATATTCAGACAGGTAATCCAGCAACCAGGGCAGAAAGGAATTAATTCCACTGCTGCCAACAGCCAGAAGAGCACAAGGGAACCGAGAGCTGCAGACAGCTGAAAGCAGCAGGGTCCCAAGGGGAGGCAAAAGCACCCTCTGACTTTACAGCTGCCAGTGTGGGATGGGATGGACCACCATACACAAACCAACAGACATGAAGCATGCCAAAATAAAGGCTCTTTGACACTGCAGCCTTAATTTCTCCCGCTCCATTACCCTCCCATTAAACCCAAATGGTGTCTGATACATCTCTCCACTAGAGATGGGCAGCCTGTGTCCCCAAACAGCTGGCCAGCCCATCTTACATGAGCGAGCAGATGGATTGTTGGTTTGTACTGCATGACCTATTCAATCACTGCAGATATATTGGCTATATAGTCCCCAGGACTCCATTTGTTAAAATATGAAAAAGTAAAAAAATAACATTTAAAACAAAATAAAACAAACCTGAGTTTTAGTGCTCCAGAGATTTTAACTTGGTGGGACTGTCTGCTACAACTGGCCATAAAATGTTACATTAAAATCAGATGATATTACAAGAATATATGTTACAGGATAAAAGCAGGAGATAAAAAGCCAGCTGTAATTTCAGCAATCTTGTCCATAACATTAAAGCACACACCAGAACTCCTCAGACTCTGGATAAGCATGATGCATATTTTACAGCCACGTTTTTATTGACTATAATTTATACCCTGAAGCATTATTGCCTCTGTACGAAAAGAACAATTTTGTTTTCCAGTGAGCAAAGAGCTATCCAGAAGGCACCCGAGTCCTCCAGAGAGAGGCACGTGCAGCAAAATGTTTAAGACAGAATAAAGAATTTACTGCTGGACCAACACAGACTATAACCTTTTTTTGCCAGTGACCTTTACTGAACAACATAAATGAGATATTCCAGTCTGACAATGAGATATAACAGCCTGACAATCTGCAGCTTGAATGTATAGTGTCTGAGGGGACAGAAAATTCACTTTCTATGTAAAATGGGATGTGTTCTGTGCAAAACACCAGCTCTGCACTGCTGCTGGCTGCCATGTAGGGCAGCAGACCTGCAGACAGTTGCATCCGCTGTCCTTACCCAGCTGAGAAAGCCCCTGGCGTGCCAGGAGTGCTGCTTCCCTCCTCTTCCTCCTCCCACTTCCCACCCAGGACATCCTCCGGCCCCACGGAGAGCTTAGTCTCCACACCGCTTCCCATGAGATTCTCATGGGGCAAGGTGGAAACCAATCTCTTGCCATACATAGTGGCCATGGGGTGACAGGAGAACAGCCATAAGGGGATTCTCACCATGTTTCTAAGTGATAACACTGATCAGCAACACAGAGATAACAGAACTTTGCAGAACCAAAACCAACCATTTTTTTCCCCCTGAGGCTCTCGGTTAAAATGGATTTGTCTTACTTCAGTTGTCCAGACCTAATAAGCCATCTGAGCTTTTACTAATAAAGGGGTGAAAAACTTTCATTTCAAACACTCCTGTTTCACAAAAATGTACCTAACTGAAGCGCATTTAATTACAACAGTTGTGGAACAAAATAGTCTTTGCCTGTGCATTCCCAGTAATTGCATACAAACATTAACATAGTCTATGCATTAAAGAACACCTTAATATTTAGTGGTAAAAATAGTATCGGCTCTGTAGATGGTATAAATGAATGGCTATAAAGCTCTCACAACTTACTTCCAGTAAGGTTTAGTCTGTAATTTTTAACAAATCAACATCTTTTCACTTGACAAAAGTGAGCCAATATGTATCATGTCGCCTTGTGAGGCTGAAAATAGATTTTGCAAATATGTTTCTGGGTGCGGAGGTGGTTCATCCAAGTGAAGCAAAAGATGAGGAAAGGAAAGATGGACACATTTTGGTTCTCAAGGCTGGATTAGAGTCTCTCTCATCTGCTTATGCTCATTAATGAGTCCAGAAAGGGAACTCTGATTCTATTCAGAGAGTGCACGGCTTGTGCTCGGAACAGAGAATGGAGCCTGGAAGTGACAGTGCTTCAAAGCCATGTAAAAAGATACAGCAGAAACACCACCTAATCTGTCCTACCATGTCACACCATCAGATAAAAGAGCAGGCACTTACACTCAGATTCTTGTTTCTAATGGAGCCTACAGGATTTTCCAAGTTGCATCGACTAGTTTTATAAATCTAGACGGTAATAGGGGGAAACAGAAAAAATTTTGACAGCAATCCATTTTGTTTGCACTTTTATTCTGTGCATGTGAAGAAGGTGGAGGAGAGCACTGCTTAGGATCGCTGCATACTTGAAAACCAGGCTGTGTGGGATTTCTCAGCCGAGGTCACTGCAATCCTTTACCCTTCAGTCTGGCTCAGGGCACTGGGTGCTGGAGAGCCAGAGGTTGTGATGTCTGGGCGCACATGGAAGCTTTACCTCTTACAATGTCTGATCCCTGAACCAACACCACAGCAGAAGTTGTCACTGCAGGACCAATGCCCTTGGCTGGAGGAGCTAGGGAGGGTGAGGATGGAGAGCCCAAATGCAGGCCACAGCCAATACACATTTCAGTGTCCAGCTGTACTCCTAAGTGCTCAGAAAAATCCAGTATTTAAGGCATACACATCTCAAACCTGCAGCTCTTAAAACTGGAGCTTCAAGGTAGCCCTAATGTTTACCTAACACAAACAGAAGTTGAAAGTTTGATTGGTTTTTAGTTGGAAGACAATTTTAGGATGTAAATCTCTGTTAATATTAATCTCTTAATATTTTTGTCATGCTCACTCTTTTCAGTTCTTCTAAAGAAAAAGAGACACTTTGTTGGTTTGCTCATTCACTGCAGGAAGAGCAATATTTGAGATCTCTGAAAAATGTTCAAGAGCAACTTATATGAAGAGCTATAACAGCTGGAGCAGAACCATTACTTGTCCAAAACTAGAAATCGCTACAACTCTATGATTTTTTATGTCTGGCAAAATATAGTAAAATTGTCGTATAATAAATTACTTACAACCGACCTATTTTTATTTAGAGCAAGCACAGAAAAAGTCTCTGCAAATGAGCTGGAGGAGGAGGAGGGGCTTGGAGGATGTCTACTAGAGATACAGGACGCTGAGCCTGTTAAAGAAGAGGTACAAGAAAAAGGGTGGTCAGCCTATGTCTCAGGCATAGAGACAGCCTTCACTCTCAGATGAAAGAGGATGGGTATCTGCGGATCTAATTTCAAAAAAAATGGGCATGAAGAGTACCTAACCTGAGTAAAATTTGCACAGAAGAATCTGGCTGTCCTCCTATCCATGGCTTTGATTTGGTAAAATTTCAGTGGGTGGCTTCCAGCTCTCCGGTCCGTGGACCCATAAGGGAAGGGGTGATTTCATGGGTCTGCAAGTCCTGTAAACTGTGCACAGAAAACTTCCGAAAAGGCCTGGCCCCTTGGCAGGAAACATGATGAAAAATGTTGGCTGAACAAAGCAGGAAGCTGTTGGTGAAGCCAACACCCAGCTTGACACCCGTGACCCATGCCGGTCCCGCAAACTCCCCCGGGATGGCTGACACACAATGCACAGGAGAGTGCCTGGGGCAGTCACCCAGCCTGGGAGCTACCGGTCTCCCAACTTTGGAGTCACTTTCCTGGGGGCAGCGGGCAGGTCTCCCTCCAGCCAGCACCTTGGCTTCCCCTGGCTGCGGATGAGCAGTGCCATCACCCTCCGTACACACCGTGGAGGTCAGCAGATGAGAGGATGGCATGAGTGCTGGGTGTTACCGACAGCCGCACGCACGCCAAGATCTAGGTGAATCAGAGCTGGAGGGACATACTGCTAACATTAAACACTCAGATCATGTGACTGGTATGAATACAGTTGCTTCAGGCTTTTTGTCTGCTTTCTGCTTTTTTAACCTTTAGATTTTGTATCTTTAGGCCTTTTTCTGCATGCATGAGGACCTGACACTGTCTTTTCTTCTTTTAAACAAAGCTGAGACCACTTTGTACTCTCATCTTTGGCACAGGAGGCTTTAAACAGAGCATGACCAAGAAACCAGACAATTTGCACTGAAGTCTTTAGTCCATTTGTACACAATCACTACTGTGTAATGTGTTTGTTTTGCTATAGTTCGATATATTATTCCTTAGCTGTAAAATACCCACCTACTTGCTGTCAAAATTCTGCAGAGAGAAGCGAGCTGAAATAGATTCTGGAGTTATCCATGCATGTTTCTAAGTTTTATGATCTTTAACGACCACATACTATTCTGTCCCTAAAGGACATCTGCATAGTGAATCACAGTACATGTTCTCAAAGAAAACAGCAACCTTCTGCCTTTCTCCTGTTACTCAAACCAATATAGAATCTACATGTACTTTTGTCAAATATCTAAAAGTTGCCGTGCTATGCATCAGCATCCACTGCTGCCTTTTAGCTCGGCTTTCCCCAAAAATCAAAGTCGTAGTCTTAATCCCATTAAAGTCAAGGTAAAATTCCTATTTCAAAGACTAGCATTATATCATTTGTACTCAATGTGTGAGTTTGTGATAGGACTGATACAATAGGAGAGGAGTGGAGAAATTTTCCACCAGGAACTATATCCTAATGGGAAATACCCTTTTTCAAAGGGTTAAAGTAGTTAAAAAATTATCCAAGCATTGTCCATTGAAAAACAATCCCGTCTGTTTTATGGTTGCAGCTGGTTACCTCCCATGCCCCCCATTCTATTTAAATTATTTCATAATGAAAGTTTTCTAGAAGACCCTCTTCCCACTAAAGCTTTGTAGTTTTGAAGTTTTCTCTGATTGATGATGGAAATTCTTCAAAGGGGAAGGAAGGAGAATAGAGAAATGCATTTCCATTTCCGCCTAGCCACGTGCTCCCATGCACAAGGGCTGCTGTGCGGAGCCACACCATCTTATACCAAGCGACAAACTCACACAACAAGAAGCAGCAACAAAACGCAAGCTGTTGTATCTGACCGAAGATGACACAGCGTTGTCACAAGAGTGCTATATCAAACAGCCAGGGAAAGCAAACAAGAAGAGACACTTTACAGATATCTGGACTGAGGTTTGGAGGCATAG
>Ga0181612_103003_pt1 | contig 43043 bp, 33 predicted proteins | sample HoacroProtozoa21_FD_119630 | JGI IMG/M metagenome (GOLD analysis project Ga0181612, IMG submission 119630) | Hoatzin crop microbial communities from Cojedes, Venezuel. Combined Assembly of Gp0051906, Gp0051904, Gp0051908
CAGCTTATAGACCAATGCGGTCTTGTCCACATAGATGTAGTTCCCTCGAATGATTTTCTCGAATGTCTGCACCCCGATGGGGTAACGCCTCTGTTGTTCCATGCTGCGACACATTTAGTTGTTTGATTGCTGCAAATTTAGCAAAAAAATGGCATACAATTATTAATAGAGTGTGAAAAAGAAATAAAAATGCTGCAATATGATGAATTTCAGTTAATTATGAATATTTAAGCGTGGCATTAGGTTTGGTGGACCTGTTTTTCTTGAATTTTGTGGGATTTGTCTATGTGATTGGGCGCTTGGTCATGAAGTGAAGTTTTGGCGTTTGGGTGAATGAAAAATTTTATATTCCTTTGTAGCGGTAAATAACGTTTAAAACATTGACTGATTATGAAAAAGACATTAGCATTATTGTTGACGTGCCTGGTGCTGACCTCATGTGCGAGCCACAGGCATCATGGACCTGGTGACCGTGACTTCCGCGACCAGCCTGGAGATTTTGACCCCAACCGTCGTCCTGACTATGACAACAACCGTCCACCCATGGGCAGAGAGTTTAGTGATGTGAAAGGCAAGCGTCAGATGAACGTGAAGGGTGAGCAACTGTATGAGTCACAAGGTGTTTATTACCGTCAGGTGAACGATGGCAACGGCACTCGCTATCGCGTGGTGGGTTATCGTGACAACGACAGTAACAGAGGCCGTGACCGCAGGTGACACAAACGAAAAAGACTTGTTATTCCATTTTGTTATTAACCAATTAAATTCAAGAACACGAACATGAAAAAGATTGTTTTATCACTGGCAGTTGCCCTGATGGGCATCACGATGATGAACGCCCAACCTCCACAAGGCGGTCCCCGTGGTGAACGGCCCGACATGGACCCCAACAAGATGGTGGAACATCGCGTTGACCAATTGGACCAAGTGGTGGGGCTGAGTGAAACCCAGAAGACTGAAATCACCCGCATCTATAAGGATGAGATGGAGGCTATGAAAAAAGAGGCTCCAAGCTGTGAGAAAAAAGAAACCAACAAGGGTGAAAATCCTGATGAAGCGGCAATGAAGGCTCATGGCGAGAAGATGAAAGCCCAGCACGAAGCAACCGAGGCTAAAGTGCAGGCCGTGCTCAATGCCGACCAACAAGCTAAGTATTCCGAGTTCAAGCAGAATCATCCACAGCATGGTGGCCACCATGGTAAGCCAGGTCCTCAAATGGGTCAGCCTGGTGGTAATGGTGGAGGCTGCTGTTGTTGCTGCAACAAGGGTGGAGGCCCTCGTCCTGAGGGACCTGCTCCTGAGGGTTGCCCATCGTCATCACAGTCCAATGACAAATGAAGAAGATAGTGAAAAAGATAACCTAATCGTGTGTGTGTTTTGAATGAGGGGGTGGTTACTGATTTAGAGTAGCCGCCTCCTTTTTCTTTTCTCTACCCGTATGGTCGAAATAGAATTTTGAGTAATTTTGCGCCTATCAAACAACGACAATACAGATAGTCATGGAACAAGAAATCAAGAAGTGGATAACACTTGAGAGCCGATACATTATCCAACGCCCGTGGCTCACAGCGCGTGTTGACAAGGTGCAATTGCCCGATGGACGCATCAACCCCGAGCACTATGTGCTTGAATATCCCGAGTGGGTTAATGTGATTGCCATCACCAGCGACGGCCTGTTTGTCATGGTGCGACAATATCGTCATGCCATGGATGTTGTGCTTGACGAGTTGTGTGCTGGTGTGGTTGAAGCGGGTGAGGAACCCTTGCACGCAGCGCAGCGAGAGTTGCTTGAAGAGACGGGATACAGTGGCGGAAACTGGGAAGAAATCATGACTATCGGTCAAAATCCCAGCATTTGCAACAACATCACCCACTGCTATGTGGCGCAGGGTGTGCAATGTACGTCACAGCAACATCTAGACGCCAGTGAGGACATTGCGGTGCTGTTGCGCACCCGCCAGCAAGTCGAGGACATGTTGCGCGGCAATCAGATGCTGCAAGCCTTGATGGCCGCCCCCTTGTGGCGCTATCTAGCCGAGCACCCGCAAATAGGCTAACTCTCATGTGTGGTTGCCAGCAGAAACCACTTGTCGCTAAAAGAAAGCCGCCGTTTTCCCCAGACAATGGGAAAACGGCGGCTTGTTGAACGTGAGGCATGGTTGCCTCGCAACAGATTTTATTACTTCATGTACTTAGCAAAGTCCACCTTGCGCATATCGCCCTCATGGGCCAGTGCGCTGTGGAACGACAGAGCCAGGTCGGGGTTCATGGCCACGTGGCCAGCGGTGGACAGGTGCAGATATTCACGCAGCAAGGGACGGTAAACGGGGTTTGCCGCGTTCTCGATAATCTCGTGAGCACCCTGCATGGGGTCCTTGAAGCGCAGGTCGGCGATGCCCTGGTCGGTGATGATGACATCCACCGAGTGTGGGTTGTGGTCGGGATAGGCAACCATGGGCACGATGGTGCTGATGCAGTCATCCTTCTTGATGGACGGACACATGAAAATGCTGACGTAGGCATTGCGGGTGAAGTCGCCTGAGCCGCCCACACCGTTCATCAGGCGTGTGCCGCTGACGTGGGTTGAGTTGATGCGACCATAGATGTCGGCCTCGATGGCAGTGTTCATGCTGATGACACCGATGCGGCGGATAACCTCGGGATTGTTGCTAATCTCGTTGGGGCGCATGATAATCTTGTCATGCAAGGCCTTGCCGTTCTTAAAGAACTCGGTCAGAGCGGCAGTCGAGAAAGTCATTGAGCAGGTGCTGGCGCACTTGCACTTGCCACTCTCGAGCAGTTCGAGCACGGTGTCTTGAACAACCTCGGTGAACATTTCAAATGCGGGTATCTCGTTGCTCTTGTCCAGAGCGTCAAGCACGGCGTTGGCGATGTTGCCCACACCACTTTGCAGGGGCAGGAACTCCTTGGGGATGCGTCCTTGCTTAATCTCGTTGATGAGGAAACTGCACACGTTCTCGCCAATCCTGCGTGTCACATCGTCCACGGGGGTGAACTTCACGCCCTTGCCCAGCTCCTCGCTGGTCTTGACAACGGCGACCACCTTCTTGGGGTCAACATGGGCGGTGAGGGTGCCGATGCGGTCGTGGGCGGTGTAGATGGGTATCTCGCGACGATAAGGCGGGTCCAGTGGCTCATACACATCGTGCATGCCCATGATGGTGTCGGGGATTTGGTCATTGATTTCCACAATCACCTTGTCGGCGAGGCGCAACCAAGTGGGGATGTTGCCCACGGCAGTACCCAGCACGATGTCACCCTCATCGGTGATGCTCTGTGCCTCAACGATGGCAACATCCATCTTGCCATAGAAACCATAGCGGAACTCCTGTGCTGTTTCGCTCAGGTGACGGTCGCTGTAGTGGATGTGGTTGGCGTTAATGGACTTGCGCATGTCGGGATGAGACTGATAGGGGGCGCGGAAGTTGAGCGCCTCGGCGCGTGTGAGCGCACCGTCAATCGAGTCGTTGGTCGATGCGCCACTGAAGAGGTTAATCTTAAACTCGCGGCCTGCCTCGTGCTCGCGTTGGGCGCGCTCGGCGATGGCAACGGGAACCACCTTGGGGCAGCCCGAAGCAGTAAAGCCCGACACACCCACGGTGTAACCATTCTGTACAAACTCGGCAGCCTCGGCTGCTGTAAGAATTGGATAAATCATCTCAAAATCAATTTTATATGTCGTTGATGAATGTTTAATGTATGAAAAAACGCTGCAAAGTTACAACTTCTTCTTTACTGCAACAGCAATTTTTTTGACTTTTGTTGTGCGTCAATCTTGCAACTTGGCCTTCAGGGCAGCACTCTGCTCCTCATATCCAGGCTTGTTGAGCAAGGCAAACATGTTTTTCTTGTATGCCTCCACGCCGGGCTGGTTGAACGGGTTGACACCCAGCAGGTAGCCACTGATGCCGCAAGCTTTCTCAAAGAAGTAGATGAGCTGTCCCAGATAGCGTTCGGTGAGTGCTGGGATTGTGATGAGCAGATTGGGCACGCCGCCGTCCACATGGGCCAGGCGTGTTCCCAGCTCTGCCATTTTGTTGACCTCGTCCACGCGCTTGCCAGCGATGTAGTTGAGGCCGTCCAGGTCGGCGTCATCGCTGGGGATGACCACCTCGTGCTGCTGGTCTCCCACGCTGAGCACAGTCTCAAAGATGGTCCGCTCGCCATCTTGAATCCATTGACCCATCGAGTGAAGGTCGGTGGTGAAGTCCACGCTGGCGGGGAAAATGCCCTTGTGGTTCTTGCCTTCACTCTCGCCATAGAGCTGTTTCCACCACTCGGCCAGATAGTGCAGCCGTGGGCAGAAGTTTACCAATATTTCAATCTTCTTGCCTGCCTGATAGAGGGCATTGCGTGACACGGCATAGTTGATGACAGCCTCGTCGTTGCCTTTTTCCATCTCGACGGCGCCAGCCACCAGCGCACGGATGTCAAATCCAGCAATGGCGATGGGCAGCAGCCCCACGGGGGTGAGCACACTGAAACGTCCACCCACATCATCGGGGATGACAAACGTGGTGTAGTTTTCCTGAGTGGCAAGGTTGCGCAATGCGCCGCGCTGGGCGTCGGTGATGGCAACCGTGTTGCGTGAGGCAAATGCCTTGCCCTGCTGCTTCTCGAGCATGGCCTTGAACAGACGGAAGGCAATGGCGGGTTCGGTGGTGGTGCCAGACTTGGAGATGACGATAATGCCAAACTTGTGTCCCTCGACCAGTGTCATGAGGTCATGCAGATAATCCTCACTGATGTTGTTGCCAGCAAACAGCACCTTGGGGGCACGGCTGGGCTTGTAGGCGGCAAAGTGGTCGCTCAAAGCCTCTAGCACGGCCTTGGCACCCAGATAGCTGCCACCAATGCCGATGGCTATAACAAACTCGCACTCGCTACGCATGCGTGCTGCGGTGAACTCGATGGCCTGCAACTGGGCATCGGTGATGCTTGACGGCAGGTGCAACCACCCCAGAAAGTCATTTCCCTCACCTGTGCCGGCTTCCAGGGTTTGGCGTGCCGACCAGGCTTGTTCGTTCAACGCATCCACACGAGGCGCATCTGCCTCGGTGAGCGCATAGCGGTTAGTCACTTGAATAAAATCGTTTGTCATGATGGTTTATTAATTATAAGGGTATAATTACAATTGTGTTTATATTTCTTTAGTGTAAGCACGACGGCGCTTGTAGCGGTTCAGGTCAAAGTATTGCCATTGCTGCTGCACCTTCTGGTTGTCTTCCAGCTCGGGACCTGTGGCTGCCCACTTGTAACCCAGCTTGTTGAAGCATGGGATGAGGTCGGTGAACAACATCGAGTTCACTCCCTTGCCATGATATTCGGGTTTGATGGCCACCAGCAGCAGGTCCACCGTGTCGCTGTGCTTGAACGCCTGCAACAGGTGCCACCAGCCTGTGGGCAACAGTCTGCCCCGGCACTTGATGAGTGCGTGTGACAGTGATGGGATGGTGATGCCCACTCCCACCACGTCGTCGGTGTCCTCCTTGACGATGACCGACAGGTCTTCAAGTGGCAACAAGGGCAGGTACACCTTGATGTAGTGCTGGATTTGTGCCTCGGTCAGCGGTGAGTATCCGTACAGCTGGTCATACCCCTCGTTGATGAGCTTGAAGATGCGGTCGCCATAGCCATCGACAAGCAGCTTGCGGTCGGTGAACTTGAGGTTCTTTAGGCCATAGCGTTGCTTCACGATTTCGGCGATGCGTGCCATCTTGGGCGGCACTTCGGGCGGCACAGCAATGCGATATTCCACCCAGTCAGCCCCCTTGGTGAACCCCATGCGCTCCAGATGCTTGGGGTAATATTCATAGTTGTAGATGCTGACCTGTGTGCCCACATACTCAAATCCCTCAACGAGCATGCCCTCCAGGTCCATGTCGGTGAAGCCCATGGGGCCTGTCAGCTGGTTCATCCCCTTGCTGCGTGCCCATTGTGTCACGGCGCCAATCAGCGCGTCCGACACCTCGGCATCATCGATGAAGTCGATAAACCCAAATCGTGCTTCCTGCTTGCCCGTGCGTTTGTTTACCACGTGGTTGAGCAGTCCCGCAATGCGTCCCACCGGCTTGCCGTCGCGATAGGCCATATAGTAGGCACTCTCGCAAAACTCAAAGGCGGGATTCTTTTTGGGATTAAGGGTGTTAACCTCATCGTTGACCAGCATGGGCACATAGCACTTGTGGTCACGATAGAGCGTGTCGATGGGGAAGTGCACAAACTTGAGCAGTTGCCGCCGGCTAGCGGGGTCGATTTGTCGAATTTCTACAGCCATCTGTCTTGCAGTCGTTTATTAATGTTGTTTTTTCTATTATGCGGCAAACACCACGTTGTTCAGCCACCACAGCAGGCCCAGCAGGGCCGCCAGCATCAGGTCGAGCTTCAGGAAGAACCAGAAGTAGTATCGCCGTTCCTCGTTCATCACTTGTCAACGTGCTTGGCACTACCGCGTGTCAGGTTATAGCTAATGGTCGAGCCACTGGCCGTGCTGATGTGCAGGTTGCCGTCGCCGCCAAAGCTGATGCCCGTTGCCGCGCCGCTGGCTCCAGGCTTGTAAATGACAAAATACTTGCGAGTGCCCTTGTTGAAGCCATACACCTTGCCACTCTTGTCGGTGAACACCAGGAAACCATCGTTTTCAATCTGGCTTGTCAGCTCATCCTTGTGGAACAGCGGCTTGTCATATTGCTTGATGTCCATGTGCACCTCTTCGCCCTCGTTGAGCTTGTCCATCTTCTCGGCATTGTCGTGTTCCCACTTGGCATCGGCGTTCTCCTCGCCAGCCAGGGCTTTTTCCTCTTCGGCCTTGAGGCGTGCCTCCTCCTCGGCTTGCAGCTCCTCGGCTGTGGGCACGTGGATAATCTTGATGTTGGGCACCTGCTGTTGCAGCCAGCGCCGTTCATCGCTGTTGACGCTCTCCAGGGGACGGCCGTGGATATACTGGCGACCGTTGGTGCCAGCCTTGATGACACCGTCATAGTTGAGCGTGGTCAGTTTCTTGTTCTCCAGGTCAAACAGTGCCAGTGTGGCGCGGCCGGTGTTACCCTCGCCAGCCCCTTGCAGGCTGTTGGTGAAAGCAAAGAACAAGCACTCGTGGCCTCCCACATTGACCGCCCGTGGCACTCTGCCGTCATCGGCCATGAGTGCATTGTTGGTCAAGTTGATGGTGCGTCCATCCAGATACTTTGTCGCTACCAGCTCGGGTTGCCAGTTCGAGCCGCTGCTGGTGAGTTGGTAAATCTTGATGAACGGACGTTCATCCTTGTTGTTATAGGTGACACCGACAATGCGGTTGGGTGTCTCGGGGTCGGTGCTGTCAAATTTCACGGCAAAAGCGCCAGTCGCCTCGTCGCCCGTCATGTTGTTGCGGCTCAGCTCAGCATTGAAGATGGACAGCGGGTTCTGGCTGTCGTCAGCCACCGTGGCGATGCTGTCGGCTTGTGCCTCAAATCGTCGGTCGCTCTGGCTGTTGCAATGGCGCATCGCCGTGAGCAGGGCGATGAGGGCGAGCAGCACGATTGCTCCCATGAGCACGTTGCGGTTGAAGTGTGATGGCCCGTCATCATCGTCGTCATCATCGTCGTGATTGTACCCGTTGTTGTCGTTGCCACCGTTGTTGAGGGTGTAATAACCACCTTGTTGCCGGTCGTTGTTGTGCAACTCGTTGTAGGTGGGTTGTCGTCCGTCTGTGGCTGTCGCGCCAGTCATGATGGCCTCATCGTTGTCAGGCTCTGTGTGCATGTCGTCGCGCACCATCTTGCCGCACTTGGGGCAAAACACGGTGTTGGCATCAATGGTCTCATGACACCACGGGCACTCGATGTTGTTGTTGAGCCGTGCGCCGCAACGGTTGCAATAGGCGGCATTATCGTCCGCCTCATATCCGCATTTGTGACATTTCATCTCCTTGTGTTATTTTGTTATTTGTCTTGTTTCGTTGAGTTTCAACCTGCAAAGGTACAAACTTTTTTGAAATCCAACAAAAATAAGTGCCGATAACGCACTGCACAGCATTTTGCAATGTGCGGATGTAAGACTATTTACGTTCTGCGATGAGTTATTGTGGGGCTCACAGATTTGCAATGCGAATTTACAAGCACTAATGGTGTTGTAATGAAAATGCAATGCGTGATGGCATGTGGAGGCATTGGGCAGATGCGTGTTATTGGGAGGCACTGTCGCTCTGGATGAGGTAAAAGTGTTTTTTTGCAAAATAAAATGGCGTGTTGTTGCGTTACAATAAAAAAGTGCTTAACTTTGCACCCCAGTTAGATAATAGTTTTCTAAAAACATAGTTAAAATTATGGTAGATTATAAGCAATTAGGCCTCGTGAACACCCGCGAGATGTTTGCCAAGGCTATCAATGGCGGATACGCCATCCCCGCGTTCAACTTCAACAACATGGAGCAGCTGCAAGCCATCATCAAGGCTTCGGCCGACACCAAGTCTCCTGTCATTCTGCAAGTGTCGAGCGGCGCACGCAAGTATGCCAACCAGACGATGCTTCGCTACATGGCCGAGGGTGCTGTGCAGTATGCCAAGGAGCTGGGTTGGGAGAACCCTCAGATTGTGCTCCATCTGGACCATGGCAACAGTTTTGAACTCTGCAAGTCATGCGTGGACTTTGGTTTCTCATCTGTGATGATTGACGGTTCGGCTCTGCCATACGAGGAGAACATTGCCTTGACCAAGCAGGTTGTGGAATATGCTCACCAGTATGACGTCACTGTTGAGGCCGAGCTGGGTGTTCTTGCTGGCGTTGAGGATGAGGTGAGTGCCGAGGAATCGCACTATACCAAGCCCGAGGAAGTTATTGACTTCTCGACCCGCACAGGTTGCGACTCGCTGGCCATCAGCATCGGCACCAGCCATGGTGCCTACAAGTTCAAGCCTGAGCAGTGCACGCGCGACCCGCAGACTGGCAAGCTCATCCCGCCGCCCCTGGCATTTGACGTGCTTGAGGCCATTGAGAAGAAGTTGCCCGGTTTCCCCATCGTTCTCCACGGCTCATCATCTGTTCCCCAGGAGTATGTTGATATCATCAACGCTCATGGAGGCAAGATGCCCGATGCCGTCGGTATCCCCGAGGAGCAGCTGCGTCGCGCTGCCAAGAGCGCTGTCTGCAAGATTAACATCGACAGTGACAGCCGTCTGGCCATGACCGCCGCCATCCGTCTCACCTTTGACGAGCATCCTGAATACTTCGACCCCCGCAAGTATCTGGGACCGGCTCGCGACGAGATGGAGAAACTGTACAAGCACAAAATCATCGAGGTGCTGGGCAGCGACGGCAAGGCTTGATAGCCCGCGTCACATGACGTAATCTCAATCCCATTCCAATCAAGGGGGGCATGAGGTGGAAACAATGGCACTGATGTGCCTCGTCACCACGCAGTGCCCCCATTTTGTTTGATGATTTATTCAAGTGTAATGATACACAATCGCTTTTTTCACATTGTCGCTGCCTGGATGCTGCTTGCCGTGTTGTCACTGGCCAGTTGCACACCAGTGGGAGAGGACTATCCCAGCCCCGAGCGTGTCACTGCCATGGTGCAGCGGCAATTGCAGCAGTATCCCCAGTCGCGGCTGGTGGATATTTACAAGACTTGCTTTCAAGACTACATGGGTCCCGAACACCTTGTTACCGACAGCCTGTCGGCACGTCGTGCCCTCACCCGTGAACTTGCCGACCTGGACCTGGACAGCGTGCCCCAGTGGATGTGTGAGCCATGTGGCACCGACAGCATGTATTACCGCGTGAGCCTGCGTGCCATTGCCCAGGGGCGCATCACCGAGGCCATGTTGCTTGATGCCTTCATCGCCAGCTCACAGCAGTCGCACCCCACCGTCAGGCAATGGCAGCGTCGCTGGCGACACATCCAGCAGGTGATTGACGACATGCATCTCAACTTGCCACACTACAGTCAAGACAGCACTGCCATTGCTGGTATGCTGGATGTGGGTGATTATGTCTTGAGCCACAGTGACCAGTTCCGCAATGCTTATCATCCCCACTACCGTCTGGTCTCGCGCGAAATCATGCGCCAGGGATTGGAACAAGACCTTGAAATGGGTTGGCGGGAGCGTGCCAAGCGTTAAATCATGATGCCCTGTCCTCACCGCAATATCGCTGATTGACACGTCCTGTTTTTACCTGAGAAGCAAAACACAGAGGCAATGCCACATGCATGGCACTGCCTCTGTGCAACTTGTCACTAATCGGTCGTCTGCCGTCAGAACAAGGGAAGCTCAAGCTTGAAGGCTATGTTACGCCCCATGTTAAACACGCCTGTGCGCCCTGTCACGATATTCTCGTCGGCATACTTGAGGCGGCTTAAGTGGCTCTGATAGGCCTTGTTGAACAGATTGTTGGCAATGATGCTCACCGTGGCGATGCGTCTGCCGTTTACCTTGATGTCGGTGCCTGCGCTGGCATTGAACAGGGTGTAGCCAGGTGTGGGCGTTTCGGTGCCTCCTGCCAGATAGCAGTGGCTCTGACGGGCATTGCAGTCGAGACCCACACCGACAAAGGTGTTGTTGAATGTGTGACCGTCACGGATGACGTCGTAGCGCACATCGCACAGCCATCGCAACGGAGGCGTGAACGGCAGGTAACGGCTCTCGCGCGGCTGATGCAGCTGGCGGGCGTCAACCAGGCTCAACGTGTTCATCACGTGCAACGGTTCCACGGGGTGAAAGTCCAGTGCCAGTTCTCCACCCAGCAAGCGTGCATCACCACTGGTGTAGCGGTAGGTGTCAAAGCCGTCGGTCACCACACCTGCAAGGCGCTCGCTGTAGATGAATCCCGTGATGCGGTTGAGGAATAATGCCACCTGGGCTGATATCACTGGCGACGAGTAATCCATGCCCACATCCACTTGCCAGCTGAACTCAGGGTCCAGCTTGTTATCGCCAACCTCGTAACGCAGGCTGCCCTCGTGCACGCCATTGCTGGCCAGCTCGCTCATGTTGGGGGCGCGGAAACCACGCGACACGTTGGCGCGCACGTTGAGGTCACGTGTGGCGTGCCACACTGCCCCCACACTGCCCGTCACGCCAGTCATGTTGCGAGAGAAACGTGTGAAAATGTCTTCAAACGCCTCGCTGTGCACGTGGCGGTTGTCTAGACGCAGACCGCCGCTCACCGTCCATCGTGTCCATGAGCGGGTGGTGGTGGCAAACACGCCGATGTCCAGCAGGTTGTATTGGGGTATGAGAACCTCCTCGCCACGGTTGAGCGACCGCTGCCACATGCCGTTGACGCCTGTTGCCAGCTTCCAGTCGCTGAGGGTTGTAACATAGCGAGCGTCATAGTTGACTGTGTGCAGACGGAAATCCAGCTCGGCCTCGTGGGCTGACTCTTCCATCTCTTGACGACGGTTGTGCTGATAACCCAAGATGAACTTGAGGTTGCCGTTGCCCACAAAGAAGGTGTTGTCGAGCACCGCCTTGTAGTGGCGTATCTGCTGGAATGGCAAGGCCTTGTGGTAGGATTTGGGGTCATAGTCATCCTCGGTGACCAGCTCGCCTGTCACCTCGTCGCGCTCACCCTCGACCAGACCTGGGGTGAGGTGATAGTAGTTGAGCAACAGGTTGCTGTTGCCCCAGCTGCGGGTCAGGCCCACGATGCCCGATAATGCCCGCTCATGGAATTGTGAGCCAGGCACATAGCCGTCCACGCTGTTCTTGTAGGCGTGAGCAAGTTGCTCGCTGTAGCGCACATCCCACAGCACACTGTGATTGCCGCCGATGTTCAGCGAGTAGTCTATCAACCCGTTGTTGGTGTGATATTGTGTCGAGACATTGCCGTGCAACGCGCCCTGGGCTATCACAGGCACATTGTTGAGCACCAGCACGCCCGCCATGGCATCGCTGCCATACATCAGGCTAGCGGGTCCCTTGAGCACCTGTGCGCTGGTGACGCGGTCGGCATCCACCTCGATGCCGTGTTCGTCGCCCCATTGCTGGCCCTCCTGACGTACACCATCGCTGACCACTGCCACACGATTGTAGCCCAATCCACGTATCACGGGCTTGGAAATGGCGGCTCCAGTGGTCATCTGGGACACACCGGGCTGTTGCGCCAGGGCATCGATGACATTGGTGGCAGCACCCGAGTGCAGCTGACGGGCATTAACCACGGTGACAGGGGTAGGGGAATCCTTGAGTTGCGATGTGCCGGTGAATGCCGTTACCACCACCTCGTTAATCATCGCATTGCTCTCGCGCATCACAAAGTTGGCCTCGTGGGTGGAACGCAGGTCCACCGTTTCGACAATCGTCTGGTGTCCAACATAGGTTACCTGCACCGTGACCGCCGCCATTGGCAAGTCTGTCATGCTGTAGCGGCCATCGACATCGGTCACGGTGCCTGTGTTCAGGTCAGGGAAAAATAGGGTCACGCCCACCAGTGGCGTGCCGTCGGTGTGGTGTGTCACCTTGCCGCTCAGTGTGGCGGCATCGGCAGCATGCAAGACCATTGGCAGGCACATCGCTGCCAACAGCATGCAAAGGTATAGTCTTCTCATTCTGTGTCAATGTTTTAATGATTTCTCATGTGCCTTTACAATGCACGTGACACCATTGGCGTGCCTCGTGCAAGCTCATGAGTAGAAAAAAAATAATAAGGAAAATGGATAGATTTAAACTGGTTGATACAGAATGAGTTGTGGGGGACCCCGCAGCATCGTTGCCGTCACCTTGCCCTGGGGCAGGGTGCAAGCAATGGGGTGCTCGATGACACATGACAAATGTTGCTCAACGGCGGCAACATCTTGATGGCCAGACTGGTAAAAGTTGTTGCTAAAGTGGCACAAGAAACAGTCGATGTGGGCTGTCAGTGCATCCAGATGGGCGTGAACCTGATGCTCCAGGCACATTTCACAGTCATCGTGAGCCGATGCAATGGGCTGATGCACGTGCATTGACGATAGCAGCACCATCGGCACAAACACCGACAGCAACAACCATGATGACCAATATGCCTTGCGCGACTGTTTCATAATTTCTGCAAATTTACAACAATTATCCACATCACAACAACAATTGTCCAATAAATTTGTCCAAACGGCAAGCAATTGGCTCTGTTTTTCATCTCACAACATTCAATTGAGCTCAATGCTATTTGCATTTGCTCAGAAACTTGACCCATGGCAATTTCAATGGAAAATCCAAAAAAATGTGGGTTATAATCGCAAAATTTCTATAAAAAATGCGATTATAATCCGCATTTTTTACGATTTGGGCGTTCCTGAGGGTATAACTGTCATGAAATTGTCAGGATTGATGACCTGATAGGTGGCTTGAGGGTAGGCCCGACCAAAGGCGGCAGGCAAACGTGGTTGCTTGTCTCCCCACTTGATTTCGTAGGCCTTTAGACTTCCATGCGGTGTGGCCTCGATGAGGTCCACTTCTTGCTGGTCATAGGTGCGCCAAAAATATTGTCTGTTGCCCGACAGGTTGTTAATGTTACTTTTGGCCATCTCGGTGACGATGTAATTTTCCCACAATGCACCGATGTCGCTGCGAGTCGAGGCGGGGTCAAAGCGGTTGAGCACCGCATTGCGCACGCCGTTGTCATAGAAGTACCATTTGCCAGCCTTGGTAACCTCCTTGCGCAGGTTGTTGGCATATGCCCCAAGGCGATAGATGACAAAGACCTTGGAAAGCAGGTCCAGATATTTCTCGACTGTTTCGCGGTCCATCGATAACTGGCGGGCAAGGTTCTGGTAAGATACCTCACTGCCCACCTGCATGGCCACTAGCTGTAACAAGTTAAAGATTTTGCCTGAATTGCGCAGGCCATTCAGTGACAACAGGTCCTTGAGCAGATAAGCGTCAACGATGTTGCGCAGATATTGCTCTCGTTCTTGGTCGCTGTCCATGGTGACCACCTCGGGGTAAGCACCATATATCAACCGTTGATACAAGTCTTGACGTAAGGTGACAAGCGGCTTGCCAGCCGACAGCTCTTGGACCGACAGGGGGGTCAGTGTGAACTCGGTGGAGCGGCCAACAAGCGGCTCACCCACGCGGTTGTGCAAGTCAAATGATGACGAGCCGCTGGCCAACACTGTCAAGCCTGGAACCTCGTCAATCATTAGCTTGATGACGCGGCCGATGTCTGGCACTTGTTGCGCCTCGTCGATGATGAGCAGGCGTGTGCCGCCATACAGTTGGCGGTAGTTGGCTATAGACCGCTCGGCCAGTGTGCGCTGGGTGGACAGGTCTTCACCGTTGAGCATGACAACGGTGTCCTGGAAATGAGAGGCAATCTGCTGCATCAGCACCGTCTTGCCAACACGGCGTGGACCATAGACCAGAACCGCCTTGCCTGGACGCAGGCGTTGCTCAATGGGTGCTTGCAGCTGTCGGGCAATATATTTGTTAGTATCCATCGTGAAATTGTTATTGTGGGTGCAAAAATAGTAAAAATGTGGGTTATAATCGCAAAATTTCTATAAAAAATGCGATTATAATCCGCATTTTTTACGATTCAAGGGGGTGATTGATGCTATGAGTCGCAATCAACATGAAAAGCGAGACTGTTTTACTGAACAAGGCAAGGTTGTGCAGTGACGTACACTTTAGCGCACATTTCATGGTCACTGCATGGGAAAATGAAAAAAAGTTGGGGGCAAAGTTGTGGGTGTGGAGAAGATGTTGTAAATTTGTGGGATTAAAAATTAAAAAGAACAAACAAACAGACTGATATGAAACTGGCCGAAGCATTGAGCATCCGCAAGGATTTGCAGACGCGCGTGGAGCAGTTGAAATCCCGCGTGCTGAACAACATCAAGGTGCAGGAGGGTGATGAACCCGCCGAAGACCCCACCCAGCTCCTGAAGGAACTGGACAGCTGCCTCAAGCAGTTGCAAGAGTACATCTATCGCATCAATGTCACCAACTTGCATGTGATGAGCGGCAAGAAATCGCTCACCCAGTTGCTGGCCGAGCGAGACGTGTTGTCCAAGCGTGTGTCCACCCTGCGCGAGGTTTTCAATCAGGCCAGCGCGGGGGCTGACCGCTACTCGCGCAGCGAGATAAAGCAGGTGACGACTATTGACGTGAAGTCACTGGGCAAGCAGGTGGACAAGCTGTCCGCCCAGTTGCGTGAGCTGGATGTGGAAATCCAGGCACTCAACTTTGCTTGCGACCTGATGTGATAGCAGACATCACGGCGGGAGCGTGTTGGCAACCTGTCGGGGCGAGCTGGGAAACCCGTACATCTGAAGTGTTGCGTGGAACCGCAACATCCCCTGCATGGCGCAAGTTCTGCACATGGGCATGTTGCATGGCGCACGTCGCATCGAGCACTACCATCCGGCTGACCGCTGGTGGCCACCACTCCCGCTTTTTTTAAGAGATAACAACAATAAAAATTTGACGAACCGATGACAAAGCGAATAATCATGATATTGTGTGCTCTGGTGACGGTGAGTGCTGTTGCTGTGGCACAGTCATCTCATGTGGTCGGCACACGTGTGCTGCTTGACAGTTGTGGCTTTTTCCCTCAGGTGAGTGCCGATGGGCGCTGGCTGATGTATTCCCCACTGGATGCCCGTCAGCTCATGCTCAAGGACCTAGCTACGGGCGAGGTGCGTGAGGTCTCCCACGATGGCTATCCGGGCTTTGATGCCATCTTTGGGCGTGATGGCAAGGTCTATTATGTGACCCAGCAGCGCAAGGGTCACCACTTGTTGCACCGCACGGGGCGTTGCTATGACCCTGCCACGGGCAAGGACCGTCGTGTGCTCAAGGGGCAGCATGGTCGCGTGCAACCCCTCAATGCCACTGCTGGCACTGTCATTCAGGGTGAGCGTCGCAGTTACCTGTCTGCCCGGCAAGTGGGCAGTTATGCTTACACGCGCGGTGACTCGTTGTTTATCCAGCGGGGTGATGGCACATTGTCGCGTTTGCACCCTGTGAGCGGCAGCAATGGCTACCTGTGGGCGTCGTTGTCACCCGATGGCACGCGGGTGCTGTTTCAAGCGGCATCGCGTGGCCTTTATGTGTGCGACTTGCAGGGCAACATTGTCAGCGAGTTGGGTGCTTTCCTCATGCCGTGCTGGTACAATGACCAGTACATCGTGGCGATGAGCAATGCCGGCAACGACCGCATCACAGGCTCCCGCATCTGGCTCATTGCCGCCGACGGCAGTTCGGTGGAAGCTCTCACTCCCGACACCGAGCGTGCCATCCAGCCCGTGGTGGCGGCAGGCACGGTGATTTATACCATCCAGTATGACGGCACCATCAAGCAATTGACGTTAGACCTGCCTGCCACCACATCGCCAGTGGTGACTGCTGGCGGCAAGGGTAAGACGGTGAATGTCAAGGGGGCAGCCCATCGCGACAGGCCGCGAGTGTACATCAACCCTGGGCACGGGGGACACGACAGCGATGACCGTCATCTTCCCACATGGGTGATTGGGGTGGGGGATACCGTGCACTACTATGAATCTAACTCCAACTTGACCAAGGGGTTGGCGTTGCAACAGATATTGGCGGGAAAGGGTTATGAAACCGCCATCTCGCGTGTGACCAACACCACACAGGACGATTTGGACTTGTTTGAAATTGTTTGCCTTGCTGCCAACAGCGGTGCGGACATCTTTTTTGCCATTCACAGCAATGCCACTGGCACCACAGGCCGTGTGAATTTCCCCCTTGGGTTGTATCGTGGTTGGGACAATGGTGAGGCTGTCGAGGGCAGTCTGGCTTTATCTCAAGCGATAATGAGGCATCTGGGCGAATGTGAGGCGACGGTGTGGACCGACGCGCCTCGCAGCCGCGGCGACTGGTCTTTCTATGACTGGGGATATCGTGTGGGGCTGGGCGTGTTGCGCTACAACAAGCTTCCTGGATTGTTGAGTGAGGGGGCTTTCCACGACTACCTGCCCGAGCGCGAACGTCTCTTAAATGATGACTATTGCTGGCTGGAGGCTTGGAACCAGTCGCTAGGCATCGATGAGTACTTTGACCGACGCAGCCGCATGGATGATGGCGTGGTGGCTGGCATTGTGAGGCTGGCCCAGAGCGTGCGACAAGACGTGGGTGAACAGTTGCATGGTGCCGACACATTGCGCACGGCCAACGGTGCCATGGTGCGTCTGATTGACAATCGTGGCATGCAGTCGGCTCAATACACTGTTGATAATCAGGATAACGGCGTGTTTGTGTTCAAGCACGTGCGCCCTGGCGACTACACCCTCGAGGTCACGCATCACGGCGTGACCCAGCGTTGTCCCATTACCGTCGGTCGCAATACCTCCACTTACCACAACTTTAACCTATAACCAAAATAAATAACTCAAGTGTAATGATGAAGACGAAAAGAAAGAGAATGATGATGGGAATGGTGGTTCTTGTCGCCCTGATGACGGCAGCCCAGGAAGTGAGTGTGGACTCGCGGACACGGCTGCTTGAGGGGGTGCAGGGCGCTGCCTATTATCCTGTGCTGAACGCTGCTGGCGACCAGCTGCTGTTTGCTGCGGGTGAAAATGGGGCATTGAGACTATATGACTACAAGGACAATGTGGTGACGACTGTCACCGATGACTATGTGGCGGGTAACGACGCTTGTTTTGGGGGTGATAACAAGATTTATTACGTTACCCAGGAGCGTGGCGAGGACAACTTGATATATCGCACTGGGCGCTGCTATGACCCCATCACTCATGGGAGTGAAGTGGTGACACCAGCCCAGCATGGTGCAGTGCACGCTGTCGCTGCCACCCGCGGTGGTGCGCTCAAGGCACCCGCCAGCAATTATGCCTCGTCCAGCGACATCGGCACGGCGACATGGACCCAGGGCAGCCGTGTGTTTGTGACCGTTGACGGCGAGGAGCGTGTGTTCTCGCCTGTTGACTCATGGGCAGGCTATCTGTGGGCATCATTGTCACCCGATGGCCGACGTGTGGCGTTTTTTGCCGCAGGCAAGGGCATTGTGGTTATGGACTTGCGTGGTCAGGTGCTGGCCATGTTGGGTAATCACGAGATGCCGTGCTGGTACAACGATGACTATCTGGTGGCTCAACAGGCTACCGACGATGGCCACCAGATCACATCGTCGCAACTGCTGCTGCTCAAGGCCGATGGCACCTGGAGTGCCCCGCTGACCACACCCGCGTCGATGTCGATGCACCCCACGTGTGGAGGTGGCAAGATTGTCTATACGACCATCGACGGGCTGTTGTATGAGATGAAAATTACCATTTATGATTAACTCAATCACCGCACATTCATGAAACATAAATTACTGATAGCCGTCATGACGGCGGTTGCGGCGATTGCAGCCACAAGTGTGTCACGGGCCACCACCGATGCGCCGCACGTGTATATCAACCCTGGTCATGGCGGATATGACAGCGATGACCGCAATGTGGTGATTTACCCGTTCACGCTGGGTGACACTGCTGGTTTCTGGGAATCGAAGTCCAATCTGAAAAAAGGTCTGGCATTGCAGGCCATATTGGAACAGAAAGGTTACACGACCAGTATCTCTCGCGTGACCAACACCACTGACGACGACTTGGCCTTGTCAACGATTGTCGCGTTGAGCAATGCCAGTGGCGCCGATGTCTTCTATGCTATCCACAGCAATGCATTGGGCACTACCGACCGCGTGAATTTCCCGATGGGCATCTACCGTGGCTACAGTGGCTCGCCTGTTGTTGCCAACAGCGATGTGCTAGCCCAGAAGCTGGGTCCCTACCTGCTGGCTAACCGCTCAACTGTGTGGACCGATGAGAATTATGCCATCTATGGTGATTGGACGTTCTATCCCTCATGGGGCAAGCAGGGGTTGGGTGTGCTGCGCGGCAACAATGTCGTGTCTATCCTCAACGAGGGCTCCTATCATGACTATGTCCCCGAGGCTTACCGTCTGCTCAATGATGGATACTGCTGGGTGGAGGCATGGAATTTCTCGTTGGGTGCGGATGCCTATTTTGACCGTTTGGACAGTTTCGGGCAAGGGCACATCACGGGCAATGTGCGTGACGACCGGTTGGAGCGTTTGCAGGAAAATCCGCAAGTGTTCATCGTGTTTGCCGAGGACAGCTTGCGGCCTGTGCATGGCGCCACTGTTCGTCTGCTTGATGTTGCGGGCAACGAGTTGCAACGATGTGTGACCGACACGTTGCGCAACGGCATCTATCTGTTCAGGTATCTCGAGCCAGGTTCCTACACCGTCGAGGTGAGTGAGCCATCTCGTTACACTCAGAGCAAGCAGGTTGAAGTCACCGCCAACATGCCGACCTATCAGAATTTTTACCTCAAGCGTGTGCGTTCCACGGCTCCCCAGGTCATCGCTTACAGCCCCGTGTGGCAAGAGGGTGATGCAGCTGTCAAGTGCAGCGAGGTCATCACGCTGGACTTCAATTGGGACATGGACACGGCGACCACCGAGGCTGCTTTCACCCTTGACCCGCCTGTGGAGGGCAAGTTCACATGGGAGGATTCCTATTTCCGTCTGGTGTTCACTCCCGATGATGCCTTTGACGTGAATACGCTTTACACGTTGACACTCAAACAGAGCGCCGAGCACGCGGGTGGCATGCCCATGCAGCAGGACTTCATCATGCAATTCTACACACAGCCTCGCAAGCACTTGACCGAGCTAGCTGTGTTCCCCTATCAAGATGCCCCAGTGCACACCAAGGCTCCGCTTGTTGAGTTTCGTGCCGACTCGCTGCTTGACAACTACAACCTGTACACGCGGTTGCGCGTGCTTGACAGCCAGGGTGATGAGTTGGCGTGGAACAAGCGCAACATCAAGTACAACAAGGCTGGCGATGACTATGGATACATTCGCATACAGTTGATCAAGGACATCGAGGCAGGCGGACACTACACGCTGGTGCTGGACCGCGACATTGCCGACACTGCGGGCATTCATCTTGAGGCTCAACGCTTCTATGAGTTTGAAGGCGTGAATGCTGGTGCTGACAAGGGTGGCACCACGGTGGTTGAGGCGTTTGAGGATGCGACGGCTCATCAAGTGACCGACACAGTGTCGGGCATTGCCACGGCCACGTTGAGTGCCGCCACCGACTGCTTGTTCGGCAACCATTCGTTGCAAGTGGCCTATACTCTTCCCGCCGATGATGCTTCGTTCAGCGTGCGTTCTGTCGAGCCGTCGTCACAGGCATTCATGCGGGGTGACACGCTGGGCATCCATGTCAATGGTGACATGAGTTACAATCAGTTGTCCGCCTTGTTGGTCGGTGACGATGGCATCGAGGTTGCTGTACCATTGGGTCAACTTGTTTATCACGGGTGGCGCTATGTGACTGTTCCGCTCTCCATGTTGGAAGCGGGTGTTTCCTATCGCTGGGCTGGCTTCGCCGTTGGTCGTGGTGATGCGGTGATGGGGCGCAGTGGCTCCATCAAGCTTGACAACCTGCTGTGTGCTGCCAGCACAGGCATCCCCGAGGCTGTTGTTCAGGGAGTGACACTCACCACATCGCGTGACTACATCGTGGCCAGTGCTGACACTTACGTCCAGGGCATGGAGTTGTTGAACGTGAATGGCGCGACATTGATGGCCGTGGCAGGCAATGTGCTTAACGTGAGCAATGTGACCCCAGGTGTGTACATCGTGCGTGTCCACCTCAATGGCGTTACCAGCACCCACAAGGTCGCCATACAGTAAGGAGATAAATTTCGATGTTCTAGCAATTCCCAGGGTGATTATATTGCCTTGGGAATTGTTGGCTTTGTGCCCATCGGGGTGTTTCAGTAATTTGGGTAATTTTGTCCGTAAAATTTTTAGCAACTGCTTAGTTGTCAAGCTGTAATTTTGCGGCGTGAACAAAATTATAAACTGGCTTGCATCATGTGTGGGCCGCAACAGAGTATTAATTATTATTATGAAACGAGTAATTTCGAGTTTATTGTTTGTCGCACTAGTGATGTGCTGCCATGCCCGCACCCTGGTGGTGTATTACAGCTTTACCAACAATGTGCGCACCATTGTAGAAGACTTGCAGACACAAATCACGTGTGATGTGCTGGAAGTGGAACCCGCCGAAGAAGGGCTGGATTATGCCGCCAACAATTATGCCATTGGCAGCGCGCTGATTGCCGCAATACGTGCCAATCCTGACAGTGCCTCATCCTATCCTGCCATCAAGACTGTCATTGACAATCTGGATGACTACAGTACCATCATTGTGGCCACTCCATTGTGGTGGAGCAACATGGCGGCTCCCATGCAGACATTCTTGTTTACCTATGGCTCTCAGATGGCGGGCAAGAACATTGGTCTGATTGTGTCTAGCCACAGCAGTGGCATTAGTGGTGTGGTGAGCGATGCCAAGCGTCTCATCCCTGAAGGCAATTTCTATGATAACAACTTGTGGATTAAGTCTGCACAGACTTCTAGTTGCCACTCCATGATTGAGGATTGGCTAGCCAGTATTGGATATGTTGAGGTGATGCAAGGTGATGTGAATGGCGATGGAGAGGTGAATATCTCGGATGTGACTAGCCTTGTTGACATTATTTTGGGTGGAGATAATGCTGATTACAACACAGATGTTGCCGACGTGGATGGCGACGGTGAGATTGGTATATCCGATGTGACCACTTTAGTTGATATGATTTTGGGAAATGAATGAGTTTGATGGCTGATTGCGGTTAGTGGTGTTGTCTATTACTGCCCATGTCATGAGATGGCTGAGTGCACTTGCTTGACTAGAGGGTGTAACTCATGTGGATTGTAACATTCTAGTAGCAATGGTGATAGTTAGAACTGATTTGGGATGGTGACATCACATCGCCAGTGTCATGATTGAATGATCATGAGGTGACGGAATGCAGATTTTGGGCATGACCGTCACTTCTTGTCTATTATAATGCTGCAATCGACGATGAATGGTAAATGTTGTGATACTCTTAAGTAGCATTTCACTCAATAGTGAAATAAATACAGTCATGAGTTGGTCGTTTGTTGCAATGTTAATAAAAATATCTGTGTGTTAATGAATGTGTAAGTTGTGCAAAAAATCGGGACAAAAGTTGCCTGTTGTCGGTTTTTTGCATAATTTTGCCGTTCATTTGTGCGTATAAAAGCCCAAATTGTGAAAAAATTAACAGATAAAAAGTTTTGTTAATATTTGCGAGAATATGAACAAAGGTCAAAATATTAACCTTATAGCCGAAAGTAGTAGCACGCGCACCGAGTGGTCGCTAGTGCGTGACGGGGAAGTGATTGAGCATGCCTTCACCGAGGGGTTGAACCCGTTTTTCATGAGCCGCCGCGAGATTAGTCACAGCATCCGTCTGGGGGTGCCCGAACCGTTTTTCAAGCGTCGTTGGAATCATGTCTATTTCTATGGCGCGGGTTGCTCGGGTCCCGAGAAGAACAAGATTGTTGAAGCGTCGCTGGTCGCGCAGTTCAAGACGCCCGTGACGGTGATGAGCGACCTGATGGGAGCGGCCCGTGGCTTGCTGGTGCGTGAGGCTGGGCTGGCTTGCATCTTGGGCACTGGCAGCAACTCTTGCCTGTATGACGGCAATCAGATAGTCCAGCATGTGCCGTCGCTGGGTTTCATCCTGGGTGATGAGGGCAGTGGCTCGGCACTGGGGCGCCTGTTCCTGGGTGATGTGCTCAAGGGGCTTGCACCGCGTGACCTCACCGAGGCCTTTTTTGATAAATACAAGGTGACGGCTGTCGATGTGCTCGATGCTGTGCTCAACAATCCGCTTGCCAACCGCAACTTGCGCTCTTATTCATTCTTCTTGAGTGAGCATCTGGATAGCGAATATACCCATGACTTGATTGCTAACGAGTTCAAGCGCTTCTTTGACCGCAATGTCAGTCAGTATGACTATCGCAGCTATGCGGTGAACTTTGTGGGTTCCATCGCGACCACCTATAGCGAGATTTTGCTGGAGGTGGCACACAAGTTTGGAGCGACGGTCAAGAAGATTGTCCTCAGCTCGATGCCAGGCCTTGTGGCCTATCACAACGACTTGACCAGCATCGAGGTCAAGTGACCATCATGACACCAATCGCAACCCATGGGGCGTGATGTGTTGTCGCGCTCGCGTGGTGTTGTGCAAAACCTTCTTATAATGTAAAAATGTGTATTTAAAGCCTAAAAGATGTTTAAAACTGCCTCAAAAGGGCAGTTTTGTTTTCTTGTTACGATAGTTTGTATTAATTTTGTTGCATAACTTTGTGCCGAAATTCATCGTGCCAAACCAAAAAGTTGAACAAACCAGACAAGAAAGCAAACATCAGATATGAGGCAATCATTGTTAATCATCGCAATGTGGCTGTCGGCGGGACTGTTGTCACCGCTGGCTGCCCAGCAGCAATTGAGCGAGGCTCACAACGACGCATTGAACCGTGTGGTGACATCCATGCTGCCCAGTGGCATGGGCATCGGCACCCTCAAGGTGCAGTCGGCAGTGGTCGATAACGACACGTTGCGGGTGGACTTGAGTGAGAACTTTGGCGATGTGCCGTTCACGCGGTCCGACATCCAGCAATTGCGTCGTGACATCAACACGACCCTGGCGGGTGAATATGCCACAATGCCTGTGGCGTTGACGATTGCTGGCAACGACATCGAGAACTATTTCACCGACTATGATGCCAGCTACAGTCGCAGCCACAAGTCTTTCATTAGCGAGGTGGATGCGTCTCGCCACTACAAGCGTGGCCTGGATGGCAACATTGTGGCTTTATGGCCCAGTCATGGCTGGTATTTTGAACCTGAATTGAACCGGTGGGAGTGGCAGCGTGCGCGTCTGTTCCAGACTGTCGAGGACATGTACACCCACAGCTATGTCATTCCGTTCATTATCCCGATGCTGGAGAATGCGGGTGCCTATGTGTGGGATGCCCGTGAACGTGACACCCATGACTGTGGAGCCGTTGTCGATAACGATGGCGGCGAGGCTCAAAATGGTTATCACGAGACCAATGGCAAGCACAAGTGGGAGACGGGCAAGGATGCCGGTTTTGCCTACAAGCGTGCCACCTACAAGGATTTTGAAAACCCGTTCACCGAGGGCACTTACCGCATGGCCAAGACCGAGAAAGACAAGAAAAAGTTATCGACTGCCACGTGGGATGTGGAGATGCCCGAGGCGGGTGATTTTGCCTTATATATCTCTTACAAATCGTTGCCCAACAGTGCTAGTGACGTGGTTTACACGGTTAACAGTCTGGCAGGGACACGCCAGTTTGTGGTGGACCAGACCATGGGCGGCGGTGTGTGGGTCTATCTGGGAACCTTCCCGCTGGCTCAGGGGCTCAACAAGGCCGTTGTGACCCTCACCAACCACAGTGCCACCAGGGATGCCGTGGTGACGGCCGATGGCATCCAGGTGGGGGCAGGCAAGTGCAACATCGTTCGTCGCGTGCCATTGCCCACCGAGGAGAACAAACGTCTCGCTGCCGAGCAGGAGAAGACTTCTAATCTGGGTCGCGAGGACGTGCACTATGACTATGTGGGTGCTGGTGACCATCCGTGGTTCCACCTGGGCTCACGCTACTATCTGCAATGGGCTGGTTTCCCCGACAGTGTTTACAGCACGTCGCACGGCATCAGCGACTACACCGACGATTACCGCTCGCGTGGCGAGTGGGTGAACTATCTGGCTGGCGGCAGCGAGGTGCTGCCCGACCGTGGTGGATTGCGCATTCCTGTTGACGTGTCGTTCTGCTTGCACACCGATGCCGGCAACACACCCAACGATGACATCATCGGCACCTTGTTAATCTATTGCACCAAGAGCAATGGCAAGCAGTTTGGCAAATATGTCAACGGCACGCCGCGCGAGCTGTCTCGTCGATTTGCCGACTTGTTGGCGACCGAGGTTGTGAAGGATATCCGTGCCAAGTATGAGCCCAACTGGACACGTCGTGGCATGTGGGACAAGAGCTACTATGAGGCTCGTGTGCCTGAGGTGCCCGCAGTGCTCATGGAGCTGCTGTCGCACCACAATTTTGCCGACATGAAGTATGGTCTGGACCCACAATTCCGCTTTGATGTCAGTCGTTCCATCTACAAGGGCATCCTCAAGTTCATTGCCCAGCGCGACCACCGCAGCTATGTGGTGCAACCGTTGCCTGTCAACTCGTTTGCCATCGACAAGTTGGACCGTGGGCACTATCTGCTCACATGGCAGCCCACTCACGATGAGTTGAGCGACAACGCCGACGCCACTTCCTACATCGTGTGTGAGCGTGTGGGGCAGGATGGCGTGTTCAAGGAGGTTGCCACGGTCAGTGGCCCGCAATACAGCGTGCGCATCAGTGACAACTTGCTGCACAGCTATCGCATCATTGCCGTCAACGATGGGGGACGCAGTTTCCCCAGCGAGACCTTGTCGCTGGGCGAGGCCAGTGGCAGCCGCGGCGATGTGCTGGTGGTCAATGGCTTCACACGGGTGAGTGCTCCCGACTGGTTTGACAGTGGTGAGCGTGCCGGATTTGACGATGATAGCGACCATGGCGTGCCCTATATGCAGCAAATCAACTACCTGGGCTCACAATATGAGTTCCGGCGCAAGCTGGACTGGCGTGATGACGATGCGCCTGGATTTGGTGCCAGTCGCAGTGACCACGAGACACAGGTGATTGCTGGCAACACGTTTGATTACCCTGCCATGCATGGTGCCGCTCTCATGGCTGCTGGTTACTCGTTTGTGTCGTGCAGCCAGCAGGCATTTGAGGCCAATAGCCGCAGTGGCAGTTACAAGGTTGTTGACCTCATCTTGGGCAAGCAGAAGGAGACGATGATGGGTCGTGGTGCCGTGCCGTCGCGCTACAAGATATACACCCAGGGACTGATGAATGCCTTGACGACATTCACGAGTGCCGGTGGTGATGTGCTGGTCACGGGTTCCTATGTGGGTAGTGACATCTGGAATCGTGACAATGTGGATGATGCCGCCAAACGCTTTGCCCAGGATGTGCTGGGCTTCCAGTGGCTCAATGGGCGGGCGGCTCTTGACGGGCGTGTCGCTGCTGTGGCTTCGCCCAGCGACGTGTTGTCTGCCAGTGGCAACTGGACGTTTGTCCAGCAGCTCAATGACAAGACCTATGCTGTCGAATCTCCCGATGCCATCAAGGCCAGCGACAGCCGTGGTTTCACGTGGATGCGATACAGCGAGAACAACCTGCCCGCGGGCGTTGCCAGTGACCGTGGGGGGTATCGCACCGTGGTGCTGGGCTTCCCCCTTGAGGTGGTGGATGACGCTCAGGGACGAGCCAGCCTGATGCAGCGTGTGATGCAATATCTAGACAAATAAATTAAGCCGACAGACCACAATCATGACAAGCAAGACCATCGACTGCTATTTGCCCTGTGCCGACAGCCCGACGTTGCAACAAAACATTGCGACCCTGCGGGCTTGTGATGGGGTGAGGCGCATTGTCGTGTTGTGTCCTGCTGGCGAGAATGTTGTGACAGCCGATGGCTGTGAGGTGATGCCCATTGATGATGGCCTGGTCTCGACGGCGACCATGCAGGCGATAGCCCGTCATGCGGCGGCCGACTACACGTTGCTTTACATCAAGGCCGATGTGTTGCAAGTGGGATACCGCTCGCTGCAACGCATGGTGCAAGTGGCCGATGACACGGCCTCGGCATTGGTTTATGCCGACCACTACACCATCAGGGAGGGCGAACGTGTGGCGGCTCCAGTCATCGACTACCAACTGGGCAGCTTGCGTGATGATTTCGACTTTGGCTCGTTGTTGCTGTTCAACACGTCACTGTTGCGTGAGGCGGCTTGCGAGATGACGGTTAGCTATGTGGCGGCAGGCTTGTACGACTTGCGCTTGCGCCTGTCGCGCAAGGGGGCTGTCACCCACATCCCCGAGGTGCTTTACACCGACGTGGCGAGTGACTTGCGCAACAGTGGCGAGCGGGTGTTTGACTATTGTGACATCAATAATGTGGCGGCGCAACGTGAGATGGAGCAGGCGTGCACCGACCACCTGAAGGCCGTGGGGGGCTATCTGGCGCCTGACGACTATGAACCACTGGATTTGCAGGCAGGAACATTCCCTGTCGAGGCCACAGTGGTGATACCCGTGCTGAATCGCGCGGGCGTTATAGCCGATGCCATCGGCTCGGCATTGGGGCAACAATGCGATTTCACATTCAACGTGATGGTTGTGGACAACCATTCGACCGATGGCACGAGTGAGGTGATTGACAGCATCTGTGATGAGCGTCTCATTCATCTGGTTCCCCAACGCGATGATTTGGGCATTGGCGGTTGCTGGAACATGGCGGCTCACGACAGCCGTTGCGGACGTTTCCTCATCGGGCTGGATAGCGATGACCTGTTTGCTTGCCCTGATGCCCTTGCCACCATGATTGGTCAGTTCTATCATGACCAGGCCGCACTGGTGTGTGGCACCTATCGCCTTGTTGATGAACACTTGCGTCAAATTCCGCCTGGTGTGATTGACCACCACGAGTGGACAGCCGACAATGGCCGCAACAATGCGCTTCACGTCAATGGTTTCGGGGGACCACGGGCATTTTTTACACCAGTTTATCGACAGTTGGATATGCCCAACACTTGCTATGGCGAGGACTATGCGATGTGCCTGCGTGTGTCCAGGCGTTATCATGTGGGGCGTGTTTGGAAGGTAATGACGCTGGGACGGCGCTGGAATGACAACACCGATGCCGACCTGGATGTGTATCGCGAGAATGCCAACAACCTGTACAAGGACCGTGTGCGCACGTGGGAATTGCAAGCCCGCATCGCTCACAATCGACATAATAACAAGAAATAATTTCATAATCACTTAATAAAAAAACAGAAACTTATCATGGGAAGAATCAATTGTTTTATCCCGTTTGCCAATCCCCAGCAGGTGCAGCAAACTGTTGACAACCTCAAGGACAACGAGCTAGTTAGCAAGATTTACTTGCTGGCTGCCACCGATGCCACTGGCACTGTCGAGGGCTGTGAATTGCTGCCTGTGGCGGGACTGACCAGCAGTGCCACCATGCGTGCCATTGCCGACAAGTGTGATGCCGACTACACGTTGCTTTATACCAAGCATGACACGTTGAAGATGGCGCCGTTTGCCATCGAGCGGTTTGTCAAGATTGCCGATGACACTCAGTCGGGGATGCTCTATGCCGACCACTACAACGTGACCGACAAGGGTGCCGACAAGGCACCGGTCATTGATTATCAGCAGGGCAGCCTGCGCGACGACTTTGATTTTGGCTCGGTGTTGTTCTTCTGTGGCAAGTGCTTCAAGCAAGCTGCGTCAGCGATGACTGCCGACTATGAGTTTGCTGGTCTGTATGACCTGCGCCTCAAGTTGTCGCAACGGGCTGCTATCACTCACATCAATGAGTTCTTGTACAGTGATGTTGAATTGGATACACGCAAGAGCGGTGAGAAGATTTTTGACTATGTTGACCCGCGCAATCGTGGCCGTCAGGTCGAGATGGAGCAGGCATGCACCCAGCACCTGCAGGAGGTGGGCGGGTATCTTGCTCCCGTGAGAGTGGTTGACGGCAAGGAGGTCCCCAACTTCCGTCACATCGAGTTTGACCAGGGCAACTTTGAGGTCGAGGCGACGGTGATGATACCTGTTCGCAACCGCATCCGCACCATTCGTGATGCCATCGACAGTGTGCTCAAGCAACAGTGCAACTTCAAGTTCAACTTGATGGTGGTGGATAACTTCTCGACCGATGGCACCCGTGAGGCCATTGCCGCCTATGATGACCCGCGCCTGATACACATCATTGCCGACTACTATGACATGGGCATTGGTGGCTATTGGAATTTGGCCGCTCATCACGAGAAGGCTGGCAAATTCATTGTGCAGCTCGACAGTGACGACATGTACAAGGACGAGAACACGTTGCAGACGATGGTCAACTCCTTCTATGAGCAAAATGTGGCGATGGTCGTTGGCACCTATCAGATGACTGACATCAATCTCAATCCCATTCCACCGGGCGTCATTGACCACAAGGAGTGGACACCCGAGAATGGCCGCAACAATGCGTTGCGCATCAATGGCCTGGGCGCACCGCGCGCATTCTACACTCCTGTGTTGCGCGATGTTAAAATTCCTAATACCAGCTATGGCGAAGATTATGCATTGGGATTGAACATCTCGCGTTATTACCAGATTGGGCGCGTCTATGAGCCTGTCTATCTGTGCCGCCGTTGGGACGACAACAGCGATGCCTCGCTGGATGTGGAAAAAATGAATCGCAACAACCTCTATAAAGACCGCATACGCACCTGGGAACTTCAGGCTCGCATTGCCTTGAACAAGAAACCGTGAAACAGCGTCCCAAAATGAACTATAGCGAAGCGGTGGACCGCCTCATCTCAAAACAGTTGCGCGACTGGGATGAAGCTCGCAACAACTATGAGGCACTGGCCACTGTCAGCACGCGCACCCTGCACATGGGTGACAGCACCATTGTGTTGCAGTACAATCCGCATCGGCGACGCTCGGCGGTTGCACATCTGGACAAGGCCTCGCTGTCGCGCCGTGATTGCTTCTTGTGCACCGAGCACCAGCCAGTGCGGCAACGCTCGTTGCTGTGGGGCAACCATTACAAGATTCAGGTCAATCCTTATCCCATCTTTACCCGTCATCTCACCATTGCCGACCAGCGGCATGTGCCGCAGACGCTTGACGGGCGCGTTGAGGATATGCTGCAACTGGCTGTGAGCCTGCCGCAGTATGTGATATTTTATAATGGCCCCTACTGTGGTGCGTCAGCTCCCGACCACATGCATTTTCAGGCAGGTCTCAAGGGGGTGATGCCGTTGTGCGACGAGTTGCCTAATGCCACAACCAGCCTGCTGGCCGACAGTGACGAGGGCTTCATTGGATATGTGGACTCGCTGGGGCGCAGCCTGTTCACCATCGAGACCGACACCGTGCGTGCCGCCGAGCGTTACATGTTGCGCCTCAAGGACATGCTGCCTCGCATCATGGAAACCATCCTGCCCATGATTAATGTGTTGTGCTGGTGGGACGTGGCCGAACACGTGTGGCGCATTGTGGTGTTTCCGCGCATCAAGCACCGCCCGGCGTGCTATGGCGAGGGGGTTGACCGCCTGCTCATGAGCCCCGCCTCGGTCGAGATGGCGGGACTGTGGGTGCTGCCCAACCAGCAGGACTATGAGAGCCTCACTGCCCAGCGTGTGCAAGAGCTGTATGACGAGTTGTGCATGGGGCGTCCGATGCTTGAACCCATGATGCGTACATTTGCTCAGCGCTGGAATGATGTTGGTGGCCTTGAAACCTGAGAATTATTGATTAAAAAGATGTTATCCCATGAATCAAGAGAATAAATCCATGCCCCTTGTGACCGTTGGCATCATGCATGCTCCACAGTTGCAGGTCGTGTTTAATGGCACCTACCATTGCAATGGCACCACGGTTGAGGGTGAGCAATCGCTCCAACTCACCGAGGGCAACATCAACTGGCAAGGTGGACACTGGCAAGAACTGGAGTTCGTGCCAGCCGATGACGATGCGTCGTTCACATTGCGTGGCGTGACTATCGGTGTGAGCTTCCACTGGCGACGGCAGGAGGACCAGACCTTCAAGGGTGCCTTGCGAGTCATTATTGAGGATGGTGCGCTCGTTCCTGTCAATGTGTTGTCTGTTGAGGATTATCTCAAGAGTGTCATTTCAAGTGAGATGAGCGCCCATGCATCGTTGGAACTGCTCAAGGCTCATGCTGTGATTTCACGCAGCTGGTTGCTGGCGCAGGTGCGCAAGGACAAGAATGCCGCAACTCATGTGATGTCTCACATGCTTGATACCGCCGACGAGCAGGTCAAGTGGTGGGACCGCGACGACCACGACAACTTTGATGTGTGTGCCGACGACCACTGCCAGCGTTATCAAGGCATCACGCGTGCCACCACAGCCACTGTTGAGCAGGCCATCGATGCTACGCGTGGCCAGGTGCTCATGCACGGTGGGGAGTTGTGTGACGCTCGTTTCAGCAAGTCTTGTGGTGGTGTGATGGAGGAATTTGAGAATTGTTGGGAACCGCATCATTACAACTATCTGGAGGCACGCCGCGACAGCGAGAATGAGAACGATTTTCCTGACCTCACCCGTGAGGACAACGCTGCCGAGTGGATATTGTCCAAGCCCGATGCCTATTGCAACACTACCGACCCTGCTATCCTGTCACAAGTGCTCAACGACTATGACCAGGAAACCAAGGATTTCTATCGCTGGAGCGTGGAATACACTCAAGATGAACTTGCCGCACTCATCAAGCAGCGCACGGGCATTGACTATGGTCGCATCTGTGACTTGCAGCCTGTGGCGCGTGGCACGTCGGGACGACTTTACAAGTTGCGCATCGTGGGTGAGAAACGCACTCGTGTCATCGGCAAGGAACTCACCATTCGCTATGCCTTGTCACCCTCATGCCTCTACAGCTCGGCGTTCATTGTCGAGCGCTACGATATCGGCGCCGATGGCTATCCCGCCAGCTTTGTGCTGCGTGGGGCCGGGTGGGGCCATGGTGTGGGGCTGTGCCAGATTGGTGCCGCCGTGATGGGTGCGCGTGGCATCGGCTACAAGACCATCCTGCTGCACTATTATCCGGGTGCGAGCATCGAGACCATCTATTAATCCCCTTTAAAAAAAAAGAACAACAACAAATTCTGACAATATGAAAATCGCCGAAAAACGTAATCCCTGGTTGTGGGTCCCCACGCTATATTTTGCCGAGGGTATCCCTTACTTTATCGTGAACAATATCTCGGTGCTGATGCTGGCCAAGATGGGCGTGCCCAACGACAAGATGGCATTTTTCACCAGTTTGCTTTATCTGCCGTGGACCATCAAGCCTTTCTGGAGCCCGTTTGTCGATATCATTCGCACCAAGCGGTGGTGGATTATTGCGATGCAGATATTGATGTCGGCTGCTTTTATCTTGCTCACACTGAGCATGCCGCATCCCGATGCTGCCACCATAGCATCGACCAACACCCCCATCGGCATGTTCTGGGTGATGCTCATCCTGTTCTGGATTACCGCTTTTGCTTCGGCGACTCATGACATTGCCGCCGATGGTTTCTACATGCTGGCATTGCGTCAGGACACCCAGGCCGAGTTTGTGGGCATCCGCAGCACGTTCTATCGTCTGTCCAACATCTTTGGGCAAGGTGTGCTGGTGGCCATTGCTGGATTTGTCGAGCTCAAGTATGACAATATCCCGCTGTCATGGCAGGTGACCATGGGCATTGGTGCCCTGCTGTTCACGTTGATAACACTCTATCACCTGTTTGCTATTCCTAGCCCAGCTAGCGACCGCTCGTCACTCAAAGACGAGAAACCCTCGGCTAGTGCGATTTTTGCCGAGTTTGGCCGCACGTTTGCGACATTTTTCACCAAGCCTGGCATTATTCTCGCCATCGTGTTCATGTTGCTCTATCGCTTGCCCGAGGCGTTCCTGCTCAAGATGTGCACACCGTTTTTGGTCGCCGACCAGGCTAAAGGTGGCCTGGGCATGACGACAGCCAGTGTGGGCATTGCCTATGGCACTGTGGGTGTGATTGCGCTCACGGTGGGCGGCATCCTGGGCGGCATCTATGCTTCGCGTGTGGGCTTGAAAAAATCGATATGGTGGATGGCGGCAGCCATGACATTGCCGTGCCTGACGTTTGTCTATCTGGCAGTGTGCCAGCCCACCAATCTGGTGACGATTTCGATTGCCATTGCCATCGAGCAGTTTGGCTACGGCTTCGGATTTACGGCCTACATGCTCTACATGATGTACTTCAGTGAGGGCGAGTTCAAAACATCGCATTATGCCATGTGCACGGCTTTTATGGCACTGAGCATGATGTTGCCAGGCCTTGTGGCTGGGAAAATACAGATGCATATCGGTTATGACAACTTCTTCTGGATGGTGATGGTTTGTTGCATTGCCACGCTGGTAGTGACCTATCTGGTGGACCGCAAGATTGACCCGAACTATGGCAAAAAAGGAGCTGTGACCACTGTCGATGCCGACAATGAGTGAGAAGGCAGATAAAAACACAAACTAACAAAAAGATAATGAAACGACAAGTGATGATATTGACACTGGCTGTACTCACTGCTCTCACCATGAGTGCGGTGGTCAAGCCAGGCATCGAGGTGCTGCGCGACGGTGGATTTGCCCAGTTGCAAGGCAAGCGTGTGGGACTGGTCACCAATCCCAGTGGCATCGACAATAATCTCAAATCAACGGTGGATATCTTGCATGAAGCCCCAGGCGTGGAACTGGTGGCATTGTTTGGACCCGAGCATGGAGTGCGGGGCAATGCCCATGCAGGCGATGCTGTGGGCAATGATGTGGACCGCAAGACGGGCGTCAAGGTCTATTCGTTGTTTGGCAAGACCCACAAGCCCACCCCTGAGATGCTCAAGGGCATCGATGTGCTGGTCTATGACATTCAAGACATCGGTTGCCGCAGCTACACCTTCTGCAGCACATTGGGTGTGTGCATGGAGGCGTGTGCCGAAAATGGTGTCGAATTTATGGTGCTGGACCGTCCCAACCCGCTGGGTGGCAACAAGGTTGAAGGCTGTCTGGTCGAGAAGGGTTATGAATCCTTTGTCAGCAAGTATCCTGTGCCTTACGTCTATGGCCTCACGCCAGGCGAGTTCGCCCGTTTCCTCAACGAGGAGGGACTCACTGCCAGCCGGGCACAGCTCACGGTTATCCCCATGCAGGGCTGGACGCGCGACATGACTTTCCGTGACACGGGCATGCCGTGGGTGTTGCCCTCACCGCAGATACCCACGCCCGAATCGGCATTTTTCTATCCCCTGTCGGGCATCCTGGGCGAGTTGTACATCTTCAACACGGGCATTGGCTATACGTTGCCATTTCAGTTGTTCTGTGCCACATGGGCCGATGCCGACAAGGTGGCCGATGCCATGAATGGGCTGCACTTGCCCGGTCTCAACTTCCGTCCCATCAATGTCAAGCCGTTCTTTGTGACCTCGGTGGATGTTAATCAAGAGAAAAAGGAAGTGCATGGCGTGCAGACCTACATCACCGACCCCGAAGCTGCCAACTTGACACTCACACAATTCTACTTCTTGCAGGTGATGCATGAGTTGTATCCCGATGTGCCCATCTTTGAGCAGAACACCAAGCGTTTTGCAATGTTCGACAAGGTGTGCGGAACGAGTGAGATACGCACTCGGTTTATGAAAAACTATCGTGTGGACGATATCGTGGACTACTGGAACAAAGATGTGGAGGAGTTCAAGGCTCGCTCGGTGAAGTATTATTTGTATTTTTAAGTATTGAAATGCTATGAATCAACCCTATCAACAATATGTTGAGCGCATCAGGCAGTTCATTCCTGCCGACCGCATCTACACCGATGACTTGCATTGCCTGGCATGGGGTACCGATGCCGGTTTTTATCGTCACCTGCCCCAGGTGGTGGTGCGCTCGATGAATGAGGACGAGGTTTCACGACTGCTCAAGCTGGCTCACGAGTTGCGGCTGCCTGTGACTTTTCGTGCTGCCGGCACCAGCTTGTCGGGGCAAACGGTGACCGATGGCATACTGATAGTGGCTGGCAAGCACTGGGAGCGGTACAGCATTGCGGCTGATGCCTCGACCATCACATTGCAACCAGGCATTGTGGGGGCTAGGGTTGATGAAATTCTCAAGCCATTGGGCAGGGAATTCTCGCCTGACCCCGCTAGCAAGAATTCGGCCATGGTGGGAGGTATCGTGATGAACAATGCGTCAGGAATGAGCTGTGGCACCCATGCCAACAGTGACCGCATCATGGTGAGCGCAAGGCTGGTGCTGGCCGATGGCACTGTGCTTGACACAGGTGATGCCGAGAGCCGCGAGCGCTTCAGGCAGACCCACCCCGACATGATAGCTGGCATCGAGCGCTTGCGCGACCAGGTGATGGCCGACGAGGAGCTTGTGAAACGCATTAATTACAAGTATGCCATCAAGAATGTGACGGGTCTCAATCTGTTGCCACTGGTGCGATACACCGACCCGTTTGACATCATCGCTCACTTGATTGTGGGGTCTGAAGGCACGTTGGCATTTGGCTCGCAATTCACCATGCGGACTGCTCACCGCTATCCACACCGTGCCAGTGCTATGCTCTACTTCAACGACATGCGGCGTGCTTGTGAGGCGGTTGTGGCGATGAAAAAAGGTCCTGTGGGGTGTGCCGAGCTGCTGGATAAGAAGTCGTTGGCCTCGGTGGATGACAACACGGGGGAGAACCTGACGGCGGTACTCATCCAGACCTTTGCCGACAGTCAGGAGGAATTGGCAAGCAACATTGCCGCCATCAAGCAGATTCTTGAACCCTATGAACTGGCTGTGCCGGCTCATTTCACCGACGACCCCAAGGAATATGGCAAGTATTGGGCGATACGTTCGGGCATTTTCCCTGCTGTGGGAGGAACGCGCCCGTTGGGCACAACGGTTATCATCGAGGATGTGGCATTCCACATCGAGGACCTGCCCGATGCCACTGTTGACCTTGCCAACATGCTCAACGAGCATGGCTATGATGACTGTTGCATCTATGGTCACGCTCTGGAAGGTAATTATCATTTTATTATAGCTCAGTCGTTTGAGACCCAACAAGATATAGACCGCTATCACAACCTCATGAATGAGATTGTGAAGCTGGTTATCGACAAGTATGACGGCTCGCTCAAAGCCGAGCACGGCACGGGGCGCAACATGGCTCCGTTTGTGCGCAAGGAGTGGGGTGACAAGGCCTACGGCATCATGCAGGAGATTAAGCGTCTGTTTGACCCCGAGGGCATCCTCAATCCTGGCGTTATCTTTAACGATGACCCCTTGTGTTTCATCAAGAGCATCAAGCCCATGCCCCTGTGCGACGACACGGTCAACAAGTGCATCGAGTGTGGTTTCTGTGAAGTCAATTGTGTGAGCAGTGGGTTGACGCTCTCGTCACGGCAACGCATCATTGTGCAACGCGAGATTGCTCGTCTCAAGGCATTGGGCAATGACAATGCGCGATTGCGGCAACTGGAACAGCAATATCGTTATAGTGGCGAGCAGACTTGTGCTGCCGATGGCTTGTGCAGCACCTCGTGTCCCATGCACATCAATGTGGGTGAGATGACCCACCACTTGCGGGCTGCCGCACATCCTCAGGGCAGCTTGTCGCATGGCGTGGGCAACTTCTGTGCCGACCATCTGGATGGCGTGCGCACGGGGTTGAAAACGGTGCTCTATCTTGCCGATGTCGCTCATGGCGTGATGGGTGACAAGGCGGTGAACACCATCGGGCGTGCCCTGAGCCGCATCGGAATGCCATTGTGGACCGCCTCGCTGCCCAAGCCGCACCATGCCCCCAAGGGCAACCTTGTTGCTAATGGGGGGGCTCACAAAGTGGTTTATTTCCCCAGTTGCCTCAATCAGACCATGGGGCATGGTACAGCCGAGGGTGGGGTGGACCTGGTGGACAAGGTCACGGCTTTTCTTGCTAAGGCGGGCTGGAAGGTTATTTTCCCCGAAAACATGCAACAATTGTGTTGTGGCATGATTTGGGACAGCAAGGGCATGCCCGACATTGCTCAACGCAAGACGCAGCAGCTTGAACAAGCCTTGTTGCAAGCCAGCGAGGGAGGCAAGTTGCCTGTAGTGTGTGACCAGAGCCCTTGTTTGCATCGCATGCGTGAACAGTTCAAGCAACTCAAGCCGCTGGAATTAATGGAATTCATCCATGACCAGATGGCACCAGCACTCGACTTTCATCAGACCGATGAGCCTGTGGCGGTGCATCTCACGTGCTCGTCACGCCTCATGGGATTGAATGACAAGATATTGGATTTGGCGCATCGCTGTTCGTCTCATGTGCTTGTGCCCCAGGGGGTGGGGTGTTGTGCGTTTGCTGGTGACAAGGGGTTCACGCATCCTGAGTTAAATGCCTATGCGTTGCGCAAGTTGCGGCCGCAGATTGAGCAGGCGGGCGTCAAGCGTGGCTTCTCTAATAGCCGCACTTGTGAGATTGGTTTGACGACCCACAGTGGCGTACCCTACCAGTCGCTGGTGTTCCTGATTGACGAATGTACAACCGTTAAACAACAAGATAATAACAATGGCTAAAGATAACAAGCGTCTGCTCTCGCTCGATATCTTGCGAGGTATCACTATCGCGGGAATGTTACTAGTCAACAATCCTGGCTCGTGGAGCTACGTGTATGCTCCGCTAGAGCATGCCCAGTGGACAGGGCTGACCCCTACCGACCTGGTGTTCCCGTTTTTCATCTTCTGCATGGGGGTGTCGATGAGTTTTTCGCTCAAGAAGTTTAACTACAAGTTATCACGTCCGCTGCTGTGGAAGATTGTGCGTCGCACCATCATCTTGTTCCTCATTGGCTGGATTGTGCAGTGGTTCGGACATCTGGTGCGCGGATTGGCGCGTGGTGACGCTTTTGCCGATGCGGTTAACAATCTGGATACTTTGCGCTATCTGGGTGTGTTCCAGCGGTTGGCGTTGTGCTATTTCTTTGGCTCTCTCATCGCTGTGTTGTTCAGCCGCAAGGCCATCCCGTGGATTATCGGTTTATTGCTGGTGGGCTATGCTATCATCTTGCAGGTTGGACATGGCTATGACTTCTCGCTCGACAACATCATTGCTCGCATTGATAATGCAGTGCTCGGCACCGAGCACATGTATCATGAGACGGCCTTCGGCGAGAAAATCTCGTTTGACCCTGAGGGCATCTTGAGCACCTTGCCGTGCATTGCCCATGTGCTCATTGGCTATGTGGCGGGTAGAATGATACTCGCCCATCACAACAACATGGACCGCTTGACACAGCTGTTGCTGTGGGGGTGCGTGTTGCTGTTGGCTGGCTGGCTGTTGCAATATGGCATTCCTTGTGGCAAGAAAATGTGGTCCAGCACTTTTGTGCTCATCACTTGTGGCATGGCGATGTGCATTCAGGGCTTGCTCATCCACAGTGTCGATGTCAAGGGACACAAGCGTTGGTGCCGCTTCTTTGAGGCTTTCGGTGTGAATCCACTGGCTCTATACTTGCTGGGGACAGTGCTGGCCATCCTGTTTGGAGCAATTCCTGTGGGTCACGCTGCCGATGGCAGCAACATCACCTTGCACAGTGCGGTTTATACCTTCTTTCAGACGTTTGCCGATGACTATACGGCATCGGCACTTTATGCCGTTGCCTTTGTGCTGCTCAACTGGGTAGCGGGATATGTGCTATACAAGAAAAAAATATTCATCAAAATATAAAAAAATAGAAAATATTATGATTTTAATTGCAGATTGTGGGTCAACCAAGATTAACTGGTGCCTGTTGAATGGAAAAGAAAAGGTGGCGCAGATTTTCACAACCGGAATGAATGCGTTGCTGCTCACCGAGGCCGAGATGACCAAGCAAATCAAGGAGGAACTGATGCCTCACTTGACTAACTACAAGGTGGACGAAATCTATTACTACGGTGCAGGCATCATTAGTGACGAGATTAAGCAACAAGTGGTTAATGCACTCAAGGCCAACATGCCAGCTGTCACCAGGGTTGAGGTGGCTAGTGACCTGCTGGCAGCTGCACGTGCTGTGTGTGGCCGTCAGCCAGGCATCGCTTGCATCTTGGGCACGGGCAGCAACTCGTGTTACTATGATGGCGTGAAAGTGGTGGACAATGTGTCGCCGCTGGGCTATATCCTGGGTGATGAGGGCAGTGGTGCCGTGCTGGGCAAGCTGCTGGTGGGTGATGTGCTCAAGCGCCAGTTGCCGCAGCACTTGTGTGACAAGTTCATGCAGGAATACAACTTGGACTATAACACCATCATCACATCGGTCTATCGCAAGCCTGCTGCTAACCGCTTCTTGGCACAGTTTGCTCCGTTCTTGGAGCACAACATCGATGAGCCTGCCATTCACGACATCGTGTTCAGGTCATTTACCGACTTTTTCAAGCGCAATGTGGCGAGCTATCCCAATTACAAGGAGTTGCCTTGCAACTTTGTGGGCAGCATCGCCTTGTGCGAGAAACGTGTCCTGCAAGAGGCTGCTCAGGCGCTGGGCATCACCATCGGTACTGTTATCAAGGATCCCATGGAGGGACTGGTCAAGTATCACAGCACTCAAGCCTGACAACAGACTGAGATTGTCTTTTTTCTGATAACCAATCAATTCAACCGTTCAAGGTCATGATGACTGTGAATTTCACGTTCATCATGACGGTGAGCGGCACCGTGTGACGAAAAATGAAAACAATATGGCTTTTGTAAAAATTAGCGAGCAACCTTCGCTATATGATAACTTGGAGCAGAAATCGGTTCACGAAATATTGACCGAAATCAATCAAGAAGACCACAAGGTCGCCGATGCGGTGCAGAAGTGCATACCGCAGATTGAGCGCCTTGTCACAGGCATTGTGGAGCGCATGAAGCGTGGTGGGCGCATCTTCTATATGGGCGCTGGCACCAGTGGGCGGTTGGGTGTGCTCGATGCTAGTGAGATACCTCCCACCTATGGCATGGACCCAGGGTGGATTGTGGGACTCATCGCTGGTGGCGATGTGGCATTGCGCAATGCGGTGGAGCATGCCGAGGATGACCCGCAGCAGGGGTGGAAAGACTTGCTGGAACACCATGTTAACGACAAGGACACCGTCATCGGTATCGCAGCATCGGGAACCACCCCCTACGTTATCGGGGCTTTGCATGACGCGCATGCCCACGGGTGCCTCACAGCTGCTATCACCAGCAATCCTGACGCCCCGGTGAGCCATGAGGCCGAAATCGCTATCGAGATGATTGTCGGCCCTGAATATGTCACTGGCAGTTCGCGCATGAAGTCTGGAACGGGTCAAAAACTCATCTGCAACATGATTTCGACAAGCGTGATGATTCAGATGGGGCGTGTCAAGGGCAACAAGATGGTCAACATGCAACTCACCAACCAGAAACTTGTGGACCGTGGCACACGCTGGCTTGTCGAGGAGTTGAAACTCCCCTATGATGATGCCAAGCGGCTGCTCTTGCTGCATGGCTCGGTCAAGAAGGCCATCGATGCTTACCGCAGCAACAACTAAAAAAACGATGAGGTAGAAAATGAAACGACGGATAATAACAACAATGCTGCTGGTGGTCATGGCGGTCACGGTGTGGGCACAGGCAAACAACGACCCTTACTATGCGCGGCGTGTCACGTTGTTTGAACAATTGCCCATCGGCAAGAAGGATATTGTGTTTCTGGGCAACAGCCTCACCGATGGCTGTGAGTTTAATGAATTGTTCAACAATCGACACATCAAGAATCGTGGCATCACAGGCGATATCGTTCAGGGGCTCATTGACCGCATTGAACCCATTATCAATGGACAACCCAACAAAATCTTTATCATGAGTGGGGTTAATGACGTGTCACATGGGGTGGACGGAGACAGCATTGCACGCGCCATGGAACGTCTCATCATCATGATCAAGAAGGGAAGCCCTCGCACCAAAATCTATCTGCAAAGCATGTTGCCGTTCAATAACGACGTGAGGGAATGGAAACTGCTTGTGGGACGTGAGCAGGTGGTTGTGGACGGCAACCGCGCTCTTGAGCAGATGGCAAGGCGACAAGGTGTGACGTGGATTGACTTGTATCCACTGTTTGTTGACGGTGAGGGCAAGTTGCGGCGTGAACTCACCAACGATGGATTGCACCTCATGGGTGAGGGGTACCTCATCTGGCATGATGCCATCAAGCAATATGTCAAATAGGGGAGGCCGCATTCTGGTTGTCGCGCCATTGTGAGGGCGTGCCCCCATGATGTCGCTTGAACCGATGCCTCTTCAAGTGTGATTGCTTGTGTGGGTAATGTGGTATGTGTGGGTTATTGTTCGGCGTTTACACAACGGGCAAACGGGGCGTTGGACCACACCACATAGTTGCCCGCACTGTCCGAGGCGATAGTCATCACTCCCAGATCGGTGCGGTCTTGCATCAAGCGTTGTGTGGCAGCTCTGCCCAGCACTATGCAGGCGGTTGCCCATGCGTCGGCAGTCATGCAATCCTGCGCTATCACAGTGACGCTCAACAGGTCGCTGGGTTGGCTATCGCCAGTGTGTGGATTAATGATATGTGCCACACGGCGGCCATTTTGCTCGTGATAGCGTCTGTAGTTGCCGCTAGTTGCCACGCCTCCGCTGTCCACTGTCAGCACCATAGCATTGCTATGGACAGCCACACTGTCGTCAGTGGGCATATCCACTGCCACTTGCCATGACGAGCCCCGCTTGTTCACTCCGCTTGCCGCAACCTCTCCACCAATCTCAACGAGCCAGTTTGTTGCACTGTTGCGGGTCAGCATACGCCCAATCTCGTCACAAGCCAGACCTTTAGCAATGGAACTAAAATCCAACTGCGTGCGAGGGTCTTGTTTGATAAGTGTGTCTCCGTGCAAGGCTGTCTTGTTCAACCCGACAAATGCTAGCAGGCTGTCCAGATGTTGTCGGGTGGGGGTGACACCTGTCTTATAACCAAACCCCCAGGCATTGACAAGCGGCATCACCGTGGGGTCGTAAGCCCCCTCACTTGTGCGCCACACTACGCGTGCGGCCTCATATAGCCGCTTGATGTAACTATCAATGACACATCCCTTATCGCTCTGGTTGAATGTGCTGACGAGTGACGCTGCATTAAATGGCGACACGCTCATGTCAAGTGAGTTGAGAACCAGTTGGATGCTGTCCTCTAGTGTGTGGCGTGCCTCATAGGTGATGTGATACTCGGTTGTCCACACCACACCTTGAGCGGTGTAAAAACGTTTGCGGCTGGGCATTAGCAGCATGGTTGCAACCATGACCACTAGTGCTATCAATACTAGCGCATATCGTTTCCTGCTGGTCATCGCAATCCACTATACAATATCATCGGGCAACAGCATGCCATGGGCTACCTCAACAGCCTTGTCATGACCAATGCCATTGGCAACAAGAGTAAGAGCGAATGCGGCTGCGGCTGCGGGACCGTTGCCTGTGACCACATTGCCATCAACTGCAACTTGACCGTGACCCCAGCGAACTCCTGTTATGGTCTGCTCCAGCCCTGGGTAGCACACGGCATTGCGGTTGTCGATGATGCCCAATGGACCCAATACCATGGCTGGCGATGCACAGATGGCAGCAATTTTTCCACCTTTATTATTGTGTTCGACCAACAATTCGCTCAATGATTGATGTGCGGCGAGGTTGGGGGCTCCAGGTATGCCGCCAGGCAACACAAGCCACAGTGCAGCCTCATAGTCGTTATCTTCAAATGTTGTGTCAGCTATAACGGTTACGCCATGAGCTCCTGTGACTTGCGGTGTATCATTAATGGATACAGTCCGCACATCCATGCCGGCGCGTCGCAGCACATCGACACATGTCAAAGCCTCGACTTCCTCAAAGCCATCGGCAAGAAAAATAAATGAAGTGTTCATTGTCTAATTTGTTCAATAGTGATTTTGATAATCTCATTTTACACCCCAAAGATAGCAAAAAATGAGCTAAAAGTGGCCATAAAACAGGGAAAAAACGAAAAAAAATAAAAAAAATCACTTTTTTGTTTGGTGGTTTAAAAAAAAGCAGTACCTTTGCATCGCTTTTGGGGCGGTTAGCGCAGTTGGTTTAGAGCATCTGCCTTACAAGCAGAGGGTCGGGGGTTCGAATCCCTCACCGCCCACAACACCGCAGACTTCTTTTGAGGTTTGCGGTATTTCTTTTATAGTTAGAATATCATGAGGAATTATGAAAATTACTATGAATAGGCATTTTATTTGATTTACTTCAAAATAATGTGTAACTTTGCCGTGTAAATACAGAAACCGCACAATATGAACAGCATCATCAACAAACGCAGGTTGCCCAAAGGCATGCAGGATTTCGAGGAAATCCGGCGTGGTCACTACATGTATGTGGATAAGACCGATCTGGCGTGGAGGATTGCCAACTCGGACAAGAACAACTTCTTGAGCCGGCCGCGGCGATTCGGCAA
>Ga0181612_107383_pt1 | contig 42992 bp, 37 predicted proteins | sample HoacroProtozoa21_FD_119630 | JGI IMG/M metagenome (GOLD analysis project Ga0181612, IMG submission 119630) | Hoatzin crop microbial communities from Cojedes, Venezuel. Combined Assembly of Gp0051906, Gp0051904, Gp0051908
CAACGACTGTAAACGCCACTGCGTGAACTGGTTGCACAAGCGTCGCGAAATCGAACAAAAAGAAAAACTTAACCAACAAAAACACACCGTCTATGCGTCAAATTTCCAGCGAAACAATCCTCGACGTCGAGGCTTTGACCCGTCTCTTCTCACGCCGGCAGATTACGAAGGAAAGTTTTAACCCACGCCTGCTGTTGGGCCTCACGCAGACCACGCAGACAGCGCAGACCTCACCGCAGAAAAAAATAAAAAGTCTGCGGAGTCTGCGTAAGTCTGCGCGAATTTATCACTAGCCAGGAATAAAATTTCGACGGCTGGGTGAGGGATGCTGCTACAGGGGTTACAGGGCGAGGGCGTTGCTCACTTTTTCGTCGAGGAGGGCGATGTCGAGGACGTCCTTGATGGTGTCGACGTAGTGGAATGTTAAGCCCTTGAGGTAGAGGCTCTTGATTTCGTTGATGTCTTTCTCGTTGTCGCGGCACAGCACGATGTCGGTGATGCCGGCACGCTTGGCGGCCAGTATCTTTTCCTTGATGCCGCCCACGGGGAGCACTTTGCCACGCAGGGTGATTTCGCCGGTCATGGCTAAGTGGTCACGCACTTTGCGCTGCGTGAACGACGAGGCGAGCGACGTTACCATGGTCACGCCTGCCGATGGGCCGTCCTTGGGAATGGCGCCCTCGGGGACGTGGATGTGGACGTTGTATTTGTCAAACAACTCGTCGTCGATGCCCAGCAACTTGCTGTGCGACTTCAAGTACTGCAACGCGATGACCGCCGATTCTTTCATGACGTCACCCAGGTTGCCCGTCAGCGTCAATTTCTCGCCCTTGCCGCGCGATAGCGACGACTCGACAAACAAGATTTCACCACCTACGGCAGTCCACGCCAGACCGGTTACCACGCCTGCAAACTCGTTGCCCTCGTACTTATCGCGGCTGAAGTCTTTGTTGCCCAAGTACTCGGGCAGCGCCTTCTCGTCGATGACGGTGGGGTAGGGCTTCTGCGTAGCCTTGGCCAGCGCGATTTTACGCATGATGGTTGCAATCTTCTTCTCGAGTTCGCGCACGCCACTCTCGCGGGTGTAACGCTCGACGATGGCACTAATCGTGCGCGGCGGGATGCGTATTTCGTGAGGGTCTAATCCGTTCTCCTTGAGTTGCTTGGGGATGAGGTGACGACGTGCAATCTCCACCTTCTCCTCGGTGATATAGCCGTTGATTTCGATGACCTCCATGCGGTCGAGCAGCGGCTGGCTGATGGTCGACAGCGAGTTGGCAGTGGCAATAAACAGCACGTGCGACAAGTCGTAGTCCACATCGAGGTAATTGTCGTGGAAATGGTTGTTTTGCTCAGGGTCGAGCGCCTCGAGCAATGCTGAGGCGGGGTCACCCTTGATGTCCTGGCCCACCTTGTCGATTTCGTCGAGCACAATCACGGGGTTAGAACTCTCGCAGCGAATCAAGGCGTCGATGATGCGGCCCGGCATGGCACCGATGTAGGTGCGCCGGTGACCGCGGATTTCGGCCTCGTCGTGCACGCCGCCCAGCGCGATGCGGGCATACTTGCGGTTGAGCGCTGTCGCAATCGAGCGCCCCAGCGACGTCTTGCCCACACCGGGAGGGCCATACAGGCACAGAATGGGCGCCTTCAGGTCGCCGCGCAACTTGAGCACAGCCAGGTGCTCGAGGATGCGGTCTTTCACATTATCGAGTCCGTAGTGGTCGCGATTCAAGCGATTTTCCACCTTCTTCAGGTCAAAATTGTCGGCAGTGAAATCGTTCCACGGCAGGTTCACAAACTGGTCGAGGTAGGTGTAAACCACCGAGTAATCGGGCGATTGGGGATTCAAGCGCTCGAGTTTGCGCAACTCCTTGCGGAATTGCTTCTCGGCTGCGGGAGGCAGCTTCTTGGCCTTAGCCCTCTCCTCGAGTTCGCTGATGTCGTCGGTGCCGCCTTCGCCCAGCTCTTCTTGAATGGTGCGCAGTTGCTGCTGCAAGAAGTGCTCGCGCTGTTGCTGCGACAGGTCGGCTCGCGTGCGCAGCTGGATAGACGCCTTCAAGTCAACGAGTTGCGCCTCGTGCGTGAGCATCGACATGAGCAGGTAGGCACGCTTCTTGATGTCGCGCTCCTCGAGTATCGACTGCTTGTGAGCCGAGTCAAACGGCAGGTTGCACGCCAGAAAATGAACCAAGTTCTCGGCCTGGTCGATGTTTTTGATGGCAAACGACATCTCGCGCATGTCGCCCATTTTCTCGAGCATCTCGAGCGCCGTCTCGCGGATGGACGCAATCAGCGCGTCATACTCGCTGTCGCCACGCTCCACGGGCTGCTCGCTGCGCAGATGCACCCGCCCACGCAAGTAGGGCCGCGTGTGAGTCAACCCCTGCAACGTAACCGCCTGGCCACCCGTGATGATGGCATTGTAGCTGTCGTCGGGCAGGCGCAGCACCTTGATGATGCGTGCCAGCGTGCCCACTTGATACAGGTCCTTGCCCGTGGGCTCGTCGATGTCGCTGTCAATCTGGCAGAATGCGGCGATAATCGAGTGCTTCTTCTCGGCCTCTTCGATGAGACGTTGCGACTTCTTACGCCCTATCGACACCGGAATCGTCGCCCCAGGGAACAGCACCAGGTTGCGCAGCGCCAGAATGGGGATGTCCTCGAGGTCCTCTTGCGTGACCTCGTTCATATCCTCGTCGCTGCCCTCAACCTTTGTGATAATGGGCATCACGTGGGCTGCCAGCTCGCGGTTATCGCCCACGTTGTCTATATAATCTGCAATATGCGTCATGTTCTTGTTTCTTGATTGCTTTCAGTCTTTATTAATATAATGTGTGGTGGTGACGCTTGTGTCACTTGCCGCCACAGCAATAACATCCAATGCAAATCCAATGCCAATTCCCCGTCTTGCCCGCCGCGTGCGTGACAAGTCAGCCACAATGACACCTCGTCACTGCCATCGTGTTGCCGTTTACTCGGCCAGCCGCAGCCCCACGTTAGCCACCGTGTAGGCAGGCGTGAACCCGATGCGTATCGAGCACCGGCAGCTGGCCACCACATAGTTCCACGCACCCCCGCGGAACACGCGGAAAGTGCCACTCTCGGGCCCCTGCGGGTCGGTCACCGCCTCCTCGCTGTAGCTGCCGTACCAGTCGTTGCACCACTCGTTCACGTTGCCACTCATGTCGTGCAGACCCAGTTCGTTGGCCTTCTTGCCCGCCACCGCGTGAACGGTATTGCCGCTGTTGTCGCTATACCACGCAACCTCGTCGGCCACATCGCTGCCAGCATACATCGTCGCTGTGCCCACGTCGCCACCTCGCGCGGCATACTCCCACTCGGCCTCGGTGGGCAAGCGATAGTGATGCCCCGTCATCTCGTTCAACCGCGTGATAAACGACTGACAATCGTCCCACGACACGTTGGTCACCGGCAACAGCGCTCCCACCGTCTCCGATGGGTTGCTGCCCATCACCGCTTCCCACAGCGCCTGCGTCACCTCGATGCGACACAGCTTGAAACTCGACAGCGTCACCTCGTGCACGGGCGACTCGTCCTCGTAGGTGTCGCTACCCTGGTCGGCGGTCGCGCCCATGGTGAACGTTCCGCCCGCCACGGCTATCATGTCGCGCGGCAACGTGTCAATCACCTCGATTCCAGTGGGTTGCGGCCCCCGCTTCTCGCCATTGATGATGGCAACAATCTCCTCGAGGTCGCTCGCGTTGACCAAGCCATCGCCATTCACGTCACCATACACGCCTTCTTGCGACCACGCCACCTGCGCCGTGGCCGTCAGCAGCATCATCAAGAAAAACCGACGCGCCCATTGCGTCGCAAGCAACAATCGTTTCATCACCTTCGGCGTTATTAAGGTAAATATCAGTGTTTTATATCGCTTATTCCTGCTTCAGCGGCTTGTAGTTGATGTCGTACATCAACTTTTCACCCTCGCTCGTCGTCAAGATGTAGCCCTCCTTGCGGTCGCGCGTCATCTTCACAATCGTCACACCCGGGTGATTCTTTTGCAACTCCATAATCAGCATGCCAGGAATGTTACGCTGCGGCACAGCGCGATTGCCACAGTCGACAAGCATCCAGTTGCCATCCTTGTCAAACTCGAGCACCGTGCTATCTTCCAGCACCACCTCATAGTGATTCTTCATGCCGCCCTTGTCGCGCGTCGCGTGCGCAACGGCAATCCCCGGAAAATAAGCCTTCAAGTGCTGCCCAGCCAAGTGCGGCAACTTCTCAACGGGAACCTCCTCAATCACGTTAGCCGCCATCGCGCTACCCATGCAGCAAAGTCCCATCACTAAAATACCAATTCTTTTCATATCCATTTCATCATTATTTTGAACCCACAAATTTACAACTTTCCTCCCATTCTCCCAAATCCCTCTCCACACCCCTCAACAACAAGGCTAAAGAATTGATGATTAAACTATATATCATTTTAATGCCAATATCCCCGGCCTATCACAATAAGTTACTTTTAAAGTGATACTGGCTTTTTTAAATGTATACTTCCTTTGGGTTGAGCGAGGTTTTAAACAGACGCGTTTCCCCTCTTTCTCTGCACGTTCCAAAATCTTATAAACATCTTCAAGCGCAAAGCCATCCTCGTTATATGGAAGAAACGCAATAAAATGCGCATACTGCAAGTCTTTATTTTGCTTAATCTCTTCCCACTCGGCATTACGAACCAATTCGGTGTAGTGCTCATAAAGTTCCTTCCCGCGTTTGTGTTTAGTTTCCATAATCTAAAAGTTTAAAATGGTTATAAAAGCGTGGCGGCTGAACCCTCCACTCTGCAAAGGTAAGTGATTTTTCTGGAATTTTGTATCTAATGGTGTAAAAAAAATTCATTGACCAGCTTTGCTCAAATCATTTACTAGCATTTTCCTTTTTGCTGGAGAGGCGGGTGGTGGAGGTGCAGGGTGGGGGTGGGGTGACGAGGTGTCACTTAGGGGTGACATTTTGTCGCGCTGAGGGTATTGGCATGAACTGTGCATTAATTCATTGCGGTTGATTTTCACTCGGTCAACCACATAACTCGATTAAATTTAAAAACTTATAAACTGTTATCATTATGACTATCAAACCATTAAGCGACCGCGTATTGGTCGAGCCGGCTAAGGCCGAAGAAGTTGTGGGTGGCATCATCATCCCCGACAGTGCAAAGGAAAAACCCCTCAAGGGCATCGTTAAGGCCGTCGGCGGCGGAACTAAGGACGAGGCTATGGTCGTCAAGGCTGGCGACACCGTCCTCTACGGCAAGTATGCTGGCACCGAAATCGAGGTCGACGGCGAAAAGCTGCTCATGATGCGCCAAAGCGACATCCTTGCTATCGTCGAGGAGTAATCCACTATCCATCAAATCGTAACAAACACTTTTTTCAAGGAGATATTTAACTATGGCAAAGCTCATTAAATTTGATATCAAGGCTCGCGAAGAGCTCAAGAAAGGCGTTGACCAACTCAGCAACGCCGTGAAGGTTACACTCGGTCCTAAGGGCCGCAATGTCATTCTCGACAAGAAATATGGCACGCCTCACATCACCAAGGACGGCGTGAGCGTCGCTCGTGAGGTAGAACTCGAGGACGAGTTCCAGAACATCGGTGCACAGCTCGTTAAGGAGGTCGCTTCTAAGACCAACGACGACGCTGGCGACGGCACCACCACCGCTACCGTGCTCGCACAGGCCATCATCAACGAGGGCCTCAAGAACGTAGCTGCTGGCGCTAACCCCATGGACCTCAAGCGTGGTATCGACAAGGCTGTGGCTGTCGTTGTCGACGGCATCAAGAACCAAGCGCAAGAAGTGGGCGACGACTTGAGCAAAATCGAGAACGTGGCTCGCGTGAGCGCTAACAATGACGAGAAGATTGGCGAACTCATCGCCGAGGCCATGAAGCGCGTCAAGAAAGACGGCGTCATCACCGTCGAGGAAGCCAAGGGTACCGATACCCGCGTCGAAGTCGTCGAGGGTATGCAGTTCGACCGCGGCTACATCTCGCCTTACTTCGTGACCAACACCGAGAAGATGCAGTGCGACATGGAGCACCCCTACATCCTCATCTACGACAAGAAGATTTCGGGCCTCAAGGACATCCTGCCCCTGCTGCAAGCCAGCGTTCAGGAGCATCGTCCCATGCTCATTATCGCCGAGGACGTCGATGGCGAGGCACTCGCATCGCTCGTCGTTAACCGCCTGCGTGGCTCGCTCGAGGTTTGCGCCGTTAAGGCTCCTGGCTTCGGCGACCGCCGCAAGGAGATGCTCGAGGACATCGCAACCCTCACCGGTGGCGTTGTCATCAGCGAAGAGAAGGGCTTGACCCTCGAGAAGGCTACCGTCGACCTGCTGGGTACCGCCGAGAAAATCACCGTCAGCAAGGAGAACACCACCATCGTCAATGGCGCTGGTAACAAGGACCTCATCGCCGACCGCGTTGCCCAAATCCGCGTTCAAATCGAGAACACCAAGTCGACCTACGACAAGGAGAAACTCCAGGAGCGTCTCGCTAAACTCGCCGGCGGTGTCGCTGTCCTCTACATCGGCGCTCCCAGCGAGGTCGAGATGAAGGAGAAGAAAGACCGCGTCGATGACGCCCTGAGCGCTACCCGTGCCGCTGTGGCCGAGGGTATCGTTCCTGGTGGCGGCGTGGCTTACGTGCGCTGCGTCGATGCTCTTGAGGGCCTCAAGGGCGACAACGACGACGAGACCACGGGTATCCACATCGTGCTCCGCGCTATTGAAGAGCCTCTGCGCCAAATCGTTAACAACGCTGGCCTCGAGGGCGCAGTCGTTGTCAACAAGGTACGCGAGGGCAAGGGCGACTACGGCTACAATGCACGCACCGACCGCTACGAGAACCTGTTTGAGACGGGCGTTATCGACCCCGCTAAGGTTGCTCGTGTAGCCCTCGAGAACGCTGCATCCATCGCCGGCATGTTCCTCACCACCGAGTGCGTCATTGCCGAGAAGAACGAGCCCGCTCCTGCTCCTGCAGGTGCCCCGGGCATGGGCGGTGGCATGGGCGGCATGATGTAATCCACATCAACTCCCGCAACACCTTTCACAAGCGGTCGCATGGTTTTTCACCCATGCGGCCGCTTGCCTTTTCTGCAGCCTGCAGGGTGGGGGAGAAGCGCCCCCGCGATTTGCACAAATGACGAGGAATGGTTACCTTTGCCGTCGCAATCGCGGCTCTGCAGGACCTCCCGCGTCACGCATTCCTTGCACGATTGCCACAACATCGACTTGATTATGAAGATACTCCACGTCATCTCGTGCCTGCGCACTGGCGGTGCCGAATCCATCGTTTCGGCCCTGTTGCCACGTCTCATCGATGCTGACCATCAAGTCGAGCTCCTTGTCATCGACGGCGAGCGCACGCCGCTTTACCAGCAACTCGAGCAGCAAGGCATCACCATCCACGGCCTGAGCGACAATCGCCACGTGTTGCGCTTGAGCAACGTCTTTAAACTCGTGCCCTACATCCGTCGCTACGATATCATCCACACCCACAACGTGGGCCCGCAATTCCTTGTCCCCCTCGCCCGCCTGTGCGCCTTCTCGCGCACCACGCTGGTGACCACTGAGCACAGCAACGGCAACTACGAGCGAGGCAGCAAACTCATGCGTCTGGCCAACCGATGGGTCTACAATAGCTATCGCGCAATCATTGGCGTTTCACCCACAACGAGCGCTAATCTTCAAAAACTTCTTCCGCAACACAAAGGTATAATTACCATTGTTAACGGCATCGATTTAGCCCGTTTTGATGCCCCCATCAAGAGCATCGAGGGTAAGACGCAATTCCGCCTCATCATGGTTGCCCGCATGACCTCGCACAAGGACCACGCCACACTCCTGCGCGCCATGGCCCTGCTGCCCGCTTGCTACCACCTGCAACTGGCTGGTAGCGGCTGGATGCAGCCCCAGCTCGAGCAACTCGCTGCCCAACTCGGCGTCAGCGACCGCGTTGACTTCCTGAGCGACCGCGACGACGTGCCACAACTGCTCGCAGCCAGCGACGTCAACATCCTCTCTTCCCACGGCGAGGGCCTCGGCTTAACCTGCATCGAGGCCATGGCTGCTGGACTTCCTACCGTGGCCTCCGACGTTGTGGGACTGCACGACCTGGTCGGGGGCGCAGGGTTGCTTTTTACCCATGGCAAAGAGCAAGAACTTGCCGATGCCATTACATCATTGTGCACCAATCCCACCTACTACACGCAAGTTGCCCAGCAATGCAAGCAGCGCGCCCAAAATTACGATGTGAACACCATGACCGAGCAATATCGTCAATTATACGACGATTTATTCAAAAAATGATGCCCATCCCTATTTCATTGTGATTCAAAGGGGTAAACGCCCTTTTCCTAAAAAACACACATTAAAAATAGCAACGTTTTCGTTTTTTTGTTGTGCATTGCAAGTTTTTTTAGTACTTTTGCGTGCTTTACCATCTATGGAAAAGGCTGTGGCACCGATTGCCATCGTTCACCGATGCGATGAAGATGCTGCGTAAACAACTTTTGTGATGAGTAACTCGATATTGTGTGTAATATTCTCGCTTGTGGTGAGCTTCATCGTCTCGTGGCTGATTATCACCATGGTAACAAGATTGGCCTATCGCAAGCAGATTTTCGATAAACCTAACCGACGCAAGATACACGTTGTCGCTGTTCCGCGACTGGCTGGCGTCGCTTTCTTCCCCGCTACATTGTTTGCAATGCTGGCAGTTGCCGTCATTGCACGCAATGTCTACCCCGATTATTTTGGCGTAAAATTCACCGATACGCAGTGGGTTAACGTCCACATCACCATCGGTGTGCTGTCGCTTGCAGCCGCTATGGTCATTTATTTCGTGGGTATCATCGATGACCTGCATGGCGTGCGATATCGCACCAAATTCGTTGCTCAAATCATTGCCGGATTGTGCCTGTGCTTCTCGGGATTGTGGATTAACGACCTGCATGGTATCATGGGCCTCCACGAGGTTTCGCCTTGGATTGGCTGGCCCGTCACAATCTTTGCTATCGTCTTTATTACCAATGCAATCAACTTCATCGATGGTATCGATGGGCTCGCTTCGGGCCTGTGTGTGATGGCCATGATTTACTATATCATCGTCCTCCTGCTCACCAATTCAACGCAATATGCCATCCTTGCAGGAGCAGTCCTCGGCGCGCTTCTCCCGTTCTTGTGGATTAACCTCATGGGAACCTCAGAAAAGCGTACCAAATCCTTTATGGGTGACACGGGAAGCCTCTTCTTGGGCCTCATCGTGGCAACGTTGGGCGTTGTAATTAACTGGCGTCTGCCCGAGAGCGAGTGTGCTCCCAATGTGCTGGCTGTGGCTTTCGCACCACTCATCTTGCCCTGCTACGATGCCGTGCGCGTGGTCATTCACCGCTTGCGCAACCATCGCAACCCATTTAAGGCCGACCGTAACCACATCCACCATAAGTTCGTCGCATTAGGATTCAACCAGCATCAAGCCCTTGTGGCAGTGCTCGTGCTGGCTGTGTTTCTCTCCCTCATCACCGTCTACATGTCGGCTTGGTGGGGCGGTAACGTGGCACTCGTCCTATCGATGGCCCTCTGGGGACTTTTCAACATTTGGCTAACCAAGATAATTAAAAAACAAAACAAAATATGAAGACCTATCAATTTCTCATCCTCGCGGCAGTCGTGACGCTGCTGGCAGCTTGTAGCACCCCTAAAGTGGGCTATTTCCAAAATGTGGAGCCAGGACAAAGCTACCAACTGCCCACGCCCAAGGTTATCACAGCGCAACCTGGCGATAAAATCTCCATCCTCGTAAGTAGTCGTAACCCCGAACTTGCTTACATGTTTAACGTACCCGCTGTAAGTCGCTACAACCCCAAGCAAATCTCGACAACTCACGAGGCTACTAATATCGCTTACTACACCGTCGACAGCAATGGCGATATCGACTTCCCCATCTTTGGAAAGATGCATCTGGCTGGCATGAATCGTGAAGAAATAGCAAGTTACATCAAGGGGCGCTTGGTGGGCAGCGAAATGATTAAAGACCCCACCGTTACCGTCGACTTCCTCAATCTCTACTACTCGGTGCTGGGCGAGGTGCGCTCGCCAGGACGTCAAGGGATTGACCAAGATAAGGTCACCATCATCGATGCCATCAGCCAAGCGGGCGACCTCACTATCCATGGCAAGCGCGACAACATACTCATCACCCGCACCGAGGGCAATACACAAAAGTATTATACCGTTAACCTCGGTGATGCACAGTCTATCTACAACTCGCCAGCCTACTACATCCAGCCCGGCGATATCATTTACGTTGAGCCTACCTCCCGTCGTGCTCGCGAGTCCTCAAACTTCGCTAACACATTCATGAGCCCTACATTGTGGATCTCGATAGTTACACTCTCAATCAACCTTATCTACTTCATCAAGAGAATCTAGTCTTTTAGTTTAATATTTCTACTTCCACCTTTCTGACTATGGCCGAAGATAAATATAATGCCAACTATAACGAGGCTACCGAAGAAAAAGAAAAAGCGATTAATTTTCAGGACCTCTTCTACCTATGTATCAACAACTGGTACTGGTTCCTTATTTCGCTAACCATCACCTTTGGTATCGCCCTCCTCTACATGCTCACCACTGTGCCTACCTACACACGGTCGGCTGCTATGCTCGTCGAATATGGAGATGATAACCGACTTAGTGAGGACTTCGGTCGATTCTCGTCGGTCGGTGGTTCGGGCACAGGTAACAATATCTATAACGATATGTTCACCATCAAGTCGCCCTCCTACATGTATGAGGTCGTTAAAAACCTTAACCTCGACATCGAGTATACCTACGATGGACCTTTCCACAAGTGGTACCTCTATGGCAACTCCACGCCTCTCAAACTCTCTTTCCCCGACCTTGAAGACAACGAGTCATGTTCACTCACCATGGTCGTTAACGATGATGGCACTGTCACCTTTAGCAACTTTATCCTCAACGGAGAAGCTAAGCAAAGCAAGGCGCTCAAGGCTAAAATCAATACAATGGTTCAAACGCCTGTAGGCAAGGTCCTTGCAACACCTACACAATCATACGGCGACAAGCATGGCGAACCCATCTATGTCAGCCGTCGTAATGTGAACGCTGTCACTAACTATTACGCGGGTTCGCTGCGTGTCGACCTCATCAGCGACCGTGCTTCCGTTATCGGGCTTTCCATTGATGATGTATCACCACGACGTGCCGAGGACGTGCTCAACAACGTTTATCAGGTCTACAACCGGCGATGGGTCGATGACATTAACCAGCAGGCTATCAATACCATGAACTTCATCGACGAGGAACTTGGTAAAATCGAATCGGAACTAGGCAATGTCGACGCCGATATCTCAAACTACAAGAGCAAAACCCTCGTACCCAACGTGATAGCATCGGCCGACATGTACATGAAGAAGGCCGAAAGCACCAGCAACTCGTTACTTGACCTCAATAACCAACTCTACATGGCCAAGTACATCCGTAGCCAACTCAATGGCTCCGGAACTAAGTACTCGCTCTTGCCGCCCAACTCGGGCATCGACAACATCTCGCTTGCCTCACAAATCAACTCCTACAATAGCATGGTGCTCCAGCGCAACAGCTTGATTGGCAATAGTAGCACCAATAACCCGCTTATTGCCGACCTTGACCAAAGCCTCAATGCATCGCGCCAGGCCATCCTTTCATCGCTCGACAACATTATAACTGGCCTCAACACGCGCATCAATAGCCTCAAAGGTAGCGAGTCGGAAACAAAATCGAAAATCGCTACTAATCCCTCGCAAGAGAAATACCTCTTGAGCGTTGAACGACAGCAGAAAGTTAAAGAGCAAATCTACGTCTTCCTCCTGCAAAAACGACAAGAAACGCAACTCTCCAAGGCCTACGCGGCAAACACCAAGTTGCTCACGCCACCCTCGGGTCCTACGCGGGCTACCAAGCCTGTTAAAACCAACATCATCTCGATTGCACTGCTCGTGGGACTGCTTGTGCCGCTGGCAATCCTGCTCATCATCCACAACACCGACAACGCCGTGCGCTACCGCCGCGACCTCGATGGTGTCTCAATTCCCTTTATCGGCGAAATCCCATTGTCTTACAAGAAATATACAGGCATCTTAGGCCTCTTCAAGAAACACAAAGAGGTGCGCGAAATCGTCGTTCAGGAAAAGAGTGGAAATGTCATCAACGAGGCATTCCGTGTTATTCGCACCAACCTCGAGTTTATCTCAGGTAAAGAAGGCACCTGCAAGACCATGATGTTTACCAGTGCTACTCCTGGTTCGGGTAAGACCTTTATTTCCATGAACCTTGCTACCAGTTTTGCCATCAAGGGAAAGAAAGTGCTTGCCATCGACCTCGATATGCGTAAAGGCTCACTCTCGGCTTTTATCGATTCTCCAGGCATTGGTATCTCGAGTTACCTTAGTGGACGCATCGACGACATCGATGCCATTCTCAAGAAGGGTACCATTAATCCTAACCTCGATGTGCTCCCCGTGGGCGCCATTCCGCCTAACCCCACCGAGCTGCTCTTTAGCGACAACTTCACAAAACTCATGGATGTCGTTAAGACACAGTACGACTACATCATCATCGACTGCCCGCCTCTCGATGTCGTTGCCGATGCCTCGATTATCAACAAGGTGTGCGACATGACCGTGTATGTAGTTCGTGCGGGTATGTACGACAAGCGTGCGCTGCCCGAGCTCGAGCGTAACTATCAAGACAAGCGCTACAACAACCTCGTCATCATTCTCAATGGTGTTTATGAGACTGGCAGTGCTTATCGCCGCTATGGCTATGGTTACGGCTATGGCTATGGCTATGGCTATGGTTACGGTTACGGCTACGGCTATGGTTACGGCTACGGACATAGCAAAAAAGATAAAGACAATAAAGACTAAATGACACTCAGCACCATCGCACGAGTGATGTCAACCACTATGACTATCACTCGTGTGAGTGGTAACGAGATTAACACCAAAAGACATTTAAAAGCACATCGTATATGAAAGCATGTTTTATCGGTTTGGGATACATCGGCCTGCCCACTGCCATCATCGCTGCTAAGCACGGCATCGACATCGTGGGCGTCGATATCAACCCCACCGTGGTCGAAATGACCAATCAAGGTAAGTTGCACATCATTGAACCTGGAATGCAAGAACTCTTGCAACAAGTGATTGAAAGCGGTTCATTGCGCGCAACGACCACACCCGAGCAAGCCGATGCTTTCTTTATCGTTGTTCCCACACCCTTCAAGGGTGACCACCAGCCCGATGTCTCTTACGTCGAGGCTGCAACCCTCTCGGTTATCCCCTTCCTCAAAGAGGGGAATCTCTTTGTTATCGAGTCGACTTCGCCCGTGGGGACAACCGAGGCAATGGCACAACTCATCTACCAAAAACGACCCGAACTCGAGGGTAAAATCGATATCGCTTACTGCCCCGAGCGAGTCCTCCCTGGCAACGTCATTCACGAACTCGTGAACAACGACCGCGTCATTGGCGGCCTTACAGCCCAAGCTGCCGAGCACGCTGCTAGTTTCTATGCACACTTCGTCACGGGCACACTACACCACACCAACTCCCGCACCGCCGAAATGTGCAAGCTCACCGAGAACGCCAGCCGTGACGTGCAAATCGCATTCGCTAACGAACTCTCGCTCATCTGCGACCAGGCCGGCATCAACGTGTGGGAACTCATCAATCTGGCCAACAAGCACCCGCGCGTCAACATCCTTAGGCCTGGTTGTGGGGTAGGAGGGCACTGCATCGCTGTTGACCCCTATTTCATCACAGCTGCCTATCCGCAGCAGTCGCAACTCATCGCCACCGCCCGTCAAGTCAATAACGGCAAGGCAATGTGGTGCGTCGAGAAAATCAAGAACGCCATGCTCGAGTTTGAAATCTCTCACAAACGTAAGCCCACGGTGGCCATGATGGGACTCGCTTTCAAACCCGACATCGACGACCTGCGCGAGTCGCCCGCCAAGCTTATCACCACTGCTGTGATGCAAAGCTGCAACAACGCACCTATCATGGTGGTTGAGCCCAACATTACCGAGCACAACGTCTTTAAACTCACCGACTATCACACCGCCTTCGATAAAGCCGACATCGTGGTATTCCTCACCGCTCATAGCCAGTTTAAACAACTACCCTGGCGCGACGATAAGGTAATCCTCGACTTCTGCGGCATCTACGGCAAGTAAACACTCACGACCATGTTACTGAGCCTCGTTGTCTATACATCACTCGCAGCCGTGCTGTTCCTTCTGGGATGGCACGCCTCGAGGCCGTCGACAACGCGGGTACGCAGTAACTGCGACATGCTGGGCGCAGTGCTCTGCTTTGCACTCGTGGCGGGATTCCGCTACGACACAGGGTTTGATTACCTTCAGTACTTGCAGCAGTACTTTGCCCTGTGCGACACTGGCGAGTTTGTGCGACGCACCTACGAGTGGGGCTTCGTTGGCATCAGCCGTGGCTTTGCAGCCATCAACGCCCATCCCGTCATCTACTTTGCCTTCTGGGCTGCCTTGCAGATAGGTTTGGTCTACTACGCCTTGCGTAACCACCGCTATCTGCTTCCGTGGATAGGCTTGTGCATCGTTCTGGGGCCCTATTTCTTGCACTTGATGAACACCCTGCGTCAAGGCGTAGTCGAGTGCTTGATGGTGCTCATGGCAACGTTCATCGCCCAGCGACGTTTTTGGCCCTACCTGCTAAGCGTCGTGCTGGGAATGTTGATTCACAAGGCCGCCATTCTGCTGCTACTCGTTTATCCCATCGCCATCCTTCCGTGGCATTGTGGTAAATGGTGCTGGCGACCCTTGCTGGCACTGCTCGTGTGTGTGGTGCTTGGTATGTTTAACGGCTGGGTTGAGTACATCTTCATCGCGATGGGCAAGTTGCTCGCCGCGTTGGGCTACAATTACTATAGCCAAGGCATCGACACCATCTATGGACAAGTCATGCAACCTGTGGTGTGGGGACCCACGCGGCTCGCTTTGCTGGCCCTTGATATCCTTCTCATCGTCTGCTATCCCGCAGTGCGTCGGCACTTTAGCAACGACCGCCTGCTCCCAGTCTGCTTCTTCCTCGCAGTGATATATATGTGCTACAGCAACCTGCTTGCTGGTGCCGTTCATTTCATCTTGCGACCAGGCGAGCTGCTCATGCTTTTTGTCGCAGTGATGACGGCCTACACCATGGCCTACTTGTGGCAATCACGCCGCTGGATAGTGCTTGCATTTGTGGCAGTCTTGTCGCTGAGTAATATCTATATCGATGTGGCAAAGGCAGCGCTCACACCCACCGAGCACAACCACACCAACCTTTACCACTTCTACTTTGTGGGTCGCAACCATCAATGGTCACTAAATTGATAGCATCATGATAGTCTCGGTCGTCATACCAGTATATAACGCAGCGCCCTTCATTGCACGCTGTGCACGCTCGTTGTTCATGCAATCGTTCGACGACGTTGAGTACATCTTTGTCGACGATGGTTGCACCGACGAGAGCATCGACATCCTGCGCCAAACGCTTGCTCAGTTCCCGCAGCTTGAGTCCCGCGTGCGCATCATCGCCCACGATACTAATCGCGGTAGCGCCATGGCCCGTAGCACTGGAATGCACGCAGCAACCGGCGACTACATCATCCAGGTCGATAGCGACGACTATGTGCTGCCGCATTACCTGAGCAGCCTGGTTGAGGTCGCCCAGCGCGAGCAGGCACAAGTTACCATTTGCAACTACTACGTTGTCCACAACAATGTGGTGAAACCTGTCACCATTCCGCAGCTGACCGATGCAACCGCTTGCTTGTGCAAAATCCTCACAGGCGAGGTGCACAACGGTTTGTGGAACAAACTCATTAAGCGACAACTCATTGTCGACAACGATATCTATCCCGTCGAGGGTATCAACATGTACGACGACAAGTCGGTCATGTTCCGCGTGATGTACTTCGCTCAGCGTGTGGCCTATCTCGACCAAGCACTGTACTACTACAACAAGGCTAACCCGCAGTCAATCACAGCACAGCGCAAGGAATTTGAAATTGACCCGGCCTCACGCTTCGTTAGGCTCGCACACGAGTTCTTTGCAACCCACCAGGCTGCTCCACAAGTTATGCAGGCACTCGACCTCTTTAAAATGGGAGCCCGGGGCCTTGTCCTCCTCTATGGTAACGCCGAGCAACGCAACAATTTGCGCCCCCTCCTCAGTGGCAAGCAATCAATCTCGACTGTGATGCATCAGCAACTTTTGCCCACGCACTACCGTATCGCTGTAGCGCTCGACAACTTACACCTCTCTCCCTGCTTCTCGTGGCTCTATAAACTTATAAGGCGCTCACGGCATCATGGTAATTCCAAATAACTTCAATAAACAATCAAGATAAATGGAGCCCATTAGGCGATATAACATACACTACATCAAAGCATTTACGTTCATGAGTCTTGCACTTTTTGTACTCATGGCGCTTTATTATGCTTTCTTGGGTTACAAGGAGGAAATTCCAGTTTATATGGAAATCTCCCGCTTCATCGTTTCGGTGGTCTACATTTTCATGATTGTTCTGTGCTTCAGTGAGATAAAGACGACCAACCTGATCTATATGAATACCTTCATATTCCTCTTGACGGTCTGTCTCATTAAGTTTTATTATAATTCGGCTGGCCTCGGTGAGTTTGGTTATGCCTACGATTCCTATGGCATTCAAAACTTTGTCTTTACCTATGGTGACCGACCTCTTTATAAGTTCCTGCTAACCATACGTTCGCATACACGTGCAACCCGTAACGACTATGCCATCTTTATCATCAACTATTTCTTCTACAATATATACCCCGACAGAACTTTTGTTGTTTATGCTATTGTTGTGTTTAATACAATATGCATTCACTTCCTCGCAGCCATGATTTATCGCTTGCAGATGCAGTTGACAGGCTCACAGTCCATTTCACGTTTGACTGCAATACTCGTCTGCGCTTCTCCTTTCATGATTATCAACGTTGTGGGTGGTCTTAAGGAGGTATTCTTCATGACTGTCGTCATGGCGGACTTCTACTTTATTTATCGCTTGCGCAAGAAACGTACCATGATCAATTGGATTGGTTCTCTTTTCTTTGCTTGCCTCTCTATCTACTTCCGTTCGGCCATCATCTACATGTTGCTGATGGCTCTATTTGTGGCCGTCACCATTTCGCGCAAAAACTCTAACCTTTATCTTGTTGGTGTTGTAGGCTTAATGTTAATCACTAGCACTGTGCTTCCTTATATTATGCAAAATGTGCTTGGCGTTTCTATCGAGGGTATCCTTTATACTGCCGATTACCGCTTGAGCCAAGCCGATAATTCCAACTCGCTATATGCCGCAATTGGCCCATTCCTTGCAGGTATCATTGGTCCTTACGCTAAACTAGAACGCGCAGGTTCTTACGCCTTTATTCATGCCTTGGCCATCTTTATGAAGGGGTGCTTTGGGTGGTTCTTTATACGAGGATGCTATCAAATCATTAAGCACAAGATGATTGACTATTTTCCCATCCTCATCTTCACGTTCTACTCCATCTACATGATTGTACTGGCAGGTGTGTCGTTCGACATGCGTTACCACATGGTGCACGTCCCGCTATACTATATTATTGCACTCAACTTCATCAAGCGACAGCCCATGTACGACATAGGGTACTTGGTTATAAACGTCATCCTCACGGCTATCTATTGCTCGCGACAAGTGGTTTACACAATATGACGCCCAAGTTGCACATATTGCTTGTGGGGCCAGCACCCGTCAACATCGGTGGCGTGAGTATGCACCTTGCCCGATTAATGGCTTTGCTCAACGACGATTGCCAGTTCGATTTCATCGACGAGGGACGCAAGCGGCACGCAGGTTACTTCAACCTGCGCTCGCTCAATTTGTGGCACTACTTCCGCTCGCTCATGCGTGCCGACCTGATTCATCTGCACAGTGGCCCCATGATTCTGCGCGCCTTTCACATCATTGTGGCGCGATTACTCTTACGTCGCCGCGTGGTCGTCACCGTCCATCACGACATCCACGTCGAGCGGCATCAAGCCGTCACCCGCTGGCTGCTCGCACGCTGCAATGGCGTAATCACTGTCAATCAGCCCTCTTACGATTACCTCGCCCAGCCCTCGACGCAATACCTCATGCAACCCGCATTCTTGCCACCCGTGGTCGATAGTGAGCCCGCACTGCCGCAAGCCGTCACCCAGTGGCTCAGCGACGCTCGAGCCCACGACGGCGCTACCATCATGGTGGGAAATGCCTCATTCTTGAGTCTCGTCGATGGCGTCGACCTCTATGGCCTCGACATGTGCCTAAAGCTCATGCACCGCTTGCTCCTCGAGGAAAAACGCGACAACTACTACCTCGTTTTTATCCTTGGCGACAGCACGCGCAACGTCGAGCGGCTTGAGCAATACCGCCAGCAACTCGCCGCCCTGGACAATCATTTCCTCCTGTGGGAAGGCACGCTCTCGTTTGTACGACTTGCTCAGGCTGCCGACATAGTCCTGCGCCCAACAACCACCGATGGCGATGCCCTCACCGTGCGCGAGGCGCTCTACCTCAACCGTCGCGTGGTGGCCTCCGATGCTGTGCCCCGTCCCCAGGGTACCATCACCTTCACTACCCGCGACGACGACGACTTCTACCGCGCCGTCACCACCGCTCAGTCTATTCCAGCGGCAGCCGCTACCGCCCCTGCGGTCGACTATCGCGCACTATATCTCAACTTTTATCGCAAGGCCTTGGGCCTCAATTCCTAATACTCCCATGACGCTCTCACGACTGAAAAAACTCATCTTCTTGCACTTGCAGCGCCTGCCCATGAAATCACGGGCGTGGCGACCTTTCTTTGTCAAGCAAGCTGGCGTCAACATCATTGACTACCGAAACACTTTCATCGGCGAGAATGTGATGATTGATACCAATTATCCCGAGGACCTCACCATCGAGTCGGGCGTGCGCATCACCTACGGCTGCTCCATCCTCCTGCACTTCCTCAATATCTACACGGGAACCTACGACCGCGGCAAAATCCACATCGGCAAAAATGTCCACGTGGGATGCAATACCACATTCTGCAAGCCCGTTACTATAGGCGACGAGGCCATTATCGGTGCCTGCTCGGTCGTTACCCACGACATCCCCGCGGGCGAGGTGTGGGCTGGCAATCCCGCCCGCTTCATCCGCAAGCGCCCAGGCTTTGGTGACGACGCTAGTACCGAGGCTTCCACCACAACTCCATCACAACCGCAACCTTAACATGTATAACGCAATACACATCTATCGCGCCGCGCGCTGGCTCTATCTGCACCACATCCCGCTCTTGCCGCGATTGTTGCAGCTGTTCATCTTTTGCGTCTATGGTTGCCGATTGTCTTACCTCACTAACATCGGCAAGGGTACCTACCTGAGTCACGGTGGCCTGGGTGTTACCGTTAGCCCCAAATCCACCATCGGCGAAAATTGCGTGCTGGGCTTCCGTTGCTCCATCATCGGCCAAAAGCCCTACATCAAAACGCCGCAAATCGGTAACCGCGTCTACATCGGCCCCGGCGCCGTCATTCAAGGTCCTGTCATCATCGAGGACGACGTCATCATCGGTGCTAACGCCGTGGTAACACACAGCGTCAAATCGCACTCCATTGTGGGAGGCATCCCCGCTCGTGTCATCGGCGACACGCGCAACCTCGATTACGACATCTTCGATGGCGAGCCCACCGACAATTCTACCCGCGATTTTATGTGATTATGATTGACGCAGCGCTCATCAACTCACTCGCACGCCTCAAGAACTATTGCGAGCAACAGCAATTCAAGGGATGGGACCCTTACGACGGTCTCAACTCGCGCTTGTTCCGCGCCTTCCCAGGTGCCAACCGCTCACCCTTGTGTCGCCTTGTGATGATTCAGGCCTGCAAGCGCTCGCCCATCAATATGCGCCCTCTGCTCCTCGTCCCGCGACAGTATAACGCCAAGGGCATCGGCCTGCTGCTGCAAGGCTACTGCAACCTGCTCGAGGCCATCAACCATGATGACTCCCTCACAACAACACTGGGCTCTCGCGACGACATCCTTGCCCGCATCGAGCAACTGGCCCAGCTACTCCTCGAGTTACGCTCCACAGGCGACTATCACGGAGCTTGCTGGGGTTACAACTTCGACTGGCAAGCCCGCAACGGCCTCTACTTCAAGCGCGGAACGCCCACCGTCGTTGCCACCACCTTTGCTGCAACAGCACTACTCAGCGCCGCCACAGCCCTCGACAACACACACTATCGCGATATCGCGCTCACCGCGGGCGAGTTCGTCCTCAATGACCTCAACCGCACCCCGTGTGCCGATGGCTTCCTCTTTTCCTACGCGCCCATCCCCGGCAACGACACCGTCTATAACGCCTCGTTGCTGGGTAGCCAGCTGCTGAGCGTCTGCTACCACTACAATCCCCGCGACGACTACCGCGAGGCTGCAGCCGCTTCGGTCCGCGCTTGTTGCGCCGGCCAGCAAGCCGATGGCTCGTGGGTCTATGGCATGGAAAAAATACAATCCTGGGTCGATAGCTTCCACACGGGTTACAACCTCGTCGCCCTCGACCAGTACGAGCGCTTCACCGGCGACACCTCGTTCCACGATGCCCTAGAGCGCGGCATGGACTACTACCTGGCACACTTCTTTGAGCCCGATGGCACGCCGTGGTACTACAACAACCGCAAGTATCCCATCGACATCCATTGTCCTGCGCAACTGCTCGTGACACTCGTCGCCACCGGACGGCTTGCTCAGCACCAGCAGTTGCCCAAACAGGTTACCCAGTGGACCATCGACCACATGCAGCACCGCACGGGTTATTTCTATTATCAACTCAAGAAAGGCATCAGCTCCCGCGTCTCCTACATGCGCTGGAGCAACGCCTTCATGTTCAACGCCCTTACCGCTTACCTCAAGGGCTTAACCTCATTGAAAAAGACTTAATTGATGGCTTCAGAAATTAAACGCGTCTTCCTCAACGGCGTGGGCATCTTCCCCTTTACCCACGAAAGTCAAATCCTCGATTATGCCGAGCAGCACAAGGGCATCCTCGCTGCCGTCAATGCCGAGAAAATCTTGCATGCAACCGACCAAACTCGCGCTGTCATTAACCCCAACATCGGTTACTGTGACGGGCTGGGCGCACTGCTCGCGTTGCGCCGCAAGGGCTACAAGGACGCTGTGAAAGTGCCTGGCGTTGAACTGTGGCTCAAAATCGTGGCACGCCATTACCGCGACCGCTCGTTCTACCTCATTGGCGGCAAACAAGAAGTCATCGACAAAACCGTCGAGCGTCTCCGCCAGGAATATCCCGGCATCAATATCGTCGCCTATCGCAATGGCTTTATTGCCGATGACAACGAGCGCCAGCAACTCATCGATGATGTTGCCCAGCGCAAGCCCGACATCGTCTTCGTTGCCATGGGCTCGCCGCGGCAAGAACTGCTCATGAGCGAGATGCAACAGCGACACTCGGCTATCTATCAAGGACTTGGGGGAAGTTTCGACATCTATTCAGGCGCACGCAAACGCGCACCCAAGTGGTGGCTCGACCATAATCTGGAATTTGCTTATCGTTGCCTCACGCAGCCGCGCCGCCTCTTCCTGCGCGCGCCACATCTGCTACGCATGGCTTGGCGCATCCTCATCAACGACCTATAAACGAGCGCAGGTAGGCCAGTCCCTGCCTAATGTGGTTACGCTGATGCACAGCCATCACGGCTAGCGCAACTACCATGTAACAAATGTCGACCCATGGGCTGGGGGAGAAGTAGAACGGTATCGCGCCCACCAGCACCACTAGCGCCGGCAGCCACGTCGATGTGCTCCAGCGCAACTTCACGTAGCGACGCGTGTCAATCAAGCGGTACAGCATCAAGAACATGTAGCTAATCACCGACGTAATCGCCGCTCCTGCAGCACCATAGCGCGGTACCAGCACCAAGTTGCAGCCCACGCTCACCACCGCCGTCAGTATAATCGCTGGCAAGGCTCGGTGGGTCTCGCGTGCACTTTGATAGGCTGGGTCAAAAAACGACGTGGCAAGCGCATTCAGTATGCCCGCTATTCCCAACGGATAGAGCAGGTTACGACTCCAGCTGTATTCCACAGCCACCAGCATCCCATAGCTCAATTTCAGCAAGAAAATGTAGCAAATGAAGATGCTTGCCAGCACAAACACATACAGGTTAAACACCCTGTTATAGAAACTCTGCCGGTCGTCGCTCTTAAATTGCTTGATGGCCGTTTCCTGCCACGACTGGTAGAAAATCAGCGCCAACGTGTGCACAATCATGCTGAATTTCGCTGCCACGGCATATAGGCCATTGGCTGTGAAGCCCACAAAGTGCTGAATCAGCAAGCGGTCGCTGCTCGTCGTCAGCCAGAAACACAGCGACATCGGTATCATCGGCAAGCAATATTGCAGCATGATGCGACCTATCGCGTGCGCATTGCAATTCCACTTGAAATACTTGCACAACGTCCTCACACGCAGCTCATTATAAGCAATGCCGCCTGCGTGTGCCAGGATGTTGGCCCAGAAGATACCCGCGATGCCCTTGTCTAAATAGACCACAAAATAGATGCTCAGCAACGCTACCAGCAGCGTCGTGATGATGCTGCCTTGCACGTACACCACATTGCGCCCAAGGCCGCGCGATATCTGCAGCACAACATCATGTAATGCCGTGACAATGAGCAATATAACCGTGAGCCATAGGAACCTAATGGGGCTCAGTACCCATATCATCGCTGCCACCGCCACACACAGCAATATCGTCAGCGACATCGTCTGGTAGATGTAGGTGGTGATGCGCGTCCGCCGCTCATCGTCCTTCGCCGTGAGCAAGAAGCGGAACGCTCCCTCGCGCAGTTGCAGCGTGATTACGGGCACCAGCAGCATCACTATCGTCAAGCACAAGTCATAGTAACCATAGTCCGACGGCTTGTCGATGTAGTGCGTGTAGAGCGGCAACATCAAGAACGATATCACGCGCGTGCCCAGCACACCTATCGAGTAGATGCCAAAGTCCTTTGCCATCTTGCGCGTCCTCTTCGATGCCTCACCCTTATACGTCATCACATTATTTATATATAGGTGAAACAATGCCGCGCTTGCAACTGACATTCACACCACCACCAGCAAGCCACGTCGCAAGGCGCGACCCAGCTGCACAATTTAGCCGTAGGTTTAGTGATGAATGAAGATGCATTTTCGCTCGATAGGTAAATTTCAGCCACAAATTTAATAAGATTATTTCGATTACACCACATTCGACCCATTTTTTTCCCTCTCACGACCCCCATGCCACCCTCCAGCCACCCCTCCCGTAACCCCCATGCGCCCCCATGCCACCGCGCGGCCCTGTTAAATCGCTGTTAAATCTTGAAATTGTTAATATTTAACCCCCGCCTTTTTTGGCGCTCCAAGCAATTTTCCGTACCTTTGCGACTTGAAACAACTAATAACTGATTTTTCCAATAACTCATTTAGGATTAACCAATAAGCTATGAGCAAAGAAAAGAAATTCATGACTTGTGATGGTAATCAAGCAGCTGCACACATCAGTTACATGTTCACTGAGGTTGCTGCCATTTACCCCATCACCCCGTCATCGACTATGGCCGAGCACGTTGACGAATGGGCTGCGGCTGGACGTAAAAACATTTTTGGCGAAACCGTTCTCGTGCAAGAAATGCAGAGCGAGGGTGGTGCCGCCGGTGCCGTGCACGGCTCGCTTCAGGCTGGTGCGCTCACTACTACTTACACCGCTTCGCAGGGTTTACTCCTCATGATTCCTAACATGTACAAGATTGCTGGCGAGCTCCTCCCCGGCGTCTTCCATGTTTCGGCGCGTACCCTGGCTTCTCACACGCTGTGTATCTTCGGCGACCATCAAGACGTGATGGCTACCCGTCAAACGGGCTTCGCAATGCTTTGCGAGGGCTCGGTACAAGAGGTGATGGACCTCGCTGCCGTCGCTCACCTCAGCGCCATCAAGGGTCGTGTGCCCTTTGTCAACTTCTTCGACGGTTTCCGCACTTCTCACGAGATTCAGAAGGTCGAGGCGCTTGAGCAAGACGACCTCGCTCCCCTCATTGACCAAGACGCACTGGCAGCTTTCCGCCACCGCGCCATGAATCCCGACAAGCCCGTTACCCGTGGCACCGCCGAGAACCCCGACGTCTTCTTCCAGCACCGCGAGTCGAGCAACGACTACTACACCGCTGTGCCCGCCATCGTCGAGGACTACATGAACAAAATCAGCGAAATCACTGGTCGCAAGTACGGCCTGTTTGACTATTACGGCGCACAAGATGCCGACCGCGTCATCATCGCCATGGGCTCGGTTACCGAGGCCATCCGCGAGACCATCGACCACCTCACCGCTCAAGGCGAGAAAGTCGGCCTCGTCGCTGTTCACCTCTACCGTCCTTTCTCGGCCAAGCACTTCCTCGCTGCCGTTCCCGCAACGGCTAAGCGCATCGCCGTGCTCGACCGCACCAAGGAACCGGGCGCTAATGGCGAGCCCCTCTACCTCGACGTGAAGGACTGCTTCTATGGCGTCGAGAACGCTCCCGTTATCGTCGGTGGACGCTACGGCCTGGGCTCCAAGGACACCACGCCCGCCCAGATTCTCGCCGTTTACGAGAACCTCGCACTGCCTATGCCCAAGAATCAATTCACCCTGGGCATCAACGACGACGTTACTTTCACCTCGCTCCCCATGAAGGAAGAAATCGCCATGGGTGGCAAGGGCATCTTCCAAGCTAAGTTCTACGGCCTCGGTGCCGACGGTACCGTGGGTGCCAACAAGAACTCGGTTAAAATCATTGGTGACAACACCAACAAGTATTGCCAAGCTTACTTCTCCTACGATAGCAAGAAGTCGGGCGGCTTCACCTGCTCGCACCTGCGCTTCGGTGACGAGCCCATCCGCTCGACCTACCTCGTGACCACGCCTAACTTCGTCGCTTGCCACGTTCAGGCCTACCTGCACATGTACGACGTGCTGCGCGGTCTCCAGCGCGGCGGCACCTTCCTGCTCAACACCGTTTGGGAAGGCGACCAACTCGCTGCCAACCTGCCCAACAAGGTGAAGAAATACCTCGCCGACAACGACATCACTGTCTACTACATCAATGCTACCCGCATCGCCCAGGAGATTGGCCTCGGTAACCGCACCAACACCATCCTCCAGTCGGCATTCTTCCGCATCACGCAAGTCATCCCCGTCGACCTCGCCGTTGAGCAGATGAAGAAATTCATCGTCAAGTCTTACGGTCGCAAGGGCGAAGACGTGGTTAACAAGAACTACCAAGCCGTTGACCGCGGTGGCGAGTACGAGAAACTCACTGTCGACCCCGCTTGGTCGAAACTGCCCGTCGAGGACGCTGCAGCCGATGCTGCTCCCGCATTCATCACCGACGTCGTTCGTCCCATCAATGCACAAAACGGCGACCTGCTCCCCGTTTCGGCTTTCAAGGGTCGCGAGGACGGTACTTGGGACCCCGGAACCGCTGCCTACGAGAAACGTGGCGTGGCTACCTTCGTCCCCGTTTGGAACGCTGCCAACTGTATCCAGTGTAACAAGTGCGCACTCGTCTGCCCGCACGCTGCCATCCGTCCCTTCTTGATGGACCAAGCCGAGGCCGACGCTTCGCCCTTCGCTGCCGAGGAGAAACTCAAAGCCATCGGTAAGGGCCTCGAGGGTCTCTCGTTTGTACAAGTTGTCGACGTAATGGACTGCTTGGGTTGCGGCAACTGTGCCGACGTCTGCCCAGGCAAGAAGGGCGAAAAAGCCCTCGAAATGGTGCCCCTCATGGGTCACGAGGACGACCAGAAGCGTTGGGACTACGTTACCGCTCATGTCACCAACAAGCAATCGCTCGTCGACACCAAGCTCAACGTCAAGAACTCGCAGTTCGCTAAGCCGCTCTTTGAGTTCTCGGGCGCTTGCTCGGGTTGCGGTGAGACGCCTTACGTCAAACTCATCTCGCAACTGTTCGGCGACCGCCAAATCGTGGCTAACGCTACCGGCTGTAGCTCCATCTACTCGGCTTCGGTGCCCTCGTCGCCCTACACGACCAACGAGAAGGGCCACGGTCCCGCGTGGGCTAACTCGCTGTTCGAGGACTTCTGCGAGTTCGGCCTCGGTATGACCATCGCCGACGAGAAGATGCGCAACCGCGTCATCGGTTTCGTCAACGAAGCCCTTGAAAGTGACCAAGTTGCCGACGATGTGAAGGCGCTCTATCGTGAGTGGCTCGACAACGTCAACGACGGTCCTCGCTCGCGTGAACTCAGCGACCGCATCCTCGAAGCCATCGAGCACAGCGATGCACCCGCCGACATCAACGTGCGCAACCTCGGTCAATATCTCGTGAAACGCTCGCAGTGGATTATCGGTGGCGACGGTGCAAGCTACGACATCGGTTTCGGTGGTCTCGACCACGTCATCGCTTCGGGCAAGAATGTCAACATCCTCGTGCTCGACACCGAGGTCTACAGCAACACTGGCGGTCAGGCGTCTAAGGCTACCCCGCTTGGTGCCATCGCTAAGTTTGCTGCATCGGGCAAGCGCATCCGCAAGAAAGACCTGGGCCTCATCGCTTCGACCTACGGCTACGTTTACGTCGCTCAAGTCGCAATGGGTGCCGACAACGCTCAGTGTCTCAAGGCCATCCGCGAGGCCGAGGCCTACGACGGTCCCTCGCTCGTTATCGCCTACGCTCCCTGTATCAACCATGGTATCAAGGCTGGTATGGGCAAGGCTCAGGCCGAGGAAGCCAAGGCTGTCGCCTGCGGTTACTGGCACCTGTGGCGCTACAATCCCGCGCTCGAAGCCGAGGGCAAGAACCCCTTCACCCTCGATAGCAAGGAGCCCAACTGGGATGCCTTCGAGGAATTCCTCAAGGGTGAAGTTCGCTATGCTTCGGTGCTCAAGCAATATCCCGACGAGGCTGCCGAGCTCTTCAAGGCTGCCCGTGACAACGCGCAGTGGCGTTACAACAACTATCGCCGCCTCGCTCGTCAGCAATGGGGTATCGAACCCGAGGCTTAATGCCGCTAGAAACTGTTTAACCCATAGCAACTTAACAGCATGAAATTCAAAAAATGCTTTACTTTGCTCTGCTGCCTCGCCATGGCCACTTGCGCCATGGCGCAGGTCGAGCGGGGCGATGTCTCGGTCGCTTTCGACCTGGGATATGGTAGTCTCAATAGCAACGTCGGAATAGGCGCACGCATCCAGTATGGTCTCATCGACCACCTGCGCGTCGAGGCTGGTACCGACTATTTCTTCAAGAACAAGCACACCACCGTGTGGGACATCAATGCTAACGTGCACTACCTCTTCAACATCGTCAACGAGCGTCACAACGTTTATCCCATCGTCGGTCTGAACCTCACTTCGGCGTTCTACGACGAACTCGCTGAAAAACGTTATGAGTATGGCAAGAGCGACACCAACTTCGGCGTCAACCTGGGTGCTGGTTACGAGTACACACTCACCGACCACATCCGCGTTGGCCTCGAGTATCGTCACTCCATCGAGAAGAACACCGACCAGGGCTTCATCGCAGCCCACATCGGCTATAAGTTCTAACTCGTCCCCCGACACTCACTCCCCTAAAACAAGTGGCCCCGTAGCACTTCCGCTACAGGGCCACTCGTTTTCCTTATGCGCCTCAATGCCACGTCATTAGCGCGACTTCACGAGGATGCGGTATTGATAGGGTTGCAGGTTCAGCTGCGTGGCGATGGCATCCACGTTACCTGTGCACACATCGGTGGGCGTCGAGTTGCGCCAATTGGTCGGCAACTCAATCTCGTGATGCTCCTTGCGCACGTTCACCAGCACCAGCGCCTCGCTCGTGCGGTTGCGACGCTCAATCATCAAGATGTCCTTGTCGGGATGCGCAATCACCTCGGCGTTGATGTTAAACAGGTCTACATAGTGGTTATAGATGCCCATGAGCATGCGATATTCATCGCGCAACTCAGGCTTCGCGCTCCAGTCAACGTTCACATAGTTGAAGAAATTGATGGGGCGCGGATAACCCACCTCTTGCGAGCCATAAATCAGCGGACCGCCATGCATCATAATCGCTGCCACAAACGCTGCCATCGAGCCGCGCTCGTTACCAAAGTTGGTAATCGGCGAATTTTTCGCGCTCTCATCGTGGTTAGTCGTGAAGCGCATCTTCATCTTGCCACGAGGAATGCTCGCATACTCGGCCGAGTCGGCTGCAAACAGCACATCGGCGCGTGCACCGTGATTAAACACTTCCTCCAACTCATGGAGATAATCCCACGCATAGTTCATGTTAAACCCAGCCGTGAAATTGTCGGGATTCTTGCCCTCGGCAAGCATCAGCAACTTGCGGCTTCCCGCAGCCTTGCGCAGCTGGCTGATTGCATCCTTCCAGAAGTCGGCTGGCACCGCATCGGCAACGTCGCAACGGAAACCATCGACGCCAACCTCTTTCACCCAGTACTTCATCGCGTCAATCATCGCTGCACGCATGTCCTTGTTGTCGTAGTTCAAGTCGGCAACGTCGGTCCAGTCGGTTTGCGGCGGATACACGATGTTACCCAGCGAGTCGTGTGTGTACCAGTCGGTGTGTCCCTGTTCCTTGAGCCACACGTTATCCCATGCCGTGTGGTTAGCCACCCAGTCGAGGATAACGCCCATGCCACGCTCGTGTGCGCCTTCAATCAGTTCCTTCAAGTCGTCAATCGTGCCAAACTCGGGCGCAATCGCCTTGTAGTCACGAATCGAGTAGGGTGAGTTCTTACTCTTCTCCTCGCCAATCGGGTAGATAGGCATAATCCAAATCATGTTTGCCCCCATCTCTTGAATCGAGTCAAGACGCTCGGTAACTGCACGCAACGAGTTAGAGGATGCAAAAACGCGCGGATTCACCTGATACAGCACAACGTCGGCTGTCTCCGGTAGTTGATACGTTACCGCTGTTGCTTTGTGATTGGGTTTACAACCCGCCAGCACCAGCACAGTCAGTGCCAGCACCGATAGTGTCGAAAGTAAATTGCGAGTTTTCATCTTATCTTCAATTTCTGGTTCTCTATAATATTTAGCCGAGGCGGTCAAGCTGCGCCTTCTTATCAATCTACAAATATACAACCTCCTTTTCAATTTCACAAATTTTCCCCCACCTTTTTTATTCCATAGGCCCTTATGGCAACAGAAAGCGAGTTGACATCCACGATGTCAACTCGCTGTGTGGTCGTGCCGGCAGTGGGCTGGGGTTACTGCTTTTGTGCTTTTGCCCAGCTGTCTTTCAGGCCGATGGTGCGGTTAAATACCAGGTGCTCGGGGGTGCTGTCGGGGTCGACGCAGAAGTAACCGATGCGCTGGAATTGGTACTTGTCTTCGACTTTGGCGGTCTCGGCCAAGTAGGGCTCAATCATCGCGGTCGTTACTTGCAGCGAATCGGGATTCAGCAACTCGCGGAAGTCGCGCTCGGTCTCGGCACTCGGGTTCTCGACGGCAAACAGGCGGTCGTACAGACGAACCTCGGCCTCCTTGCAGTGGCGGGCGCTCACCCAGTGCAGCGTGCCCTTCACCTTGCGCTGGCTGCCTTCCGAGCCGCTCAGCGTGTCGGGGTCGTAGGTGCACTGAATTTCGGTCACGTTACCCTCGGCATCGTGCGTGCAACCGGTGCACATAATGATGTAAGCACCCTTCAGGCGAACTTCCTTACCCGGCGTGAGGCGGAAGAACTTCTTGGGCGGATTCTCCATGAAGTCGTCGCGCTCGATGTAGATTTCGCGCGAGAACGGCATCTTGTGCGACCCAGTTTCGGGTTGCTCGGGATTGTTCTCCATTTCCATCATCTCCACCTTGTCCTCGGGATAGTTGGTAATCACCAGCTTCACGGGGTTAAGCACTGCACTCACGCGCGGGGCATTGTGGTTCAGGTCCTCGCGGATGGCGTGCTCGAGCAGGCTGATGTCGTTCAGTGCCTCATAGCGCGTGTAGCCAATCGCATCGATGAAATTCTTCACCGATTGCGGCGTGAAACCACGACGACGCAGGCCACAGATGGTGGGCATACGCGGGTCGTCCCAGCCGTTCACCAGCCCTTCCTTCACCAGCTGCAGCAACTTGCGCTTGCTCATCACCGTGTAGGTCAGGTTCAGGCGGTTAAACTCAATCTGGCGCGGGCAATACTCCTCGGCCGTCTCGCCTGCAAGTTCGTGCACAAAGTAGTCGTACAGCGGGCGGTGAGGCACAAACTCGAGCGTGCAAATCGAGTGCGTCACGCCCTCGAAATAGTCGCTCTGTCCGTGTGCAAAGTCATACATCGGGTACACCTTCCACTTCTCGCCAGTGCGCCAGTGCGGCGTCTTGATGATGCGGTAGATGATGGGGTCGCGGAAGTGCATGTTGCTCGACGCCATGTCGATTTTGGCACGCAGCACGCGGCTACCTTCCTCAAACTCACCACGATTCATGCGCTCAAACAGGTCCAAATTCTCTTCGGGCGTGCGATTGCGATAGGGGCTGTCCTGACCCGGAGTCGTGGGCGTGCCCTTTTGCTGCGCAATTTGCTCGCTCGTTTGGTCGTCGACGTATGCCTTGCCCTCCTTAATCAAGCGGATGGCAAAATCATAGAGTTTGGGGAAATAATCGCTTGCGTAGTATAGCCGGTCACCCCAGTCGTAACCCAGCCAGTGGATGTCGCGCTTAATCGCCTCGACATACTCGTTGTCCTCCTTCTGAGGGTTGGTGTCGTCGAAACGCAGGTTGCACGTCCCGCCCATCTTCTCGGCTACGCCAAAGTCCATACATATCGCCTTAGCGTGCCCAATGTGCAGATATCCATTAGGTTCCGGTGGAAAACGCGTGTTCAAGCGACCACCATTACGACCAGCAGCCAAGTCATCGGCCACAATTTGCTCTACAAAATTCAGCGTCTTTTTCTCCTCCGACGCCACATTGTTATTCTCTATTTCAGCCATAGCTTTATAATTTACTTCGGTTTGACCCGCAAAATTATAAAAAATCCACCATTCCACCAAATAAGACTCTCTTATTTGATGCGCGGTGGCGTTATCTGCTCGGCACAGCGTTATGCCGTGGTGAAATCGAGCAGGGTGGGAGAGAACGTGATAGAATCGGTGGCAAACATCCGGTTCATCGTCACCGGAACCGCCACTTCTTGCGCAGTGCCGGTGATAACCTCGCGGTCGTCGGTGATGAGCCACAAGTCGTCGGCCATGAGCACGGCCTGCGCCACGTCGTGCGACGACAGCAGCACCGCCTTGTTTTGCGTGTGTGCCAGTTCGCGCAGCAACTTCATCACCTCGATGCGGCTCGCCACATCGAGAAACGCCGTGGGCTCGTCGAGGAGGATAAACGGCGTCTGTTGCGCCAGTGCGCGAGCAATCATGATTTTTTGGCGCTCGCCATCGCTCAGGTTGGCCATGTAATCGCCCGCCTTGTGGGTCATTCCCACAGCCGCGATGGCGTCGTCAACGGCCTGCCGGTCTTCGCTCGAGAGGCGTCCCAGGAAGCCCGTGTGCGGCTGGCGTCCCACAGCCACCAGCTCGCTCACCGTCAACCCGCCCACGGCAATGCGCTCGGTGGTCACCAGCGCAATCAGGTGCGACCGCTGCTTGAGCGATAGCGTGCTCGTGTCGTGCCCGTCGATGAGGATGCGCCCCTCGATGGGCATCTCGTCGCAACTCAGCGCGCGCAGCAACGTCGATTTTCCCGCGCCGTTGCGTCCCAGCAATGCCACCAGCCTGCCGCGCTCGATGTGCAGGTCGAGCCCGCGCAACAGTGGCACTGCTTGATGGCCGTTGCGGTAGCCCACGGTGAGGCCCGATGTGGTGAGCAACTCGTTCATAATCAGTTGAAATATTGAATGCGACGGCGGTTAACGATGATATAAAGGATGATGGGCACGCCGATGATGGGTGTGATGGCGTTGATAGGAATGATGCCGTGATGCCCCGACACGCTCAGCAGCGAGCACAGCAGCGTCACCACCGCGCCAGCCAGCATCGTCACGGGCAGCAACCGGCTGTGATTGCTCGTGCGCAACACCAGTCGCGCAATGTGAGGAACCACCAGCCCAATAAACCCAATGGGACCGCAAAACGCTGTCACCGTGGCGGTTAGCAACCCCGTGATGAGCAACAGCACGTTGCGAGCACGATGGGTGTTCACCCCAACGTTTGCCGCATAGCGTGTCCCTAATAGCAACGCATTCAACGGTTTAACCATCGTCACCGACGCCACCAGCGACAACACAATCACCGTGGCAAACACCGGCAACTGGTCCACCGTGACGCCCGCAAAGCTACCAAATCCCCACGCCACATAGCTGTGCAAGCCTTCCTCGGTGGCGATGGAGTTCAGCAGCGAAATGATGCTCGACGACAGGTAACTCACCAGAATACCGATGATGAGCAACATCGTCCCACTGCGCACAATCAGCGAAAACGCCATCAAAATCGCCAGCACCAATCCAGCACCCAGCAGCGCTGCAATGAGCGTCGCCGCATAGCTGCCAAAACTTTGCCCAAACACGCTGCCAATCGTGCCACCCATGGCGAGCATCACAATCGCCACACCCAGGCCCGCACCCGTCGACACGCCCAAAATCGAGGGCCCTGCCAGCGGGTTGTTAAAGGTCGTTTGCAGCATCAATCCCGACACCGACAAGGCCGCGCCAGCCAGCGTCGCTGTTGCAATCATTGGCAGTCGCGACTGCAACACAATGATTTCCCAGGCGTGATTGCTACTGCCGTGACCCGTGAGGATGCTCCACACCTGCGATGCCGGAATGTCGACCGAGCCAATGAGCACGCACGCAACAGCAAGCAGCACCATCAGCACAACGAGGACGACAATCGTCAATTGGTAACGCAGGCGGGTAGGGTCGTTCATTGCTTCATGTGTTCAAAAAATTGCAACTCCCCGTCACGGCCAGCAAAAATGTTGGCATACTCTTGCAGCAACACGTCGGGATGGAACGGGAAACGCTCAAACAGGCGCGACCGGTTTGTGTCGCACACATACACGCGGCGATTCTCAAAGGCTGCAAACTTCTCGTTGAGCGCGTAAGCAGCACGCAAGTCGTTGTAACTGTGGATGTTGAACGACTTGATGAGCCACACATCGGCCTGCTGCGCCGTGGCCAGCACTTGGTTGAAATCGAGGTTGAGCGACCCCGTGCTGTGGTCGTCGGCCCACGGGTATTTTCCACCCGCGTCGCCGATGATGCGTGCCATGTAGCTCTCGCCGCCGGGCACGTTCCACACGCCGCTAATCACCATCTCGGTGAGCACCGTGGGGTGCGCTGTGCCTGCCGCGGCCTGCTCTTTCACGCGTGCGTAAGCCGTTTCCACTGCGTTAAACAGGCTGTCGGCTTGTGCGCGGCGTCCCAGCAGCTCGCCATAGAATTTCACCCACTCGGCGCGACCCAGCGGCGTGCTCTCCATGTAGTCGGCACACTCAATCACGGGGATGCCCAGGCGGGTCACTTGCCCGTAAGTCGCATCTTGATAGGGTGATAGCATGATGGCGTCGGCCTCCATTTCAATCACTTTCTCGACCGTGGGGCCCATCGACGAGCCGCAATCGGTCACTTCGCCCGCTGCAACGCGCGCGGGCACATCGGGGTCGGTGAAATATTGCAAATCGGTCACGCCTTTCAGCGCATCAAACGCGCCCAGCTCCTTCATCAACGCCGTGTGCACAGCCGAGTAAACCAGCGCGCGCTTAATGGGGGTGCGCACTACCGTCCCCTCGGGCAGCTGTCCGGGCAATTCGATGCTGTCGGGCACCAGCACATAGCGGTGCAGCACGCTCCCTTGTTTCCACGGGTCGCCCACGATGGCGAGCGTGTAAAGCGGTTTTCGCTCGAGCGTGAGCAGGCGCGCGTGTGTAATCACGCTGTCATTTTTTGCAGCTGCGGCATCGCTATCCATCGATGCTTGCCGGCATGCTGTGGCACCCAGCAACATCAGTAACGACATCATCGCAACCATCCACGATTTCATTATCGAGGCCATTAAATCGGTGATTTGCAATAAAAATTGATGTTAAATCGAAACTTTAACTTTAACGAACTACTTTCTTGATAGTCACGTTGGTAGGACTGTGGAAACGGTAGTTGTCGCCACGCGGCAGCAAGAAGTCGATGCGCTTGCGCAAGCGGGGACCCATCTTGTCCTTCACCACCCACAATCCATTGAGTTTGGGCACGCGTTCGCACGTCACCTCGATGGTGTCGCCCAGTCTGAAGCCGTGCTGACGGAACATGTCGTGCGACAGCGCAACCCAGCGAATTTCGTAATTTTTCAGCTTGGTGTTGTTAATGCGGGCACCACTTGCGGTTACCCAGCCAGCGCCACCCATGCCAGGGTGATACTTGGTCGCTCGCAGCGTGTGACTCGTTTGGGCCATGCCCGCAGCCACGATTAACGCCATCAATGCGAATAGAATCTGTCTCATAATCATCTGATTTCGTTCATATTATCAACTCATGCCACAATGCTTGCCACGCATCCCAGCACAAGCGTGCGGCACCTTGCACATCATTGCCGCGCGGCAAAGTTACACATTTTCTCCCACCCGACCAAATGACGCGCTTAAGCGTTGGTTTTTAGGCGTTAGGAGACCGGGGATGCTGGTTTTAGAAAAAAAACGGCGGTTTTCGTTTTGGTGGCTCACATTTTTAAATTATCTTTGTTGTCTCTTTAAAAAACCGTTAAACGTAGACCGCCGAAATCATGACCCAAAAAGAACGTGACGATATTCTTGCACTCATCCACCGCGAGGTAGTCCCCGCCATTGGCTGTACCGAACCTATTGCTGTTGCCCTGTGTGTGGCACGCGCCACCGAGTTGCTTGGTAAGCGACCCGAGCGCATCGATGCCTCGCTGAGTGCCAACATCATCAAAAACGCCATGGGCGTGGGCATCCCAGGCACCAACATGGTGGGCCTACCCATCGCCATCGCGCTGGGCGCCATCGCTGGAAAATCGGAATATGAACTCGAGGTGCTGCGCGACGCCACCCGCGACGACGTCGTGGCCGCAAAAGCCTTTATCGCCGAGGAACGCATCCACATCGCCCTCGAGGAGCAAGACCTCGACAAGCTCTACATCAGCGTCACTTGCACCGCTGGCAACGATACCGCGCAAGCCATCATCAAGTGCCACCACACGCAGTTTGTCTACCTGCGCCGCAACGACGAGGTGCAACTCGATGAGCGCAACACCGTCGCTACCGACGACACCGACGGTGCCGACGACACCTGCCTCACCCTCCGCAAGGTCTATGAATTTGCTACCACCGAGCCCCTCGAGCGCATCAGTTTCATCCTCGAAGCCAAGCGCCTCAACGAGGAAGCCGCCCGTCAGGGCCTCAAGGAAAACTACGGTCACCAGTTGGGCAAAACGCTGTGCTCACCCCTGGGCAAGGGCATCATGGGCGACAGCATCTTCTCTGAAATCCTTGCCTACACCAGCTGTGCTTGCGACGCCCGCATGGCAGGCGCCATGATTCCCGTCATGAGCAATAGCGGCAGCGGAAACCAAGGCATCTGCACCACCATGCCCATCGTGATTTTTGCCCGCGAAAACCACAATACCGACGAGGAACTCATTCGCGCCCTCATCATGAGCAACCTCACCGCCATCTACATCAAGCAAAACCTGGGCGCCCTCTCGGCCTTGTGTGGATGCGTCGTGGCGGCAACCGGCAGCTCCTGCGGCATCACCCTGCTCATGGGCGGCACCTACGAACAAATCTCCTTCTCGGTGAAAAACATGATTGCCAACCTCACGGGCATGATTTGCGACGGCGCCAAGCCCAGCTGCGCCCTCAAGGTCACCAGCGGTGTGGGCACCGCCGTCCTCAGCGCCATGCTTGCCATTCAGCGCAAGTACGTCTCCTCGGTCGAGGGTATCATCGACGACGACGTCGACAAGAGCATCCGCAACCTCACCCGCATCGGCAGCCGAGGCATGGACGAGACCGACAAATACGTCCTCGACATCATGACCCACAAAACGGTCTAACGATTCCCCGCTTTCCCCATTAGGTTACACCGTAATCTCGAGTTGCAACCCCTCGGGACCTGCGACGACGCTCTCGTAGTAGCCGTCGCCCGTTGTGCGCGGCCCATTCAGGGTAGGGTAGCCATCGGCTGCCAGCTGCGCCGTCAACGCATCGACCGCCTCGCGACTACCCACCGCAATAGCGATGTGGTGAAACCCCACAGGAAAATTGCCCTGCGGCACCGCAGCGGCATCGACCACCGTGGGACGCGTCATCAACTCGAGCCGCGTCTCGCCCTCGAGCGTCACAAAGTAACTTTCAAATCCCGTCACCTTGTTCCTATACTTGGCACCCGATGTGCCGCCCAAGTATTTCTCAAAAAACTGCTTCATTGCCTCGAGGTCGTAGCAATAGAGCGCAATATGTTCAATTTTTGCCATTGCGTGAGAATTAAAAATCCGATGAACTATCCAGATTCAACCGCAAATTTAACATTCTCACGCCGTTTACACAAATTCCTACCAAAATAAAAAATTATCGCGGACAGGCCCGCTTGCTGGGGCTGCCCGCGATAATTTTCTGTTTCAAGTGTGGTGGGTTACTTGATGAGTTTGCTCGTGTGGGTGGTGCCGTTGTCCATCACCACGCGCTTCAGGTACAGGCCCTTGCTGGGCTCGGCGATGCGCTTGCCCGTCAGGTCGTAGTACTCAACGCGAGCAACGTTGCCTGCGGTCTCAGCCACAACATCGTTGATGCCCGAACTGATGGTGGTCTCGCCAGTCTCCAGGTCATACCACACAATGTTGCTGATGTTCATCGTGCCATTGCTCAAGTAGAACGCACGCAGACCAATCTTCTGAACCTCCTTGTAATAGTAGAATTCATGATATTTGGTCGCAATCAAAACATCGTAGTCGTCATCGTAATTGTAGGGAATGTCGACCATCGACTCGGTGGGCAGCATTTCGTACACATCGTTGGTCATCGTGAGCATGTCCTCGTTGAGATACACGTTGTAGTACACCTTGTTGGCGGCAAAGTATTGGCCATTGGCAGAGGTCAACGGGATGTCGAAACGGAATTCACCATAGCCTTCCTCGCTGTCGAAGGCATACACCTTGGTGAACGTGGGGTCGGGCATTGCATCGGTAGGCTCGCTGTATTTGAAAATCACAGGCTGAGCCCAGCGATAGGAACTACCTACCATGTGCGTGCCAGGATTGATGCAGAAGTAGCTGCTGTTGTCGCCACGCAACGTGTCGCTATCGGCATCCTTGGTCATCTCTAAGTCGATGCCGCCAAAGTACATGTATTCCTCGCTGTCGTAGGCTGCGTTGGTGAAATACATTTGCATACCCTCTTCTTCATCGGCACCCAAGTACTGGCCAGCCTTGAACGTTACCGTGTTGCCATTGATGTCACCCTTGACAACCGAGTTGGGCAAATTAGCGTTCAAGTGCGACAGATACAGCGTGTTACCGCTCTCGCAACCCATGATGTCGATATATTTGAAGCGTTTGCTCTTGACATGGCGCAGCACGTAGGGCTCCATGCTCAAGTTCTCGTCGGTGACGATGTTATCCTTAATTTTGTTAAACACCCACGTGTCCTCGCAGAAGCCATACCAGTTGCCGTTGGCATCAATCATCGCGAGTTTGTCGGTGCCCACTTGCACAATCGAGTCGTTGCGATAGGTGAATGTAATGTTGGGGTCGGTCTCATCGACATAGAAAGCAACGCTGTCGATTTCTCCGCTATCATTGTAGATTTCTTTGTAAACCATTTTAGCCAGGTAGAGCATCGTGCCATCATTGTCGTAAACGGCTTGCGGCAGGTTCAATGTCATGGTTTCACCATTGATGGTGCCACGCACCCACGTGTTGGCATCAAAGTTCATCCATGGCGTCTGGATGTAGAGCGTTTTTTCGCTGTTGTTCACAACGATGTTGCCAATTGCGCTCTCGTAGAAGTACTCGTAGGTATAATCATCGTAGGGCATCCAGTAGTTGGCACTGCGAGCCCAGTTGCCGCTCTTGTCGCCCACGGGCTCTTCGGTGATAGGTTGGGTGGTGACGGGCGTGATGCGCATCGGCGCTGCGTGACGTGTAACACTAGGCGTCGCCATTTTCGTCTGGGCACCAGCACTCAGCATGGCACCAAGTAGCATCGCTACAGTAAAAAATCTAATCATAAGCTGTGTATTTAAGGTTGAACATTAGGGAATCGTTTTCCAGAAAAGGGGACTGACTGTCTCTTAACAATCTCAAGATTTTACAAAATTATAAAAAAACACCCACTTTTTGAAATAAGTCGGTGTTTTCTCTTGGCAAAAGCCAATTTTTTTAAGTATTTTTAAACCTTAGGGTACCAATTTGTCGTTACACATGCGGTCCATGTATTGCTGGATGATGGCTTTGAGCTCGCGCTCCATCATCGCCTGCTGCTCGACCTGGCCCAGCATGTTGTGCTGCATCAGTTGGTCGTCGATGCTGTAGATGGCTGTGGTGCGCTGGTCGTCAAACTGCAGCACCCATCCATATTTCACATACTGATAAGTGCCGTTCAGGTAATTCACCGCCCACGTTTCGGCTTCGGGCGTGTGCATCAAGTCGCAGCCAAACGCCACGTAAGGCTCGTCATAGCCTAGCCAGCCCAGCAGGGTAGGCAAGATGTCGGTCTGTTGCGCCACCGCGTCGCGCATCCCAGTGCCCATCTCGCCGCTGGGGTCGTAGAAAATCACAGGGGCGCAGAAACCGCCGATGTCGCTCTTGTAAACATCGTAGGCACTCATGTTGGTGTGGTCGCTCGTGAGCACAAATATCGTGTTGTTGTACCACGGCTGCTTGCGCGCGCTCTCAAAGAATCGCTGCAGCGCGTGGTCGGTATAGCGGATACACTTCGCAATCTCGAGGTCGCCCTCGGGGTACAGCGCCTCGGTACCCTCGGGGATGTGGAAAGGATGGTGGCTCGACAGCGTGAACACCGCTGTCACAAACGGCTCGCTCATCTCGCCCATCTTTGCTGCATAGAATTGCAGGAACGGCTCGTCCCAAATTCCCCAGTGGCCATCGTAACACGCGTGCCCGCCGAAGCGCTCATCGCGCTCAAAGTCCTCACGACCAACGTATTGCGCAAATCCTGTGCTGTGTGCAAAGCTGTTGAAGCCCATGCTACCCGTCTGCGCCCCATGGAAAAATGCGCTCGCGTAGCCCTTCTTGCCCAGGTAACCTGCAATGCCGCTCACGCGATTGAGCGACTGCGGCGTGAGGATAAACGGCTTGACAAACATGGGAATACCCGACAGCACCGACGGCATCCCATCGATGCTCTTGCGACCGTTGCTGTAGCTGTGCTTGAAGGTGACCGCGTGTTGCATCAGCGAGTCGGTAAACGGCGTGTAACCCTTGTAATCGGCTCCCAGTAACTCGTGGTTGAAGCCACCAATGTACTCGCGTCCGAAGCTTTCCACAATCAGTATCACCACATTCTTGTGGCGCACCGTCAGCGCGCTATCGGGCTGGTGAACAGGATTATAGATGCTTTCGAGCTCGGCCTTGTCGCTGTAGTAACCGGGGTCGTGGAACACCGCCTTGCCTATCGTGCGAATAATCGAGAAGGGCGTGTTGAGCACCAGTGCCGCCTCGGTGGGATGCGAGATATACTCGTTGGCGTTGCTCAACGTCACGGGGCGAATGTCGCGATGCATGAACCCATGCCACGGCGCTGCCACCACCAGCACTGCCGCCACCGCTGCCAGCACACCTGCCACCGCGCGATGCGACCACTTCCACAGCCGCCATGCCACATAGAGCAGCACGCCCGCAATCACGTAGTAATGCCAGTGCCGCAACAAGCCGCCGCGGATGCCGCTCACCACCGTCACTGCACCCACCACCAGACTCAACGTCTGCGCCAGGTAGTAGCGCCACAGCGGTTGCCGCTTCACGTCGATGCGCGGCGTGAAATAGAACCGCCATAGCACCCACGTCAGCACAGCTGCCAGCAGCACCAAGTACCAGTGATGCACCACCTCGATGCCGATAATCGACCCCAAGTTGCTCTCGTTGCTGAACTCGTTAAACAACTCGCTCGATGACCGCCGCAACGTGTATCGGAAATACACCGAGTCGGCGAGATTAGCCGCAATCCCCACGAAGTTGCACACCACAAACGTCCAGCGACACACGCGCCGGTAGCAATCGTTCTCTTTCCAGTGCAGTGGCAGCAGCACCATCAAAATCCACAGCACATTCAGGTACATGATGCCCGGCGTGTCGAGCACCGTGCCGCCCTGCATCAGCCGCAGCAAGTGACCCGTGTCGGCCACACTCGCCTTGAAATAACTCAAGTTCTCGAGCAAAAACTCGATGCGCGTCACAATGCTCACTGCGTACACCAGCAGCAAGTTCAGCGCCACCGCCATCGCTGGCGACAGCACCGACCGCTGCAAGTCCCATTTATGTCGTTGACTCATACTGTAGATTGCTTTCTTAATTTCACCCACAAAGTTACACCTTTTCCCTCAATTCCCCAACTCCACACACTTGCATACCTCCGCCCATTTCCCTAACTTTGCACCAACTAACCACTACACATTATTATATATATGAACATCGAACATGTTCGCGACCTCGCACTGGCCTGCCCAGGCGCTACCGAGGATATGCCTTACGGCCCCGATTGGCTCATCTTCCGCATCGAGCACAAAATTTTTTTGCACATCTGGCTCGAAGCGCCCGAGCCCACTTGCGCTGTGAAGCTCGACCCCGAGCGTGGCCAGCAACTACGCCAGCACCACGAGGGCATCCAGCCTGCCTATCATCTCAACAAGGTCCACTGGAACGACCTCTACCTCAACGCCCTCGACGATGCCCTCATCGCCGAACTCATCAACGAGTCCTACCTGCTCGTGCGCAGCAAGTTGCCGCACCGCCTTCGTGAAAAGTATGAAACCCATTGAGTGGAATTTCCAGCACATCGCGCTGCAACTCTACATCGCTGCGCCCGCCGATGCCCCCCTCGTGTGCTCCATCGAGTATGAACCCGTTGGGCCCGCCTTGCTCGATGACTGCGCCCAACAAGGCTGCCCGCCCTTCAACCTGCTGACACTGAGCGGTCTGCGCTGGGACGAGCAACTCTCGCCGTGGCGCAGTGAACCTGTCGTCACACGTGATGACCATTTCGAGGGTGGGGCAGACGTCCTCCTCCGCAACCTATTGCACGACATCCTCCCCGCCGCCCTCGAGCGTGGCAACCTCGAGCCCGCCTACCACTGCCTGTCGGGCTACTCCATGTCGGGCCTGTTTGCCCTGTACGCTGCCTGCAACACTGCCCAGTTCACCCGCATCGCCAGCGCCTCGGGCTCCCTGTGGTATCCCAGCCTCGAAAGCTACCTCGCTACCCATCCCATCAACCCCGCCGTCACCACCGCCTACTTCTCCATTGGCGACCGCGAGAGCCGCACCCGTCACCCCATCCTCAGCACCACCCAAGCCATTACCAGCCGCATTGCCACCCACCTTGCCACCCTCGGCGTCACCACCACCTTCGTCCTCAACCCCGGCAACCACTTCACCGCCCCCACCCACCGCGAATCCCTCGCCCTCACCTGGCTCCTAAATCAGAGTGGAGATAAAAAGTAAAAGTCCGCGCTGGTCCGCACGAGGAATTTTTTTTGAAAAAAATGAGGGGAAAAACTTGCACAGTCCAATTCCGAGCAGTACCTTTGCACCGCATTTCGGAATTGTCCTGTGGTGTAATGGTAGCACATCGGATTCTGGTTCCGCTTGCGAGGGTTCGAATCCTTCCAGGACAACAATGAGAAGTGACCCACTCATGAGGTCACTTTCATTTTGAAAATTAATAACTTATACAAATTTAAACTTAAACTGTTTCAACATGGCAACTAAAATCAGATTGCAACGCCATGGTCACAAAGACTATGCGTTCTATCCCATTGTCATCGCCGATAGCAGGGCACCACGAGATGGTAAATTTATTGAAAGGATTGGTTCTTATAACCCTAACACTAATCCTGCTACAATAAGTTTAAATTTCGAGCGCGCTCTCTATTGGGTCAATGTAGGTGCTATCCCTACCGACACCGTTCGTAATATCCTTTCACGCGAGGGCGTTATGCTCATGAAGCACCTCCAGGGTGGCGTCAAGAAGGGCGCTTTCGACGAGGCTGAGGCTCAGCGTCGCTTCGAGGCCTGGAAGGCTGAAAAGGATGCCAAACTCAACGACGTTCGCAACAAGGAACGCGACACCCGCAAGGCTAACGCTAAGAAGGCCCTCGAAGAGGAGACCAAGAAGAACGAGGCTAAGGCCGAGGCTGTAGCCGCAAAGAAGGCCGAAATCGCTGCCAAGAAGGCTGCCGAAGCCGCCGAGGCTGCTAAGGCTGCTCAAGAGGCCGCTGCCGCTGAGGCTGCTGCCGAGGCTCCCGCTGCCGACACCGAGGCTCCCGCCGAGCCCGCTGCCGAAGCTCCCGCCGAGGCCTAATCACCTCCGCAACATCAACACAACACTGGCGACACCCCACCTCGGGATGCCGCCAGTCCTTTTTCTATATTCACCTCCTCGTCGCTACACATTACCCATTTGATAGCGAGCGAGACGAACATTTCGTCGAAGACGAAAAACGGAATTAAACCCAGGTAACCAGAGCGAACGTAGTGAGCGGCGGGACCTGGGGAAATGCCCAGCTTACTGTGGAGGGTGTGTCATAAGGCGTGACAACCCCAACGGGGTTGACTTAACCTACCCCCAGGCCGAGTGACGAGCGCAGCGAGGAACGAGTCCTGGGGCCCAACGC
>Ga0181612_119763_pt1 | contig 42886 bp, 35 predicted proteins | sample HoacroProtozoa21_FD_119630 | JGI IMG/M metagenome (GOLD analysis project Ga0181612, IMG submission 119630) | Hoatzin crop microbial communities from Cojedes, Venezuel. Combined Assembly of Gp0051906, Gp0051904, Gp0051908
AAAACAGGAGTTGGTATGGATACCATAATGCTGAACAATAGCAACAGGGTAAAAATTCATAGCTAAGCTCATTTCTGTATCGCTTCCATACATTTTGAAAGCTTCTTGGGTTTAGACAAATTATCTTGTGTAATATCACTTTTTAGATGTTTAAATGGTTTTGCATTAAGTTATTTTACAGAGTCTTCTGTTTATTCAAAGTCCTGAAGAATCGTAAGCATGTATATTTTGACATAATGCTGCTTTATATCCCAAGCAACATGTTTTGTGTTATAAAAATAGAGTTAATGAGATGTAGACTTAGTTTCAAGCAAAACAAAAAATAACTTTGCCAAATTAGAAAGTCTGTAAAAACTAATTGGAAACTTGGCTGACTCTCAGCGTAATGAGTTTGCATTGCTTCACTGAAGTGAAGGTCTGATGCAGAAGACTTGTCTTTAAATCACCAAAATACTTCAGAGCCTGATGTGAGGGTTTCTGTGATGCCGGTAGCTGGATGAAGGGGTGACAAGTGTGGTAATTAAAAAGGAATCCCCCAGGAAATCCGATGCGTGAATGTATTGTGCTGCATTGCACTGGGAGATACAAGGTACCCTACCAACCAGCGATACTTCATGGTTCGCAAACCGGAACCAGTCTATTGCATGGAGCAAACTAAACTGTTTGTCAGAGAATTGCGTGCTGTTGACAGGATGGGGACAGGACAGATAAAAGGGGAAGAAGAGAGCCAACAGATGTTTTGCCACGTAGATGAGACGCTCTTTTCCCGTTTACCTAGAGAAGCAGTCACCCTGGCTGCTCAATGTTTGCGGCATAGCTTTTGCTATACCTTGTAGAGTCTGACTGCTTGTCCTGGCAAAGATCAGCAATTTTCTAACAGGGCAGTGGCACAACCATTAAAATGACTTGTCATGCAAATTATAGGATGTATAATAATCCTGCAAATTTTCTGTAGAGTGGATTTAAGATTGATACCCCTAAGTAAGGGAATGTCATTGATCAAATACTTGAGGATGCTGGACATCCAATATTATGTCCAAAATTTGGGTAGCTTTCAATTCTAAAATAGCAGGATATAGGATTTACTGAGATTAATTATTATATGAAAGTGCCTTAGCAGATTATTTCAGAGCTCTGGACTGTTGACTCCAGTGATTTAATTTACTGAGGTCTCCAATTTTCTAATATGCTTAGAAGTGCTTTTCTAGTATATGCAAACTAATATTACAGCATAAACCTTAATGCAGCTGTAAGAATGCTGCTTGATAAAAGATCAGTGAAATTAAAAGGATTAAGCCTGGGCCAAATCCGTGACAGCTTTGCTTACCACAGCATAGCAGAGCTTATGTAGAGCACTGAACAACCTTGTTTCTCCAGTTGGGGTAAATTGTGACTGTCACGGAGAAAAAAGTGCTTTTTTTCCACCAGCCGTTCCAAGAAGGGAAGGGGCACGCTTTCAGCTTTCACCTTGCAGACACATCATGTCATAATTTAAAGAAAGCAGGTGCTGCAAATGGATGGCAACAACAGTTCCTTGCAGGGAGTTTTCGCAGGTCCATCAGAGCTCCGCTCCAGCTGGTTTTGTGCAAATTTAACTGGACGTCTGCTAAGGTAAAAGGGAGGGTGAGAGTGAGTATACAGATAGGACAAAGCTGCATTAGACACTGAGATAAATTAGCTGGAAGAGTTTCCAGTTAAAAGCTTCACAGCTCACCCAACCTGGCAGCAATTTTTATCAGCTGCTGCTTTGCAATATATCTGTTATTGTTCTTTTCAATAGGAGTTTCTTGCCTCAATTCTCCATTGCTGTGTTTCTTGCTGTACTGAGAGGCTTTGGAGACTGTTGTGGGAAGTAGAGAAAACAAGATTTTACTGTCCCTTCAAAGCACCGTTACACCGCGTTTGTGTCTTCGTTGTCTGTTGCAGGAGGAGTCAAGCTCGCGGGCGCAGGCTGAGCCACGCAGTGGTGTTGGCAATGGGACAGGACCTGTGCAGCTGCGGCGGGGGGCCTGTACCCACACCACGCGTCTGCCGCTCCCTCTCCTTCACAGCCTGGCCGTGAGCTCCTTGCGGGCTCATCTGCCTTTAGCTGCCACAAAACCTTTTCTCTGGGTGTCTGGATCGCTAGTGCTCCTGGTAGTCTTGAAGAGGGCCTGTTCCCAGGTCTCGTTTAACAAATGCGGCAACAGACTCCTAGAAATGTGTTAAACTTCTTGTATGAACGATGTTTGTTAGGTGGTAGGAGTTATTGAATGATTTTCTCTCTTGATTTGAAGTGCAGGACTAATTGTTATACTGTGTCTGTTTCTTTTGCGGACATTCTTAAATGAGATTTATACCTCATGAAATCAGTTGGTATCTGTGCTGCAGTTCAATGTCAACTTGATTTATTTGTTCTTTACCTTCCTCCCCCAAAAATCCTATGACAAATTAAGTGAATGTTATATCTTCTTTTGCTTCCTTTTTCTTTTTTTGTTGTTGTCGAACTACTGAACTACAGTGCTGGAGGGCGTGTGTCTGTGTCTGATAGTCTCCATTTCAGTAGAGTATTATATCTTAAATTATTTCATATGTTGCAACAACATTTTACAGGCACATGGGTTAGCAACATGATAAAGCACAATGCTTTAAGACTGATAAATATTATATCATGCTCTCTTGATTTTTTTTTTTTAAATAGTAACACTCTGTGTGTTTCTTTGCCTTTTCTTTGTTGTTTCAGATATGCCAGGTAGCCCACACAACCAGTTCACCTTCAGACCCCTCCCGCCGCCACCTCCACCACCGCACGCATGCACCTGCGCCAGAAAACCACCTCCAGCAGCCGATTCTCTCCAGAGAAGATCAATGACCACCCGCAGCCAGCCCAGTCCTGCTGCCCCGACTCCCCCCACCAGTACGCAAGATTCAGTGCATCTCCATAACAGCTGGGTCTTGAACAGCAACATCCCGCTGGAAACCAGGTACAGACCAACCTGTTGCACACAACATCGCTCAAATGTTTAAAAAAACAAACAATAAAAATATGGGGAGGAGGCCTGATGTTGACAAAAGATGGTGATGGAGAATTACAGGTTTGTCGTTCAGGACGTGCCAGTGCATTTTGATTTGAGGCCGTGTTGTGTAGCCATGTGAGATCTTACTTGTTTGCTTCATCTACATCATTAATGCTCGTAAAAGCACACATTTCGCAAGGTTTTGGAAGACGTTGATTTCCAGAAGGTGTGTAGATTACATAGGTATTTTAGAGTTGTGTGCAGTCAGGATTTGTGCTTGTGTTCTTGTCTCACCCTCCCACGTTCTCCTAGGGCCGTTCTGTAATCGGCAAACAGAAGTCTTGTGTACCCTGGCACTTCTGGAGCTGGTTGATGTTTGGGCTGTAGCTTTCCTGTGGATAAGAAAAGATAGGAAATAATACTAAAATAATATTTTCCTCAGTGCTTATTTAAACACTTTATTGCATATATACATAAAGAATATAATTTGATAATGATTTGGTGATGGAGAAACGATACAGGCCCAAGATGGATATTGAGCATGGAGAGCCTTACCTCTGGGAGCTGGGAAGGGAGGGTTCAGCTTCAGGAACTTTCACAGTTTGCACAAATAATCTACTCTGAAAAATAATTGAAAGCACATACGTTCTGTATTTAGCAAACCTGTGTTTTGGTACCCAAAGTTCTGCTACAGAGGTAAATGCACAGTTTCCTCTGGCTTTTTGGCTATAATAAGCTTTTTGTGTTCCTGATAAGTATTGGCTAATTTGATGGCTTTCAACTACAGCTGTGTTTGCTGACTTGATGCTTAAAACAAGCCCTTGATTTTCTGCAACCTTGTTCCTCTTCATTGTGAGCAGAGCCCCAAGAAGTTTTGATCAGGGTTTCCTTTGGGTTTTGGCATTTTGAAACATGTCAAGTGCCTGACTCTGTGAAAGTTGGGTTTGGTAAAGCAGATGAATGTCTGACATGCAACTGATCTGATCTGATCTGGAGAACATAAGGTATTATGTGTATTAAAAAGAAAACATTTTCGTACATATGTTCAAGGACCAGTGATCACAATTAATCACTGAAGCCTGAATTCTGTTGTTTTATAAGAAACTTATTTTATTAGAAAACTTTATTTTAGTGTACATCTTTAAACACTTAACTGTTGCTAATCGGAAGTGTCAAAGTAAGTTTTTCTTCTCTGAAAGGCTATGAAGTTGGGGTTGACGAAGATGATGATTCATTCTGAAATAAAACTTTCCTGATTTGTCTTAAGGACAAATCACAAAAAGAATCAGGGAAGATGGAAACTTTTCTCCAGAAGTTAACATAAACAAAGTCTTAGCTCAGCTAGTCCTTCTAGAGCTAGAAGCTTCTGTTTACACAGTCTTTATAAAGACAATTCTTGTCTTTATAAAGACAAATCGGCTGCTCCCTAGACGTGCGGTACCCATTGAATACCTTTGGTTCTCTTCAGTTAGCAGTTCGGTAGATCTTGTTTAGCCTTTCTGCATCCCTGTTCACTGTGTTCTCATCAGACCCCATTGGGGAAAATGCTTTCCAATTTAAAGTCTCTTTGGAGTTCAGTTTCGTTTTTCTTGTTTCTTACTATTTTTTCCAAATTTGAAACATCTCATAAAGGACAAATACATAGGTAGTTACATCTGTAGTTATGTAATTGGCTAATGACGAAAGGGCTGTGCAGTGGCTTAGGAATTCGGACTGGAAAACATACTGTGGGCTGCACGTTAGCAGTTCACAAAGTCTGGGAATTTTCCACATTCCTTCCCTGCAGCGGTTGTTTCGGCTGATTTCACTCACCCTCCGGCAGCTAGCTGCAGCCCCTCATGAAGCTGCCTGAAAGGCTCTATAATCTGAAAGTAGAATCTGTGAGACTGTTTGCCAAGGCGTATCTGCAGTTTAGGTGCAGACAAGTGATATAGCAGGGGAGCATTGTAACAAAACACATTGGTGATCACCACTTCCCAGAAGCTGGTAGTACACAACACAGCCTTAGAGAAAAAGAAGGGCTTGCGGCTTGTTTTTTCTTCCTTAACAAGGAATGATTCAGCTAGAATTGAACAGATACTTTGGCCTAATAGCTGGATTCTCTGGCTTTCCTTCTCCGTTAATGTGTAGCTGTCCATTAAAAGTAATCCTACAAAATAAAGGGAAACATGTCAATGGCAGCCGTGTTTCTGTGCTAAATATTTAATAGTACCCAGTCTGCCTAATTTGGATGTACCTGATATGTCTAAGCAGATTTTTTTTTTTTTTTTAATTTGGAACATTTGCAATCAAAAAGACGATTTATTAATCTATTCCCTACTGTAATAACTGGGCAAAAGTCAGAATGCACATGTTCAGCTTTTCTTCCAGCTGCACCTCCAGTTAATCCATAAACAGCGCATGTGTTTGGATGGTTTATCTACAGCTACGTAATATTAGAGAATTTTTTAGACAGGGAAAGATTTCCTGCAACTAATTGGGTGACTGTAAATCCCGTTCACTCTGGACAGTCAGAAATGGAGCAAGTTTATGAGTCTGCTCATAATGATAATGTGTCGTAGTTATGTAAAAGGAAATGCTGTAGTTCTGAAAATGTTTGCCATACTGTGATGAAATGTGTAGTCTTGTGTAATTCGAATTGGAAACCCTAGGTTAGGCCGCAGAGGGCTGCAGTACAGATGTATAGTGAGGTGTGCGTTTTGAACGGATTTTTGAGCAGAGTAAAGCTTTGTTATATTTTTGTAGAAAAAGGCGAATGGGAAGTTTGGTATTGTGCTTCATCTGGAGGTGTTTTGTGCATGGACTAATCTGCAAAAGAGTTTTGTCAGGACCCGGTTTACTAGCCCAGCTGTGTTGTGAGGAGACCGGAAAGGCAAAATTACTTGTTCAAGCTCACACAAGATTTCGGCAAAGCCAAAATAGAGTCTAGGTGCGTGTCATTGCCAAGGCCGGTTCTGACTCTGCAAGTTTTTCTGGTTCTAAGCAACTCCAATGAAAATAAGAGTTAGGAGCACCTTTAGAACTTCAGAGGACATGTCAGAGAATAGCTGTTGGTGAAGAAATGGGAGAAGAGCTGTGCCTGTAGAAGGTGGAACAGCTCGAACTGCTGACCGACTGTGCTGCAGCCTTCAGCGCTGTAATGCGCCTGTAAATGCAAATGCGGGCTCTGTCCTTATGCAGGAGCACGCAGTTTTGAAAAAAACATATTCATTATTAAAATGATTTATGAACACACAGTAATTTCATTGTCACACAGAAAAATAATTGGTAAATATTGCCAGAAAAATACTGCAAGAATCTCTCGCACCACATAAAAACACAGGAAACATTGATTCTCTTTTTTTAGGATAATGTTATTGGGCTCTTACATAAATTGATTTTTTTTCTTCTGCCCCAGAATAAAGTACTTGCAACCTATTGCGTATTCCCTTCCTTTCCACTAAAATAATTGTTTTTTCAGGTTTCATAGATACTTTAATGTTTCAAATCTTATGATTTACAGTCTAATACATTGTCATTATCTCTGACAGCCCTATCTGAACATAGCTTGCTACTTTTTTATGGAGTGTGTATTAAACCCTGACAATTGTAAAGAGTGTTTTTCATTTTCTCTGTGCCCTGTTAGTTGACTCAGAATTTGTTTCCATATCTTGCTTTTTTGTGTTTTGGATGTTTTTCTGGTGTTTACTATTTATTTTCCCACTTTAGTAAAATTCCCAAATAAGAAGAGAAAACTAAATGGTAAACCGGGATTTTCACCTGACATTATTTCTGATCCTCCCTATAGCCTGTTAGAGTTCCCTTACAGATAAACCACTGGACACGCTTATTTTGAGTAAAGTTTTGCATTTAGATTACCCAGGCATTAGAATTTTTAAGTTTTCTGTCTGAATATCAAAACTTACCTAATTTTGATTTTTTTTTTTTATTTCAAAGTGTTTATTTTTAGTCCTGTTTCATGCTTCAGTATTTTACATATTTGCTTGTTCCTTCATTTTTTACATCAAATTTCTTTCTAGTTCCTCTAACCCATTTAGCAGTGTTGGCAGTAAGGTTAATGCTGTGCTGAATGGACTGAAATCTCCCTTCACTGCGCTGGCGATGAGCCAAGTACTGTGGAAAAAGACAGCTTAATTTAAGCAATCTTATCACCATGGAAATAGCTCCTCTAAGGGCAACAGTGAGGTACCAGACCATGAACTTGAGATTCAATTATCATTAATTTATATAGAACTTTGAAATGCTAGAATAATAAGAGAAGTATTTGGGGTTCGAGGCAGTTATGATTTTTAGTTACTATTCAGCAATATTTCAGAGCCCTGAAGTTTGATTATGGCTCTAAACACTTAAAAACTTGGACAGTTTTGGAGTTCAAGAAGTGCATTCAGCTCATCATGTAGATGGAGTCACTCCTTTCTGTATTATGTAGTTAAAGGTGCATATTTAAGACTATCTGGATACCTGCTTTCCTAAAAATATCATCTTGTTTATCGCTCCTTTTAGAGTAGGGGAGATCTTGACAGCCATCACTTATCAAGAGATTTATTCTGTACTATGGTTTTTCCTTATGCTTCCTTAATCAAGCTCATAATTGTTTGTATTCTTCAAAAAGTACGTTGATAACCTTTCAAATCACAGAAACCTGTACATACTCACATTCTGTTTAAGGTAGAGTAGAGCTAAAAGCAAAAATAATGAATGAAAAAAGCATATATAACTATACACTCGCATGGTTGGGTGTGAGCTCTTGGGAAGTTTATTCCTTCTCCTTGGTCTCGGCATTTGAGCATCTTGTGAATCTTGCCCCCAGTGCGGAGATACAGAGAGCACTTTACTGCCTGCCTTTTTCCCAGTTCGAGGTTTCCGTAGCAGATAGAGGGCTTTTACAGCTCCCAGGGCACACTGGTGTTGGTGATCATAAACCACCAAGCAGGGAGACGATTACTATTTGAGCAACGCAATTCATTAGGAACTTGTTTGCGAATGGAGCCTGCTCCCGAGCTAAATGGCCGAGCCTGTGGTTATTCCAAGAATAAATGCAGGGGAGGGCTTCATTTATGGTCTTTCCTTCAAATCATGTTGGTCAGTATTTGCTAATATGACATTTCACTCGTGTTTTGTAATTTTCTACCTATTTAAACAATAAATCTAACATATAGAGAGGATGGCCGTGTTAAAAACAGAAACACAGCAAAGGTTTTAAATTCAGTCCAAGTCCCATGTGTTTTCACTGCACAGAAGAAAACATCCTGAAAACATTTAAGACTTCTGAATTGTAAAAGATAAATTGAAAACTGTAAATATGACCATGAAATTAAAATAAAAGCTGTAAATATGACCCTAAATTTAATAATGCGAGAATGAAAGCATCTTTTATGGAAACAAAAATACGAACGTTTGTCAGCTACAATGAAGTACAATTTTCACATTAACAGCAATGGCGCTTGAGGGTCCTTATTTTGAGTAATTTGCGATCCAGTCAGTTAGGACAACAAGGCAATTTAGATTGTTCATATATGCTACTGTATTTTTTTCTTTGGGAAAATCTCTGGTGCGGCCTTCCCTGGAACAATGGGAGAATGTATATAGGTGTAAGGGGGTTTTTGCAGGTTTGGTATAGCAACTTGAACAGTCATGCTGCAGCTACTCTTCACTCGTTATTTTGAATGATGGTATAGTGTATAAAGTTAAATAAAAGTAAATTAAAGTTAAATAAAAGTAAAGATACGTTGTTGTTTCATGGCCACCAGTAAGCCAGTAGCCTATTAGCTTCGTATGAAACACAGTATTTTCACGTACAAAACCAGAAACAGACTACATGTAAATTTTGAAAGAGAAAGAGGATTACTGGTTAATACAAAGAGTCTGAGCTGATTTGGGAAACAGACACTGTGTAGCAGAAAGGGCCAGAGATATGCAAAAGATCCTGTCTTTTCATTTTAAAGAAAAACACATAGGTACGGGTAATGTTACTGCCCAGAAATGTGTATCCACCCTCTGGAGAGCTAGTCCTAGGAAATGTACATTTGAAGACTAGATAGTATCCACGTAGGTAATGCGATACACCTCTTGTCAGGTAAAATTTGTGTTATTTGTCACAGTAGCTGTACAGTGTGGCTTTAGACCATACGCATGTGAGTGTGGGTATTTGGACGGACACTTAAATTCTAGGAGCAGAAGTCAGTTAGAATATGCATGGATACCCGCAGGAGGCAGTTCACGGCAGAGAGAACTGTGCAGCAGCAGCTACTTCTACTTCAGTTAGCTCATTCCTTTCTTTGTTTTAAGCCATGCTGCTAACTGCGGAATATAAGCAACAAAATTATAATATTGGTATTTTTATCCTTCTTATTTCATGGTTTCAAAGTACTGTGCAAATATTACATACTATTCTATATAGTATGTATATATTCTATATACATACTATTTGTAAATGTTACTGTACTATTGTTCTCATTTTCCAGATCAAAAATTAATTGAAAAGAACATAGAACAAACCACGAGCTCCGTTATTCCTTCCGTACCCCTCGAATCTGCATGTGCGTTGGTCAGATTTACTCAGTTGTTGTTTGAATTGTAGTGCCAAAGGAAGGTCATAAGCCACAGAAAAGCACTTTTGAAAACTACTGGATTAATGTAGCAATGTCACCATGTATCATAATAATAAAACCCATACTGATCTATATTAGAGTAATTTATATCCCCAATGTGGTAGTTTTTGTTTTGTCTTTTTTTTCACTGAATAGCCAATGAAAGCAGAAGACAATTGTGTTTTGGACAACTGTTCCATTTTAGAAGCTGTTCTTGATTGATTTTGGCACTGTCCTATATTTATATGATTATCGTCCCCATTTTCTGCCAGGGACTTGAAAGTTTAGTCCCCTGGTTAACAGGCCTAGCTCGCCTGCAGCAATAACAGGCAAGTGAGTCAGCATCATGTCACTTGTTCTCTACTGAAGCAGAAAGTAAAGGATACAGATCCTTTATACATCCTTTCACATCCAGGGTCACCAGGCTAAGTTCTCAAACACCACGTAAAGTAAACGTGAGTGAATAAAGGGAAGCGATTCTATGTGAGTGATTCAAAAGGCAAGTCCAGCTCAAAGAGGAAATTTTAACAAAGCAGTTCTATTCCCAAAGGCAAATCTCTAAGGGGTTTCAAATGTGCTTCAATTATACATGTAAAAATAGAATGATAAAATAAATTAGATAAATAGTTTGCATGGCTATTTCGCTCTTCTTTCACCCATGAGCATTCTTGTTCCTACAGTTCTTGTACACAAAAAGGTAAAACAAGGCAGATGACAGAATTATAGGTCAGATTCCATCTGTAGTTGTAAGTCATGTCTTATATTCATATATTGTTTTCCTGGGTTGGTTTTCAAGATGAGGGTATAGTGCATTCATCTTTGTTGTCAAGTAGGTGTCTTGTTTTTATACCATATATTTATATTTATAGCTGTCTTGGTTTTATACTGTATAGTTTTCTGAGTGCCATATGTGAGATTTATAAACAGAGGTCCATATTCTGACTATTATCTACGTTTAGAAGTTTCCTTTTGTTTCCCCTCCCGCTTTGGGTACAGAATAGGATGGATAGAAAATCAGGAAAGAGCAAATTTCTGCTGCTTCCCACTGTCACAGGAAAGCTTAAGTGACAAAAAAGGATCAGGTAACAATTGGCTTGTAGTTCATTTTTGCCAAAGTAGGCTACCGTCTTCATATCTTTTCTGATTATGCCAAAAATCAGAATCCTTTTCATGTTTCAGCTACTATGCCTCTTAAAAAATTTCCTTTGCACTTCTGTTGACTACAAAAAGAAATACTTCAATTGCCTACTTTGGTATAGATATACAGTTCTATATATATATATGCAGTTATAGATTTTAGTGGAAAAGAAATTGAAAAATTTAAATGATGGAACTAGAGACTTCTTAGTTTTCCTATCACATAGCTATGCGACAATTTCTGACATTTTAGGTAACTTTCTTGAATGTGAAACACATCACATACAAGTACGAATGTGATCCTGGAGAAATGCAGACTCATTTATTGGCCAAGGTGTTGCAAGATTTGTGTTTCTACTAATCCACTCAGTAGTTCACTCCTAAGTCTGCTTTTGTTCTTCATTTTTTCCTCTTACAAATCTGTAGGTTCTAATGGAAATGGAAGGAAAATATGTTATAGGTACAAATGAAGGTGGACTTCTAGGCCTACAGACGCCAGTCACTGGGGAAACGCATAGAACTTACAGCAGTGATATCAAGCCCTTGACAAAGTTTAGAGAGATCACTAGAGTACTGGGATATCAAAATATTTTCTTGGAATTTAATTAAGGAATTCTATGTGGGGTTAATCTAGTTTCGATAATAGTATTACGTTACCACCACATGAATTCAGTTGGGATGTTGCCTTGTGTAGCTTTTATGAGACTTAAATTACCATTCCAGGTAAGAAGCCGAAAGTACAAAACAAAACAGCCTGATAGAGAAGGATGTAAAGAAAGAAATTAACTCCTGTTCTCTAACCTGCTCCTAGCTGAGAATTCATCATTTTTGTATGAACTGCACTCTTGGAGTTACATGCCATTCCTCTTAAGGTTGAACAAGAGCACTTAGATGAGCCGCATGAAACTGCTTCTTTATAGAAAGCAAGCCATTCTGGGATCAGCAGGATGAAGAGGTCTAATTTCATGCCTTCTGCCACCTGAACTCCCCAATAACCCCCTTCCCTCCGTCATTACCTCTTTACTGGCCATGTCAGTGTAGCAGGTTTAGACCTGGCTATTGATCAGCCAGTACGTATTCTGCTTCGTTAGCCACCATGGGCCATGCTGCTGGAGGCCCTTAGAGAGGACGAGGAGCTGAGTTTAGAAACGGAAGCTCACTGGGGCTCTTACTGGTTTTGTTGGGTTTTTTGTGGGGTGGGGGTTTTGGTCCCACCCCCTCACCCCCGGTTTTTGTGGGTCCAGTAGGGTCGTCTTCTTCCTGTCGCCTTTGCTTGAGGGGATTCAAAGTTCAAAAGTTTAACCTTTGTAGAGGTGAACAGATGCACAGACAGGCAAACAAATGTTGTCATTACCTTAAGAAAGAGGGAATGTTTTCCAGCTGCCTCTTTTATCTATGAAATTATTACTGAGCCTTTAATATTTATTTATATATTGGAATTAGCAGTGTAATAATATTAAGTGACTTTTATTTCCCAAACAACTGCCTTACAGTTTATATCCTGTATTTCTCTTTTGAAGAGAACATTATCATCATCTTCATGGATGTTTTTGATGGTTTTATGAACGTTTAGAACTTCCCCACTTGGAACGAGTGGTCTTATCAATCATTCTTATAAATCTCTGATTTCTCTTTTGTTCTCAGTTTAAAAAAAAAAAAAAAAAAAAAAGGAAAGCCTTAGCTTCTCTCTTAGACTGAATATTAAAGCACACACCAGGCTGCAGTCACATCTAAACTTTTGAACTGCAATTTTTATTATTTCCTCTTGAGAGAGCGTATCTGATTTTATAGAATGGATAGCAACAGTTTAGCATGCCCTAATGTCCTTTGGGAACAGTGGTGTGCTCAGACAGATGAGGAGTCGTCTCAGTTGGAGAACATAGTCACAGTCTAGCTTTGGAAATTTGTCTTTCTGCTACAGGTGTTTTGCAAATTCATAGAAATGTCTTTGGGTACTCAGTATACTCTCCCAAAAGTGGAAGGCATAAACAATTGTGATTTTTCACATTTTCTCAACATTATTTCACTAGTAGCTCGCTTTCAGTGTAGCCTTGCCTCAGAATCTCAGTTTTACTACAAGTTTTAGAACTATGTATATTCTCCTCGGTGTGAATGGACTCATCTCTCTAAAAGGGTGTGAGCTGAATCCAGCTTCTGAGCACTCTTCTGCTAATAAAGAAATCCCTCTGTACATGAGCATTTTACCATCAGGCTGCGCAGCCGCATTTATGAATCCCTGTGCAAGAGTATGAAATTATTCCTGGCTATTGATTGCAAGGCTATTAGAGACTTAATAATAACTTTCAGTTCAGCGTTTCCTTCCCTTTACCTCTGATATCTTTGAGCTATGCACCATAAAGACCAATCGATACTGCCAATATCAGGCCATTTTGCTGTAATTTCCAAAAAATGCAAATGAAAAATTATCAAATAAGTAGTGTTCTCTCATTATGTGTTGAAAATGTAAAGCAATTAAAGAACTATTGACTGGTTAATACATGTATTTTATATATGCGTGTGTATATATATTTATGTACGTGCTTATATATAAGAACACCTTTCTTATGTTATGTGGTGCTTCTGCTTCCTTGAATATCAGTAGGAATTTTGCTGTGATGTCCTTTCCTACCAGAAGTCTGAATGACTATGTATCTCGTTAAATGCCAGCTGAAAAATAAGGCCTCACGTACTTGCAAAAGCCTTCATGTGTGACATTGATTGCCTTCATTGAAACCAAAATAACCAGCTGTATTCTGATGGCCTGGTACGAGGGAAGCAGCATTATACAGTCCTGTAGACAGTTACATTACTTCATTGGAATTTATTACTTTGCCATATTGGAGTTTAGGATTTTTGAACTAAAATAGTTACAGTAACATTACCATGTTCATAGCATTGCCATCTATATGATGTATATATCTATAGCTGTGAAAGTCAATGGGAAAGAAAACTAGAATGTGTTGTCTAATGTAATGCCAAGATGCTGTACTCGGATTCGGTTGTTCTTTTTTTGTCTGAATGCTGTTTACTTAGGTAGTAAGTATGAAGCAGCAATAACTAGTACTCAATATAAGCAACACAAAAATTTCACTTTTCTGGTTTGTCAAAAGAATGCTAGTGTGTAGACACTGTAATCTGCAATGCCAGCTAACCAGTATCCTCATTTACCTTCTTTTCTATGTAACTGCCTGAATAAAGGCCCTTTAAAAGGTAAAACTGCCCTGTAATAAGGTTTTATTTTCTATAATCTGGCATTTTGAGAACTGTAACCTTTCTTTTAAAATCTTATAATGGAAATACATAATATCATACTCGTTACACCGTTTTAGCAATTACCTTTTCAGGAACATGTATTTACGATATTCTTAAAGTCAAATGTCACAGTATAATCATGTTTCATACTCTTGAGTGTTCGATCCTGTGTACATCCCGCTGTGAATCCATCAAAGAAATTCTACCAGCATGGATTAATTGATCCATATAAGTATTCAAAAAGTTGTCTTGTGCCTTGCTGAGGGTGTAAAGGTACATTTGTCATTGGGCAGATTCTGGACCATGTCAACGTTGGCCAGTTAACCTTCAGCTGTGAAATGTGTATGTGGCTTTTAGCTTTCAGGCATCATCGTGCCACGTGATTCTAAATGCAAGATCCTCCTTCAATTTTGGCAGCAGCAACTGGGGACAGCTTGCACCCCCAGCACAAGTGGCATGGTAGTCCTTGCCTGGGGTCCGCAGAGCACTTGCACAGCGCTCAGCTGATGGAAGAACAGAGAAATGGGTTGTGTAGGAACCAACAGCAGCAACAGTCACAGGTGCTCTTCCTCAGCTGGGAGCCCGTATGAACAGGGCGCAGTGTAAAGCACCTGAACTGCATGTGGGTTGTTGCTTCACATCCATGTCTGGCTCCCAAAGCAAAGAGCTGGCAAGCTCAGGAGAGGTGAATGCTGTTCTCTAGGAAATGCCTTCCTGAGTCAGGGTACTCAACAGAAAGGCTGCAGAGATGCAGGCTAAAACAATACTCTCGTGACAGCTTTGGCCAGGGCAGTCCTTGTTCTTGCAAGCTGTAGTATCAGCACCCCTTCAAGTGGGTTTCTCAGCTCAGGCCTTGTGGCTTGAGACAGAGGAACACGAAGGTGCTCTGAACTGGTTTGGGTGCATGCTGTGCATGGGGTTTAGATGTGCGCCGGTCAGAAAAGAGTGCACTCAGGCAGCTTGCCCACAGAAATAAAGGGAAGAAGGTCCAAAGGAAGTTGGTGTTTCCAAAAGAAAAAGTGGTTGGTATGGTCAGCCTTGAATGTCTCCATTTTGACCGCAATTTCTGAGCACATAGCACAGTAAGTTATTGTTTAAAGTTAAATATTCTTTCCCAAATTCTCTTGGAGAGCTCTTGCCAGTCCTGAAAACCATGCGTCTTGCTATAGACAACCACTCTGTATTTCCTGACCAGAGCCTGATCTGCAAGGCTCATTTCTGTGCCTTAGTTTTTGTCCTAATGTAGGTCTTTGCTGTTTTTTCTCGAAGGCAATCAGTCCTCCAAGATATGCTGAAATAGCTCTCTAAATGAATTCTTTCTTAGTATGTTTGAGAATCACCACAGTAGGCTAAGGCATTTGAAGAAAAACTGCTCTCAAAATAGCTCAATTAAGAATGCTAAAGAAATTGTACTCACCTATACAGTAATTACAGTCCTTCAAAATGGATTATCCTTGTCGATTTTCCACTAAGTAGTCCCCTTTCTCTCTTTCTTTTTTCCTTTTTTCTTTTTTCCTTTTTTCTTTTTTTTCCCCTTTTTATTCTTATTTTCTTTTTTTTATTCTTTTCTTGTGTTTTTCCTGTATTCTGGGGAGAAGCCATAGTGAAAATAAACATTCAGAGTAGTAGTGGCTTCTGCACTGTTTTTGTACTCTTGGCAAGATAAACCCGGTTGTGTGGACAGAGTGGGTACTGCTGGCAGCAATTCCTCTGTCTCGGGCATGGCTGTGTAACAAGGCACACGGGGGGCTGCTCATCTTGGAGCACCCCAGGTGCTCTAATGAGAAGTAACCTTTCCAGCATTACTCTGACCCCTGGGAGGAAAGTTTAGAATTCGTTTACATTATATTGTTTCACTAAAAAATTGCTGGAAATGTTGCGGTGGTTCAAAAAATTCCAGTACAGAGAGTGTTCAAATACACATTTTCCTGTCTTTGCTGTTTTCTGTGAATATATGCAGTATTTATTGTATAGTGCTTACATAGTTCCTTTCGCTTCTGAAATCACAAAGTGCTTTTTACAGCATGGTTCTTTGTCTTCTTTTTGTAGGCATTTCCTATTCAAACATGGATCTGGGTCTTCAGCTATCTTCAGCGCAGCCAGTCAGAACTATCCTTTAACATCCAATACTGTTTACTCTCCACCTCCTAGGCCTCTTCCTAGAAGCACCTTTTCTAGACCTGCCTTCACTTTTAACAAACCTTACAGGTGTTGCAACTGGAAGTGCACTGCTTTGAGTGCTACTGCTATTACCGTTACCCTGGCACTGTTGCTAGCCTATGTTATCGGTAAGCCTCTCTCGCCTTTTCTGTGCTGAATTATTCTTTACCTTTTCTGTTCTGTTGTCTTGTTTGCTTTTACATTAATACAAATCATGTTTTACTAATAATGTTTGCCTTTGGGTGCTTTGTAAATTCTGGTGAGCAAAAGGCTAGGTTGGCCAGAGGTTGAATACAACATGGAATTCTCATTAACTTTCTACTCTGTTAACCTTGATACTGCCTAATAGAGAAAGAAATATTATTCAAGATGACATGTTTATGCTAGCAGAGGACCCCTACTGATTTTAATTGCTGTGATACTTTTCTTAAATTAAATATTTGATTTTCATATTAAGCCTTAAAACATTGTTGCTCCTATAGAATTACTTGGAAAAGACTGAGAACTCTTTAATTGCAGTTTGCCTTGCTGCCTTTATTTTATTTCTTCAGTCTGATCACAATTTAAATCTTTTTTTTTTCCTCTTAATTCTTACATCATTGGCTAGAGTGACAGCTGGCTCTACAAATATGTAGTATTTTACACCATGTTTTGTAAGATATATTTTGTTGTCCCTGTGTTGAATTTATGTTTCAGAAAAATGTTACATAGATTGAAGTGCAGTTACTTAATTTCCAATTCATCTTTGTAAGTACCTAACTTTGCGATTTTGTGATTATGACAAATTGGCAGGATTTATCACAGTAGCCAGAAACACCTTCCTTTTTTTGGAAGACAGATATATTGGAGGTAGGCTTGGAGTCAATGTGATTCCAGTCCTACCTGGGAGAGCAAGTCTTTGTGACTTACTGTGTGATATTTTGGCTGAACATTAATTATCACGTTGGTTTGTCAATCTGAATTGGAAATATTAGAAAACGCTTATCATGTAGAATCTTACAGTGTGACTGTGACTTCTGTAAACATAGGAAAATCTAATTAATTTTTGCTTGTGTGATGCACTTTCTCACACACGCTCTTGGTTTGTTGATTCAGTTGCCAGGTCGCAGGTGAGTGGGAGCCGGAGTATCCCCAACATTTTACAGCTTGAGTGTGAGTAGCCCTGGGTTTGCCTGAAGGCAAACATGTACATGGTTAAACTTCTACAGAGATATAAGTACAGATACCTCCAAACCGATCAGTGGCCACTGATTTTCTGTATTCTCTGTATAAATGTCTTTATAGTGAAAATTATTACCATTTCAGTCATTTTTGTTTTCCACTGGTTTTTTTGTCCCATAGTGGCAAAGTTCTAGTTACTGTCAGCGAGATGCTCATCGGGAGGGATTTTTTCTGACATCCTCGTCTAATGCAGATGAGAAAGCAGATTTGATCATTTCTGGTGTATGATTATTTGAAAGCACCTGAGGATCTAGTAAGCTCCATTAATTGCAGATTTATCTAACAGCTGGTGAGCATATGCCCTCCGTTAGGACTGGCTGTATAATTTTTGCAGCCTCATCTGTTTGCCACATATATATCCCACCCACACCGTTTCGATTTTATCTGGGTGAAGCACGGTCTGTTTCATCCCTGCTTAGATTTCAGTCTGCCACTGAAAATTTTTTAGCTTCCTAGAGACATACTGCTGCATGTCATCGGCAAGAGAAGGCTGCGAGCGCTCCATGTCACTATGAATTAAAAAGCTCTGTAGGAGTTTCCTGTAGAGGCGTCTGTGTTTATCTTAACCTAGTAACATAAAGGTATAACATGTTTTATTTAGTTGGGCAGAGCTAGGTAAAATGAGGATATCTTTGTATTTTATAAATCATTAGTATTTCTCGTTATGTTTTCTATAGCACAATGTCAGTCTTTGAATCAGGAATTCTAATTCAGAAAATTTTCCAAGATGTGATTATTCACTCTTGTTTGCCCCAGAAATCTTTCAGTTGCATAAGCTTTACCTCAGATTCAGAGAGTATTAGTTAGCTTATTCCAAATTAATACTCATGCTGCCCATTTCTGGTTAGCTAAATAATTAGGTTCATGGTCTGTTCTTCTGAGTCAGGTGCCGTAGTTCTTTCCCAGTTGTTAGGTATGAATAATAGCATATAAACTATTTTCAAAGTTCACTTGCTCTGTAGGCTTTCATGTTTGCATATTTTTTTCACGTTAGAAATTTAAATGGGCATGTTTTACAGAAGAGTAGTTGAATATACGAGATCAGACTGTACGTGACACTGAAGTTAAAATTGGCTCCCCCAGCTATTTTCTTCTTGCTACGGCAATGCGGGTCCCGCGATCCCCACCCCAGGCAGGTTTCCTGCAAGCCAGGGGGAGTTCTGTCTGGGCAGTGACCACAGGCTTGGGCCCAAACTGCAAAGCAAAACTCATTTAGTTTCAGGATCAAACTTAACCTGGGATCAGCTCAGTAGTTGTTACTGGAAGAAGAAGGGAAACTGTGTAAAGGCAAAATTATTTTCACCGTTGTATTTTATGGCGTAGTCTGCATTAAGTTATAATGAGCTGCTATTTCAGGCCAACTGAACGTAGATCAGAATTTAACTCTAAGCTTTTTCCTTCCCTTATCTAATAACTTAAATGTGCTTTCTCAAATATCTTGTACTGCCATTAGATGCATGAGCTACATGTTACTGTTAAAAATAGTCCCGAATCTCAGCCTCAAGTCAGAACATGCCCAAAGTCTTGGAAACCCAAAGCTTATTCCAGATAGAAATTTCAAGTGGCTCTGACATTTGTAATGAATAGAGACCCGTGCCAGAGTGCTCTAAGCTGCAATGCCTTTTCAGTCGAAAGGTAAAGTAGCAAAATGGTTTTGTTTTTATTTTTCAGTCTTTCTTTATTATTGGTGAGACTCAGTAGAGAAGCTTTTATTTGAGAGCACGTACTTTTTCTGTGTTTTGTCTCCTTTGAAATACTAGTCAGTTAAAAAAATATATTTTCTCTTTATATTTCCATTTTTGCCCTATAATCACTATGTTTATTTTTTGGTCCTTTCTGAAGTAAATTTGACTATTATATGGACAGTAAGGAAATTATAGAACACTTCGGTTGTGTAACAGCTGATTTATTGAAAATCTTTAGTCATAATATTTAATTTATCAAGTAAAACACATATTTTCACTTCAACAGGAGTAATTTCTGTGAATAGGTTCTCAAGTCATAGTAGTTACTCCAGAAAAATCTCATTTCACAAAGTGGATGTTTGGTCTCCACTCTGTAAATGGGTTGAATTATTTTTGTATTGAGTAAAGTCATATATGCTCTTATTTTGCTTCTGTACTTTCATAGACGTTGAGGACTGTGATGGATTCATGGCAGTCCGGGGCACAATTGCTGGAATTTGCCCACAAAGCGGGCAGTAAGGCAGGGGAGCAGCCGGGACACCCGCCCGGGAGGTGATGGGGGTGTTGGCGCGCGTCATCGGTGCGTCGGGGGCTGTGGCAGCTCCACCAGTGGCTCTGGAGAGCCTGGCTGGGGCGGTGGGAGGTGGCAGAGCGGTCAGCTAAGGCAGAGAGAAATTGCCCGTGGAGCGGAAGGCCTACGAGGGAAAGCAAGCTCTCTGCTCTGCAGAGAGCAACGTGGAATGGGCAAAATCTGCCGCTGGCAGTCTCTGTGTCTGGAGGGGAGGTGAGCTGCAGGCGTTGTAAAGATTTATGCAAATGAATGCTCAAATTAAAAAAAAAATAAAAAAAACACTGGAGGGAAAATTTTTGAAATCCAGTTACCTGAAAGTTTTTCCATTTTTGATTGTGAGGCAGAAACGGATAAATCCCTGGCTCTGTGTTGATGTATCTTTCTCTGGCATGAGGTTGAAAGGACTGAGGTAGATCCGTGTCACCAGTCTAGGCTCAGGTGTTTACGGAGGTGGCAGCTTGCAGAAGGACAGTGTGGAAAAAACTGAAATTTCTCTCCTACTTTATCTGGTAAGATGAGGACTAGCAGGCAGTGTGTACATACTGGTGTTCAAAGGCTATAGCATAGATTCCAAATTACCACATGCAAGACAAGAAGCTGTCTGTTTGATTCAGTGCAGTCAATAGTTACATCTTTCTGTTCTTCCAATGGTCTGTGTCGACTTAAAGACTATAAAATAGGCTACCATTGTGGAAGGGTATAGTAAATATTCTCTTTTTCTTAATCTCATTGTAATAAAAACCTGAGAAGCTGTCAGCAATTAAAGGAGAAATCTGACCAAAAATTTAAGAGTAAATAAGGCAAATACAAGAGATACAATAGGAAATATAGTATTTTTTCTGTACTTTTTCAGCACGACACCATCTTCTTTAAGTACAATGCAAAGTTGGATGTGGCTGCTCATCTAGTCAGTTATTTTTAGCCCATTAGTAAGTAGGATTTTTCTTCTGTGGTACCTTACCATTTTATCAGCAGCTGATTTGGACTTGCAAATCACCGGTCCTATTGATCAAAGGTGCTGAACTCCTACAGTTCCTATTGATTTCAGCAGGAGATGCAAATGCTCAGTGCCTCTGAAAATTGCATCCCATGTTCTTAGGTTTAACCATCCCTGACTACAAAATGACTGTTTTATATACAAATGAATTCTCAAGTATGAATATGAAGTTGTCCCTATCCTTCATGATATTATCACTATTTATGAGTATGCACTGGAGATGGGTGTTGGGTCTTAAATTATGTTCATACAGAGGGTGAGGAAATGAAAAGCTCTCTCCTGTCTGCCATTGTGACCTGTCATTTCTCACACCGTGCACGAGGTAGAGGAGTGATGGTTTCAACATCGGGAAAGACCAAGCCAAATTTTAAGGACGTATATATCTCAGTGCATACATTTATCATATTGGTCACTTAGCTTCATAGGATATAAAATAGAAATCCTTATCTCTGAGAACTAGAACTTATGCAGAGAAGGCTCAAGGGGAAACTATGTTGGTTTTACACTGACGAGTATCCAGGTGTACGGAAAAGCTGGGATACAGATGTGCAACTCTGGAATGATGTTAAACCCCGTAGTGGGGTAGCTCTCACGGAGGCAGGTATGTCAGGGTTGCACAGCTGGAAAGCGTCATGTCTGTTCTCTCTGAGCCTGGGTCTTGCGGATGAACTTCATATTGTGACAAATCTTTTAGTACACTTAGGGAAAAGCCTGACAACATTCTGTTGTTGTCTAAGATTAGACTTTGTTTGTTCCAAAGTCTAAGTAATGAAAAATGAAACCAGGCAAGTCGTTAGACATCCCGGTAGGAGGACTGCAGGAGAGGAGGGAATATTTCTATTCTCAGGTGTAAAAATATCTTAGGTATAAAGAGAAGACTGCTTGAGAAAGAGGAGAGTGCTTGAGAGTTAAGATGGCTTGAACAAATACATGGAAAAATCCTTATTTCATAACAGGCCATATATGGTCTAAAATAAGTTGTTGCTTCAATGTGGATTTTAAAACAAAAAACATTTTTAAGACTGAATCAAAAACAGTCTCAAATTTTCAAATGTGGTTAGGACAGAATGGCATAGCATTTTATTTTCAAAATGAGCTTATAAGCAAAGAATACCTCGTCTGTTGGTCAGGATCAGAACCTCAGTTCTGGCTCTTACCTGTGTTCAGGTATTTTCATATCGCTTCACCTTTGCAGCGCCCAACTGGAATGGAGGCACTGATGCACCCATGGCTTCATGCCGCAGTGAAATCCAGTTTTATAAGCAGAATCTGCTAGCAGTTATAGAAAATAAATACTCTTCTGGCACTTGGTCAGAGCAGGTGCAGAAAGAATAGTCAGCTGCTGATACACATTTTACTACAGCTCTTCTGAAGTCTTGGCTTCAGGGAGATGATCTACTGAGACTTGGTAAAATCACTGGAAACAGCAGAGAAAGCTAAACAGAAGCCTTTAGTGGAGGTCAGCAATTTGGAGAGACTTCACATTGGTAGGAATTTTGTGCTCTGAAGTTCGTCTTGTGGGTTGATAAGTACTTACTGCACAGGACTTTTCTGACACCTCCTCACTACTGAGAGTCTCTTTTGCACTGGAGCCAAGCCCCTTATTCATATGCTGCCAAACGTGCAGCACAGGAGTTGACAAGCTGTGCTTACACAGAAGGTAGATAAGAATAAATCAAATTAGATCATTGGCTTCGTAGCAGATGGCAGGTTAATCCAGTTTACAAAGCGAGTTCTGAAAAAATGCTTATGTGTTTGTGAATATTTACTCAAGTATGCTGCAGAATGGAGGGGGCTGAGTTAGTTTATCTGGAAGTGTCAGTTTGTTTTATTCAAATGTTGAACAAAATAAGCAATCTGACCATTTATTTCAGAGGTAAAGACCCAGGCTTTGGTTCTGAACAGGACCCAGCATTGATGTGAAGCAACCAACAACCTGCCCCTGGATAGAGACAGTCCCTCAGACAGCATGAAGTCACACTAGCTTTTCATGTCTTTGTTCCATGAAGGAAATTTATGGGAAGGGTAGAAGATACAGGCTTTAATTTATCTTCTTCTACAAGAGAGAAGTTTTATACCTAATAATTATTTTTTACCCAAGAAGCTGAATAAATTAGCCAAGAAAAGCTCTGTACTATGAGTAGAACCTTCTGTATTCAAGAGAGAGCACCTCCACTGTGCAGCTTGGCCAGGGCAGGGTGACTGAGGAAGAAGCTTAGTTTCACCATAATTAAAATTACAGTTAATGAAATAACATTAGAAAATAAAGATAACAACAGTTAATATAGTTTCCAACCCAAACCATACTATGGTTCTGTGATAATCCTGCAGCTCGTGGCAGAATGCAAACCATAAATACCACAGAGCAAAGTAATAATGTAAAGATAGAGGGGGGTTATACCAGAGGTTCAGGCAAGCCAAGAAAGAATAGGTTTTCAGCTGAGCTTTGCAGTAGGATGGAAGAACCAAGGAAACAGAGAAATCAAGTTGGAAGTTCGGGAATGCCAGGTGAAGCAGCACAGGTGCTACCAGCAGGGAGAGTATTGGCTCTCAGTTTTTAGACTAGGTGTTGTTAGGCCAAGATGAGGGGATGTTATGGGCTGATGCTCGTGGTGCCTCACCACAGCCCCTCCTAACTTAAAGTACGAATTTGGCATTTGTGAAGCATACTGATGCTGCTAACAAGCTGGTTAATCTCCCCTTCCCTGGTAGTCCTTGGTTATTTCTTGGAACTGTAGCCATTCACCGATGACCTTGGCACCCTGCCAGTAGCTGAGGTATTTTAGGTGCTGCAAAATACAGGGTATCTGATTGCAGAATTATTCCAGAATGCCAGGCAGGCAGAGCCAAAGTAGCTTTTGCTTTTTCTGTAATACCAATGTAGTCATCAACCCTCAGAGGCTGGTTTTTGTGTTCTGTGGGAACTGGAGCGCTACATCCAATAATGTATCTTCAGTGATAATGGTGGCGCTTGGTGCTATTAGTCAGCAGCCAGCCTTCGGAAGTACTGCCGTCAAGAGCTATTCGTGTAAATGGCAGTCTGGAAGGCTGAACTTGGAGGAGAGGGCAGAGACCTTCATCAGAAAGCGAATCTCCCTCCTTTTTACCCAGCCCAGTCCTGAGCTGAACAGAGTGATGGTGTCATCTTCTACTCAGTCTGTGGATTAGGGTCTTGTACCTGGGCACTACACATGGGAAATACAGCTGAGAATCTTACAAATGGATTTATGCTGTGGGAAGTGACATTGTGGCCCACTGTTGAATTCCACAACGTTTTCTGTGCCCCTTTGTGTAAAAGGGGAAAAGCAGAAGCCAGAAAACCACTAGAAAAATCAAAGCGAGAGTGACTCAAAAGAGAAAGTCTTTTAAGCTTTTTAATGAAATTCAGTACATGCCTACTTATTTCTAAAGAGATTTGAGAGAGAGGGATTTGAAAGTTTTATTTAATCTTATTTGGTGAAGTATCTGTCTATTTAAAACATGATGTACATATGTTGTAGGAAACAAAAGCTTTGTAGGAATTATGTATGCCCTAGGTAAAAGAAAAGTATCACAGAAAATGAAGAGGCAAGGTAAGGCTCTGTGTCTGCTAAGTAAACATTTACTGTTCCCTGTAGTTAACTTCTGAAAAAGGTATCTCTGAGAATTAATGGCTTTACTGGTGTATGTGGTCTGGTTATTACCAGAGCGATACCTGGATCTGAAGGTAATTTCTCAAGAGCTATAGCTAATATAATGAAAATTGGATTGATTTTAAGATTGCAAGATGACCAGGTTTCTGCAGTGATAGAAATCAGTCAGTTTGATTCAAGTAGACCTTATTTCATAGCACTGTGCTTTGTTGTTCAAACACTCAGTCTTGCACAATGTTTAACGTGAAGCTGGTCTACCAGTATCCCGTCTCATCTCCCACGGACTGGAAGTCCGAGGCTGGCAGAGACCATCATCTCTACAGTGCAGCTGATGTTTCTCAGGGAGGAAGCTGACTGTCAAACATACATACAAATAGTTTTGCTAGCTTGCCAAGCTTTGGCATGAACTATAAAAACACCAGCACTTCCCCAGCCTGGAGGAAGACCAAGCAAGCAAATGATTTGAATCGGTGCGAGTGGATGACAAAACGCATAGCGTATGTAATCTGGAAGAGACACAGCAAGGAAAAAGGTGCATTACTTACTCAGTCCTTGCTTTGTGACGCACCCTCCGCAGCATATGCAAATGCTGTCTTAGGCAATGAAGAACAGCAGCAATGGAAATAGCGTACGAAAGCAACTAGATTATATTCCTGATTCTGTAACCACTAAAAGCTTATTGATGTGTGCCGGTATGTTCTGCATCTAGGTTGATCTGTTTCAAGTGCTGATATAATTATTTGCATTAGTATAAGTGAAGTGTACATTCATTAGTTATGAACCCTGTTGAACTTTGTTCCTTTTTGTTGTCATTAACTCTTTAAATCATAATAATGTCCAGAAGCTCAAGCTGGGAGCTAGAGCCACCTGCCCTAGAGATGTCAAGGCATGTTGATTTTTGTTGTACTTCTGTACATCGAAGTAATCTGTCTTGCATTAATGAGCTCAAAGATCAGAGCTTAGGTCTGTGCGATCTGACTGCCAGATGGTCCCTTGATGATTTCAAGTCTATGGAATACCAAGCAATCCAGGCAAGTCTCTGACTTGAGATCTCGCCACTAACACTGGAGTAAGCTTCTAGTATCTCTTCTGGGGGGTGGGAATTTATTGTCCAGTGGTGGTTCTCCAGAGCCCAGATCTGATGGTGAAGCAGTGGTTTGAGAATTCAGTAAATTTGGCTCTCTTCTCCTGAAGCCAATATATATATGTAAAAAAAAAAAAAAAAAAAAAAAAATCTCAAAAAAACTATCCCCTCACTGATTTGATAGAAATGCTCTCATTTGCTTGATTTGGATCGTGTCGCTGTGACTGGGTGATGCAGGAGTGCACAGATCTGTAATTAACAATTGTAGATTGGCAGGTTTCCATTCGTGTGGTAGTTTTGTCAAGCCCTTGCCAGGAACCCATTGAAGGTATGGGATTTTGCTTTATCATTGAACTTTTCAGCATACAAGGGAGACTTGTGAGCAAACACGTAGAAAATAGACAACAGATGCTAGGTTTCTTGTTTGTGTTGGAATTTTTTCCTTAAAGTCTGTGCAAGTGCAAAAGAAAACAATGTACTTTCTAAACACAAGACCCATTCTAGATCACACTTACTTCTGCTGAGAGTTTCTGAGGTTGCTACACGGTTTGGGAACAGCAAATATGTTGCCTTTGAGGTTCCCACTGTGGGCAGATCCTACTCAGTGCAAACTGCTGCATGTGGCTAAAGAGCCTGTTACTCCCGTTACACTCTTTACGTGATGATTTCAGCTTCTCTGTGGGGAATAGCCTCAATCCATATTTTAGTGGGTCATCAGTTCTCCCTGCTGAGTGACTTCAATGCTAAGGCAACCTCTTCCTTGGAAGAATTTGCCCTCCTCAGTAAGACCTAGGTAATTGTCTAGAATGACTGAGGTACCATCCGGTTATGCTTAAAATAGGATACTTTGTTGTTGTCTTTCTCCTACCATTTTTCTGTGTCTCAGATCAGAAACAACAGAAAGGAAAGCAGAAAAAGTGAATGGCTATGCTGGCGAAATGGCATAGGCAGCCCCCATGTATGGTAATAAGGATAGTTTATAACTTCATACAGGGATTAATTTTGTAGATTTTGCGGTGCACACATAAAGAACAAGTATATTTCTGTTAATATGTGTTGCAGAAGAACTGCATATATTTTAGATCTAGAGCCAGTTTTCAATCTGCAGTGTAATTCTAGAGAAAATCTATGGACTCTGTTTTTACCAATGCTTAAGCTAAGTGAAATGTTTTGGGAATGCAGTGGGCACAGTTTCACTTAGAACCGGATTGGAGAGGTGAAAAGTTTTACTTGGTCGCAGTGCTTTCATCAACAAACTCTGAGCTTTCTGACAGTTGAAAGCTGAGGGACAACATTGATGTAGCATTAGAATCTGTCACACAGTATTAAATTCATTCAACTGTTATCCTTTTAATTGCAAGCATTTTTATTAATTGCTGTAGAAATTCATCACCCTGATCTGGCTGAGCTCCAAAAGAAAGCATGGAAACTAATTAAACATTGAGTTTGAAGGTACAGTAGTAAATTGCTCATTAGACCCGTTGAAATTCAGATTTATTGCTAACGGAACAAACTAATACTTGGCTTTGCAGAAACTGGGTCGTAGCATTCTTCCTTAGTCTGACTGAAGGTGCTGTAGCTTAGACATCAATTAATTGGTCTTCGTTTTTTTGCAGCAGTACACTTGTTTGGTTTAACCTGGCAACTGCAGCCTGTTGAAGGGCAGCTGTATGAAAATGGAGTTAGCAAGGGAAATAAAGGAACAGAATCCGTGGAAACTACTTTCTCGCCGATTGGAGGAAAAGTTTCTGATAAAACGGAAAAAAAAGGTACGTGTGAATGAGAAGACAGACCGATTATGAATATTTAAACATTACTACTGTGCAGAATTCTGTATTTGCTATGGTTTGACCGTATTTTGAGTTCAGGTTCTGTCTTCTCTAGTATAATTTTAAAACGCCCATAACCAGATTGTTTCCTTTAGCAGAACTGTCACTGAAATTAGCAACTGACCCAAGCCATTAGGAAGGTAATGTTCAGTAGCAAAATGATCGCCCTTGTTCTGTGGGAGAAGAGACATTAGACCATTTGGCTTCTGTCTTAAGACAGGGGAGATGAGACTGTATTCTCCTTGTTCACGTTTGTGCGAAGGGCTTGATGCTCTGCCTGTCCTGCAGACCAAAGTCAGTCTTAGGCAAAGTGAAACCCTTTCTACTGACAGGTCAGAACATGCGGAAGGGTAGAAATCTTAATGCTTTTAAAGGCATCCAGTTCTTGAAGGCGTAAGCTAAAATACAGCATCCTGTCACATCCTGGCTTAACCAGTCATAGTGAATCAGCTCGCAGGAACCTACTGAGGTGTCACAAAATGCTGGAGCCAGCCTGGCAGCTCCCTGCTCTGCCCCCGCTCCCCCTCGGTGCAGCTCCCCGCGTCCGTGTGCCCGCTGCAGGGATTGTCTCACGCATGACTGAGACACGTCAGTTCACTATGTCAGCAGAAAATGGCTTCATTAAAAAATACGAGTAGTCTTCTGCCATGGAAGTGGCTGAACCAGCTGTTTTGAAGGGGCAGGGAAGTGCCAGAGCCAGCGTAGGAAAGGACCGGACTATGCCCAGGAGCATGAAACAGAGAGCAGGACTGTCTCTGAGATACGCAATTCCTTTCTCTCAAGTCCTGTCATTTAATGTTGTTAGATCACCTACTCCAGCAGTAGTTACAGGCTCTGACTCGTTCTTCCCGTTGACCGTCATGGTGGTGCTTTTTGACTGTAAGAAGCAGGTGGCCCTCCCGTTTCTTTTTATGATACTCAGGAAAAAGTGGATAAATCAGATTAGATCAGAGAAAAGTGAATGGGCGTAGAATGTGAACCCTAGTCTTTCCAGTTGCTAGGAGGAAGGTAAAATTGTATTGAGACCTCTGCAATGATAGGAGACTTCCAAAGCTTTCCAATTTTACAGCAGAGCAGTGATCTGATTCTGTGTGTGCCAGGTAAGATCTATGACTGTAACTGTGAGACAAGGTGGGACATTGTTGTACCAGTCCCTCCAGAAGGAAGGTTACATCTCACATCAATAGTCTTACAAATCAATGTGGCACAACGGGATAGAGGTCATATTAGATAAATGAGCAATAGAAATATATGTAATGAGACAATGATGATGTTATCCATTATTTCATTCCTTAGAATGGATTGGTAGTGAACTGCAGTAAATGTTTTATACACTTGTGTATTTTTGTCCTGATGCACCATGGAAAATATCTCAAATAGTTGTTCTCAACTGCATTAAATCACTTTGTCAATATATTACAGATTCAATAAAAGCTCTTCCAAAGCATTTGGCTTCCAAAGGAAGATGAGCAGGAAAAATGTCCAAAACATCAAAAAATCTTAAAAATCAGATGCTTGGAAACAGGGAAAAGAATTTGTAAGTCACTAGAGACTCAAAGTAGTAGGTAAAAAACCACACCACCTGTGCCCCGGGCAATCCCAATGTCTTATGTCTTGTGTAGCCACACAATTCCCCCACAACACTAAAGCATGGAGGGCTGTGATAGCAGAGCCACTTCACTGAGGGCTTATCCAGCAGTCTCAGAGGTCAGTCTTGAATATAGCTAGCCTGTTGTCCCACTTGTCGCCTTTCACGGTTCGGGAGCAACCTGTGATCCAGAGTGTATGCTAACACAGAGTATATGCTTGGGAAAACACAAGAAAAATCATATGGACTTAGCACCAGGCATTAGTATATGCATAGTCTGTCTGTGGCTAATTTCTGCTGGGTTTATTTCTTTCAATCACTTTTAATATATATCAGTAATTTTATTCCCAGTGCTCCTATCAAATTCTTCCTGTAGATGTGCTGGAAAGGAGGCTTTGGAAACAGGCAACTCCTTTCACGACAGCAGGATACCATAGAAAGTTGATACTTTGCCTATAAACTTGAAGCCTCTGAGGTGATTTCACAGGGATAAATAACTGCTGTCAGATATTGTGACCTCCCATTTTCCCAAGTCAATGCAGCAACACAGAATGCTTTTTCAGACTGTGAAAGCATATATTTTAACTAATCTTTTAATGAAAATCAAGTTTAGAAGCAAGCAAGTCAGATTTCTTTAAGAAGTCATTTTATAGCACACTGACCCACAGCTATGAGTTAACATTTTGATACGCAGTAATGTGATTAAAAAGTGAGACATCATATTGATGCTGGTATTTACCAGGGGAGTGCAAGGAGATTGATTGTTCCAGGATCACTAATAATCAGCATATAGGTACTTTCTTGTGAAGATAATTGGCACCACGCTGTTCACAGTTTTACTTTCTTGAAGCCAGAAGAAACCTGTGATTAGGAATCTATCTACTGCTTTAGACTTGCAAGGAAAGTGTGCTTAGAAAGAGTAGGGAAGAGTTAATACCAGCTGGCAAGATGGGGAGCTGTACAAGGAATAGAATATAGATAATTAAATTATACTTTGTCATAAGAAAAGTGTTGTTATGAGAAATATGTTTCGAACAAGAGCAGAACTCATATTGCAGCACTGTAATTAGAAAAGCTTATTTTGGACTTTTTCAAGAGGGAGCAAGGAAGTGTACAAGGATAGTCTGTGACCAGTGTGTCGTCAGATGCCTTTTTTGTACAGCCAAATACCTGCTCAGTTCAGTTAAGCATAGAAACAGAGCTAAATTCTTTTTCTATAAAGAAGGCACAGTGGGTCAGTGAATATGAAAACGTGCACTTCGGACATGGCTCTTGCAGTAGCCTTCTCGAGCTGTGTGGTTGTCTACAAAAACAGTGTTTGAAAGGTAGAGATGCTGCGACTGCAGCCTTTTCAGTAGATGGTGGATAATACATATATTTTGATGTTACCATTGTGAAGCGTGCACTTCTGCGTAATGAGATAAAAGTAAATCTCAGTGCATCTGGGTTTTTTTTGAAGATTATATGAAATTATTACTAAAGCAAAGGCATTTCCAGCCAAATGTGGAGAAAGCCAGAGACGTGTTGTTTTGAGACAAGCAACACTAATGTGGTATTCAGCATAATTTGATAACATCAATTAGTGAAAATACTCTCTGGCTAAAGACGTAATGCTTTTTATTTTCAACAAAGAAACAGGCCTTCTCACTTCAACAAACTAAGAAGCAGTTACTGTATTCTAAAGGACCTTGAACACCGACCAATAATGCCATTAACTTCAAAAATGATACTGTATCCTTGACTTTTTACTTAGTGCTCTACTGTCTTGTAATTGAGTCACATTAATTACCATGTGTCAATATCACCAAAAAGTTCCTTAGTGTTTTACTTAACCCAGGGTAATTGCTTGCAGAGAATCATTAAGATTTAATATCTCTGGAGTACTGGAAATAGGAGAAAAGGTTTTTAAATTTACATCAGCCAAGTAGGATCTTGCATGGGTTGCGGTGGGACGGGATCCACTTCTGTTGCCCAGCATAGGAAGTTTGATTCTCTTTTCAAAACTCAACATCCAAGATTTTTTCCATTAAGCAAATTGGACAGAAGTAGTCTCACGCTGAACGTTGTTAAAGCAGCAATTCGGAAATGTTTTAACTCACGAAGTAACAGGTGTATTTTTAGGGTATTACATTACAAGTTCTGTGCTCTAAAAATAGATGCTTTTATGTGATAAGGTGTTAAAAGTCAGCTCCTAGTTCGCGCTGTAGGTTTGGTGGCACAAAGCAGCTGTAAAACTGGAAGATCCAGCACCCTGAGAATTGCTCCTGCCTTGTAAATTAAATCTCTATTCATTAAGAATGCTAAGTACTTCCTACGCTAGTTAAAGCCTGTGTAAGATCCCACTGAGGATCGTTGTTATTAATACATTCAGGAAAAAGCCAGCCCTAGTTTTGCTGCTGCAATGACAATTTGTAAAATTTCCTGTACATTATGTTGCATTAGATATTTATATGCATTATTGTGAAAGGTGAGGCTCCAGTCACTTTGATTGCTCTTCTTTATCCTTCGCTGTGATACTGGAATGAAATGAAACGTAAATGGGGAGGGCTGCTGAATTCGGTGGTCTTCTCTTGGCTTTTCTCTGATGCAGCATACTATCCCGCTTTTTTTCTAGTTGAAAGTATGAAAATGTGAGTTGGAATTTTGCAAAACTTACAATAGAATTAGCTCAGATGTTAGCAGGATTGGGCCTGTGATTTGCAGCACGTCAGGATGCTGATCACAGGCATTAGAAAATGCACAGAGATGGTGACAGAAGCCAGCAAAGCAAGCCAGCTCCAATTTAGTTTGGCAATGACTTCTTTACGCATCCCATTTCCCTTTCTGTTTCAGCGCGCTCATGCCCATGTGTGAAGTTACATACTGTCTGCAAATTTATTGTTAGGCATTACAGAATTATGCCAATTTTCTCTTTAGATTGCCTGTCCCTATCCTCATGCCCCTGTTACACCAAGTCCAAGCCAAAACAGATGTTCTTTATTTCTCCAGGACTAGATTATCACTACCATAATAAAGTCATTAGGAAAGGTGATTAATAGAAATCCAGGCTTTGAACATGGGCTCTGACCTACCAGGACTGATGGATTTTCTGTCCTTGCCGGTGTCCATTTGTGTAGCGTATGTAATGCCTGTCCGGCAGTAGTCTGAAACATGTGCCGGAGGAAGCTCTCCCGCTGCCTCCTCTCTGGGCGTTCTCAGTTCAATGGGTTTTGTTTGCATAGCTGGTAGGTAAAGACCGTGGTTTACGCAGCAGCACTTCTACCTTTTTATATTCAGTAAAGCATTCCAAGATTTCCAGGGCAAAAATGCTCTGTGACGCTTGTGGTCGTAAATATTGCATGCAAATTTATTTGTATTTTTGAACTAGCTGAATAAAAAATGCAATGGTGTCGGTGAAATGCCCTCCGTTTGGAGGTTGTTTTCAAGATATTCTGGGATATCTAAGGCACGTTTATACCTCGTGACCTATTATCTTCACCCACCATGAATATGCAACTGATTGTTTTGTTTGTTTCTGGAAAATTAGTGTTTCAGAAGGGACGGGCCATAGACACAGGAGAAGTTGAGATTGGAGCACAGGTTATGCAGACGATCCCCCCTGGTTTATTCTGGCGCTTTCAGATTACGATACATCACCCCCTGTACCTGAAATTTAACATTTCACTGGCGAAGGATTCTCTGCTGGGAATTTATGGCAGAAGAAACATTCCGCCTACTCACACTCAGGTAATTAGCAATAATACTAATTCTCTCACGCTTACATTTGCAAACAGCAGTGGATGCGAATGTTCACGATACACCTGCAAGGGAGGGAGGGAGGGGCTGGCAGTGACCACAAAAAGCAGTCTGTTTTTTCCCTTCCTTGTGCTGCGGTCTAGCTACACCCTCAAACCACACGCTCGCAGAGGAAGGGACAGTGTCGTAGCAGGAAGGTCAGCGGTTGTGACCACGGGGCTGCGACTGCCCGGGAGGCTGGGCAGGTACCCGCTGCGCTGCTGCGTAGCTCCAGCATCTTCGTTGTGGGGCGACAGTGGGATGGAGTACCAGATCATTTGAAAATGCTTTCATCTTTTTACAACTTCATCAAAGCAAACAGATTACATAGTCACTACAAAGAGTTAATAAGGAAAAATAAAAAAAATTTAAAAAAAAAAAGTTGTTTCTGGTTTCTAATATTAGTATTGAGTGTTTACTCCTAGGGATTTCACAGGAGAAAACCTAGCTAAGCAGTAAGAATAAGCAATATTGCTGGTCACATTCAACTTTCTTTTAGACTTAATGGATTTGGCATATAAAGCTGTCGTTTCTGTGGATAATAGATTTTTCAGCTTTTTTATAGCAGGATCACACGCCATAGAGCATGATAAACTTATATATGGAGTCATGGAAAGATTGTTTAGAAGGGACTTCTGGAGATCATCTAGTCTAACCTCAAACATTATGGACTAGAGTTTTGATCTTAGAAAGAAGTGCTTTTAGCTGTCATTGACTTCAATTGAAGCTGGGTCTTCTGTTGAGCTGAAGTTGAAATTTACTGCAAATCAGAATGCCTAGAAAAAGCGAGGGAAATATACGCATTTCTTGAACAGGTGTTCACAGAAAGGTTTGTGTGTCTGATGCTTTGAGGTGAACTGGTCTAAAAGTTGTCAGCATCAGCTTGGTTAGGTATTAAGAACTTCCACTGTAAAAAATAGATACTTCTTTGTATTAGTAAAGTTAAATATAAATTAAAAGTGTATTTAGTTTTTGATATACAATATTGATATTAAGGGACAAGCATTTAAAAGTGTGTTATAGAACAAGAAGTTCCTTGATCTGTTCTTGGCATTTGAGATGAATCACTGTATAATGTAGGCACTGCAGCTTGGGAATTTTGAAATTATTCCCATTAAAGAGGTGTAATTTTTGAAAGAAATCTGCTGTATTTAGTGCAGCAAGTCTGAATTTACCCTGCCATAGCAAACAGCAAGTGTTGATGCCAGATTTCTGACCTACCGTAATGCTTTTCATGTGGAAACTCAAGCTGAATGGACGAGGTTATACAACTGCTGTCCACAGTGGTGAACACCAGGCAATTCCTCTGAAGATTTCAACTGTTTGTTCCTGTTTGAATGAGACATGCAGATTAGCTTCATAAAAATTCGCTAGGTGGTTAATTCTTGCTCATTATTATTTCAGTTTGATTTCGTAAAACTGATGGATGGAAAACAGTTAATTAAACAGGAACCAAAAAACTCAGAGGAGCCTCCACAAGCTCCCAGGAATCTGATCTTAACTTCGCTGCAAGAGACAGGTTTCATCGAGTATATGGATCAAGGAGCTTGGCATATGGCATTCTACAATGATGGAAAGAAAGTGGAGCAAGTGTTTGTACTAACTACAGCGATTGGTAAGAACAATTACAATAAAATCATTATTCTGATGATTGCATTGGAAAGCTGTATTTGAAAAGAAATTACTGACCTTGATTCCAGTTTTTCTTAAGTATTCTCTTAAATATGTTTTATTTCAGCTTAGTTTAATTAACCTCAGTGGAGCAGCTTCATGTTTATGCCAATATTAGACAAATAGCAACATTTGTGTGTTTAAAGATGGATGTTACCGAATTAATTAAGTGTGAAATTTTCATGTGTGTTAAGATTTTTATATAATAGCATAAATGCTTGAGTGATTTCTGGTGTTATCTTGCTCAAAGTAAAAGAGATTGTCTGCCCTCTCTATTTACATGGGAACCATAAATCCTGCTGAAATTATCCAGGCTTTAAGTTCTTGTTTCCAGCATTTTAGTCAGATAGAAAATCTGAAAGGCCAATTTTGTGGATTTGCTGGTGATTGTTGTTTGATGAGTGGGTGCTGTTGTTTTATACAGTTATTCGAATGCACGATTTTGTTTGGAACACAGAAGGCAAATGTAGGAGTCAGTGTCCTGGTGGCATATCAGAGCCCTGCTGCCTTTTTAATACAGATAGGTGGACAAATGTTTGCAGTTCTAGGTATTGTTAGTGAGCAGCGCTCACACGTAGGATTTCTTTGGAATTTAAATTTAGGTAAAGTTGTTGTATTTATGACAGTCTCAGTTTGCTGCAAGACTTTAACCACTATGCCCTTTAGTTAACCTGTTCTACCATATGTTTAACAAGATGTCTTTACTAGTAATGGACATGCCATCTGCTCTTTAGAACAATTGGATGCTATTTTTACTTGGTGGTCAACACCTTGCAGAGCAGGACAGTAGGATTCAAATACCAAGATTTTGAAGAACTTGCAGGAAAATAATTTAGACACTGAGATAAAATTGTCGTGACTGGTTTCGGTTTGAGAGTTCGTATTTGCTCTCTTTGAAGTAGTGAATCTTCTACAAGCAAGAAAAAATGCCATATTTCAGTGCCGTATGAGAAAATAACGTTCAAGCGATTTATGAAGAATCTTCACAGATGCTCTGTGAAAAGCGTAAAACCTGGCCAAACTCCAGATCAGAATCCAAATGCCTACCCTCTTGTTTGTTTCTACTGTAAGACAGCAGTGTTTATACAGGATGGGGGGTTTAACCAGTATTTCATCCTTAAGCAGCATACCCTCTCCAAAACAAACAAACAAAAAAAGAGATGAAATGGAATGCTACGGATTGGTTCTTGTCACATTTTGTGAAAAAGACATCGTTCATCCCTGCTCTGGTCAATAAGTAGAATAGAATGGGTCTTGCAGAGGGGAGCAGCGAGAGCCACAGTGCAGGGGCAAGAATCTTTATACTTAACGTCCAAAATGGCTGAGAGAAGACGTTCTGGGGGAAAAGACAGTTCATGCTGCAAGAATCTACTGCTGATGCATTTGAAAATAGTGCTAGCTATTATGTTTTTTCATAAGCTGTGTATCCTCTCATACTTCACTTTGCATAATGGTTCTTGGGTGTTTCTTTGGGTGTTTCCACACACACACACAAAAAAATCCTTGAGCCATACTCATAACCCCAGACTGGGCTGGAGTCACATTTGACAGCTCTGCCAACAAAGGAATCAACCAGGACCACAGACTGAAACGCTCAGAATAGAGCAAGAGCTTGGCTGCATCTCTGCTGTTGGCTGTGTGAAGCAGTCATGCCCTCCTCATCAGCCTCTGTTAGCATTTCCAGTTGCCCAATGTTAGTTATGTACAAAATTGATTTTGATGACACTGTAGCTAAAGCTCTGATCAGACTTTCCCTTGAGGGGGGTAATTTGCATGCAAGATCTGGCATGTCTCAAGTACTTTCATAGACTGAATAAAGGCCAGCCCAAACTGGGCACTGCATCAAGGGGGAGCAACTTTTCAAACCATTAGGTCTTCGTTTCAGATCAGTGTAGGGATCACTTACCGTGTGATTCTGGAAAACCGAGAAGACAGGCAAGTGTACACATAGAGCAAGAGAAGAGTTGATAGTGAACAGTGATACGTACAAATTAAGAACGAGCAACACATCTGTGAAAAAACTTACTTTGTAAACTAGCTGGTTTTTTGACTTCGAAACAGACATCCGTGTACAGGTTGCGGATATCTGATGAATAGATACATATCTAATGCCTGTTCTTTGGTATAAACAGATAGCCCAAAAGGAAAGTTTCTAAATAACAGGAGTAGTTTTCAAGAGGCACCAATCTTTATCTGTCCAAGTGCCCATAAATAAGATCAAAATGAACTTATTTCATTTATTCATATTAGTTGTAGGATGCGCTTATAATCCATCTTTTGACAAGTTATGTTTGAGTTTAAAAGTATATCAGATTTGATTAGGTTAAATATTCCAATGGTATGCCCTTTCTTGAGAAAAGATTTTCCTCCCAAATCACTTGCCGTGGACACATCATCCTCAAAAGGATCTAGATTTTCTTCTTTTTCCCCAACAGTTACTATTTTGTGGGAAAGGAGTCATGTTTCCCATCTTCCTATAGGCAGAGGTACTTCCCCACGTCTCTTAACGCAGGTGTCCATACACCAGTCTTGGTTCCCCCTGTTCTGTAGCCCCTCTCCCATCCCACACAGTCCCTGCACAGGCAGCAGAGACCCGCAGTCCTAGTGCTGCCCTGATAGTGACCCGCTCCACGTGGGAGCATCATAGCCTTGGATTTGCTTCATGTTCTTTACATGAAACCCTTATAAATCAGTGAATCCACTGAATTCCTGGGGGAAATACAGGTGTTAAATTAAAAACAGCTCAGCCATGTCCAGAGATGAGCCTGTCCCCAGATGTGTGAGGTTAAGTGGGTTACTGTCCAAAGCTGTGTGATAAAACATGGGCAAGTTTAAGATCAGATTTGAAGGGGGTGTTCTTCAAATCCAGTCCTTAGTCCTTTATTCCATCGAGTTTCATCACTGTACAAAAGACTATTTTTTTTTCATCTGATTGTATAGAAGTGGAAATCCGACCCTCCTCCAAGGAATTCAGTGCACATGGTTCAGATGAACACCACAGAAGGCAATTTACTCTATAAACAGGTTTCCAACAAATTACTTCAGCAATAAAAGAAAGTGTTTAAGGTGGACATTTTTCAGCAAATACTCTGGTTCTTGCAGTGCTTTTAATGGTGGTGAATTTTACATGAACACTTACTTTAAAAGCTTTTTGCTGTAATATAAGTGATGCATTTGTTACCTTGAAGCTGTCAAGACAAAATCTAATATTTGTAAGCTGCTTGAACAGGAATTTTGTTTTATGCTCCCTATGAATGAAAATGGGCCTTTTACTGCTTCTGCACCAATTTGTAAGTTGAGATGTGTCCAGCAGAATGAGGTGAAGATGCCATTCATTTCAAATTCAACTAATTCATTTTTTTCTTTGGGCACAACTCTGACTAAACAGAAGTCCTGGATGACTGCTCTACTAATTGCAATGGAAATGGAGAATGTATCTCAGGGCACTGCCACTGTTTCCCGGGATTCCTTGGTCCTGATTGTGCAAAAGGTAATCTCATACTAACTGACTCACAGTGCATGACAGGGATCGTGATTATGGTGTGTCACTGCTGGGCTTGCAAAGATTCAAGGTGTTAAAGGAGATTAAATTCCTTTTTCCAGCCAGATGGCAGATACAGTACAAGCACACGCATAGAAAACTTCTTTATGCTGTACTTGAGCTAAGATACATCAACCATTTCTGCCTCCCTGACTTTCAGAGTTAATAGATTCCTCCATCCCCCTTTGCATATTCTCCATGATTATCAGATACGTTTTTTAATAAGTGTGTTACCTCAGCTTAATGTTTTCTTTAAAAGTGACAAACATTTCACTTTGGAGAAAATTCCAGGAGTCCGTCAAATACTTCTGTGGTCTAAACTTGAACAGGGTGTAGAAAAGAAACCCGAAGCAGCTTAGAGACTGTTTTCCAGCACTGGGGTAAAAAACATGCTAAAAATTGTAAGCGAGCTTATTTCAGTTTCAGATATTTCTGTTGGTATTATCCATCATCTGCTGCCTATGATGTCTGGAAGTTATCATGTTTTTCCAAAGTTTCCACAAATTTAGGATTGACCTTCTTTTATAAGAGCTTAATTGGCTCAGAAATTGATATGGGATTGTAAAACTAAGCTTCCACATCGCTGGTTTATGTGTAGATTAGTAATGGCTAAAACTTCAGTAACGTTAAGTCTGCTTAGAAGAAAGAAGAAAGGGCAGTATCTTGCTTTAGTTCACAGGGAAGAAATATAAATCTTACTGAACATCATAAATAGGCATCACTGCAAATTTTCTGCAGAGCCCAGTCTAGGGGAGGGAATTGTTTTTATCTTCTAAGATATCCCATTTCAGGTCAAAATTAAGGTATACTAGAGAAGCAGACTGAGGAGACGACGACATCGTGTTACTGCTGCACTACCTAGTTCAAAGATTTCAGCCTGTCACAACCTTCGAATCGAATGGAGGACTGGGGGCTGGAGTGGAAAAGCAATCCTATAGAACAATAAATGCAATAATTGTTAATCTATGTAAGCATGAACATACATTAAAAAGGTCAATCTGCCTTCTTCAGATTCCTGTCCAGTGCTGTGCAGTGGAAATGGAGAATATGAGAAAGGTCACTGTGTGTGTCGAAATGGGTGGAAAGGACCTGAATGCGATGTTCCAGAAGAGCAGTGTATTGATCCAACCTGCTTTGGCCATGGTACTTGTATCATGGGCGTCTGCATCTGTGTCCCTGGATACAAAGGAGACATCTGCGAGGAAGGTTTGTGAAGATTCCCTCTCTGTAGTTAGGGGGGTTGATATTTAGCTTTAATCTCCAAACCTGTTTTAAAGTAGTTAAGAACTCGGGTAGGTGTGAGCAGCTTACCATGAAACAGGACTGCTTTGCTCAGAAGCACCTCTACTGTCTCATACAAAGTAATGTAAAGACAGAAAATTATCAAAGGTAAAGGCATTCAGGTCTCAGTGGCAGTCAGTGGAAACTGATCACATAATTTCCAAGATTCACTTTTTTATTCTAAAAGATTAAAATTATTTAACAATGTCTAACAAGGCTATCTAATAACTGTAGCATGGGCAATCCTCTGAAATATCCAGTTTCTCTTCTGGTCCGGGAAGACTAGTTCTTGGATGGTTTCTCTTCCCTCCCTCCACTGAATCTCAGTAGCAAGAACAGAACTGGGTGGAAGTTTCTGCCTTTCAGCAAGCAGTGTATTCTCAGTCCTCCGAAAGTTTCCTTGGAAACATCCCAGCAAGCAAGGATTCATTTTTTTTTTTTGTGAAAGTTATGAGACCATCTTGATTTGTTTGTCTCCACTTTCCTGCTCTCAGGCTCCAGATACGTTTTTCAGGCAGGGTGGCTGACGTCCCCAGTCCTCCGTGCTGCCAGGAGCTTCAGTCTCTTAGCACAGACTGTCAGAGAGCCTGTGCCGACTTTTTTGCTTGGCCAAAGCTAAGGGTAAGGCAGTCAGAAGATCATTTCAAGAAAATATGATGTGGTTGTTCTCAAAAGTAATCAGAAGATTGTAATCAGATTTTCCCTTTCTTCATTCTGCTACATCTTAGATTTTTCTGTGAAAAACATACTGACAATATAAAGCCAAAAGAGCAGCAAACAGTTTCAGTTTACCAGAGCATATTGTGTAATTCTGTTGTCATATGTCATTTTTATGGTGAGCCCGAGTTCAGGGTATTAAACTGGCATCCTTCAAGGCTTGGCTAATAAAAAGTGGGAAATTCTGAGAACAAATAATTGTCCTTTGGCTGGTTCTAGTACCAATGTGTCTCTGCCCTCATCTGTAGAAAAAAGCAGTTGTCGTTTGCCTGTTAGCATTTCTGAGATAGCTCATCAGCTTTGACTTTCTTCCCCTGTGCATAGCCTCGGAAAGCCGAACTCTTCTTCATGCTTGCCCTGATTTGATGATTTTTCACTAGCCCCTTAGCCTGAAGCTAGCGACAGCATGCTTTGTGCTTCCTCTATATAGATATTAGGTAATTCTTTTGAGTAGCACACAGAGGAGGCTCTTTATGTGGCTTGAATTCTCTAGTCAGAAAAATGTCCAGGGTGGATTTGATGGATTTGACATACCTGGTGCGGTTTTTAAAGGGAGGATCAAGAGAATGCTTCTGACGTTCTCAGTTGGTGGTAGTTTCAGAAACGGACAAAACCAAGAAAACCCACGTGGGAAAAAGCACGTAATACACGGATTTACTCACTGAGGCCATGATGTTGAACAAGCCTGGAGCTGGTGAGAGGCTGACGCTATATTCAGTTGCTTTGTTTCTTGCCACATGATCCTGCAAAATGGTTGAAAAAAACAGAGATAAATGTACTCAGACAGCTATTGAAATGAAGAGTGTGAAAACACTGGATTTTTAAAGTAAGAGATGTATTTAAATTTTAAATAAAGGTGGAATTAAGTAGAAATAGGGTGGATGGAACAAACCTGTGCAACCAATACAGTAGGTCTTTATTGTACCAGTGTGTGCGTGACATGACTGTTCAGTTTACTGTATTGTACAACATAACTTGTGGAGTAATGGAAGTAATTTCTATCAGGAATTCAGATTACATTATTGTATGAAAATAGGAGTTTAGTATTATAACATGATTGTTAACATAGCGGACATGCTAACAGCTGTGCTGTCCAGGGAACATCAGGAGCTACACGGATTCATTGCTGTGGGAGTCCTTTGAATTTGTCCTGTCAGGTTATTGTTACTAAAGCAAGTGATACTTTTTAAACTGTTTATGGAGTCACTCAATTAATTTTAAAAGATCAGCAAAATAACAAGCTGTCTCAAGATGAGAGAAAATTGCCAAGTACTTTTGTCCTGTGCTTAGCAAGATAGGCATTGTCCAGAAATACCGATTCCCCTCTTTCAGAATTACATTGTGCTGTGCACAAGCCTGGAAAGCTGAAAAAGACACAAAATAAGACTTGAAATGATATGTTGAACTGATGGAATAGCAGCTCAAGAGATAAAGTTTCACTTCCTTATTCTTAGGTCAAAAGGCCCTATAAACTGGAGGCCGTTAATCTCTACATCTGAAATATTTAGTCTTCCGTTACTGAAGCAGAGAGCATCTCTTCATTCGTGTAGCAGAGAATACTGTTTGTGAAGTTTACAATTTAATTACTAAAACAGCACTTGTGCTGATATTTGAAAAATACATCCAAGAACTGTGAAAGTGCCTCTTTAACATTAGTCTGAAGCATGATCCAGCACGAATAGGCTTTTGGCTAATTGTTGCCCACGCGGAGACCCCACAAATTCCTCCTCAGCTCTGCAGTCCTCCTGCAGCCTCCAGAGAAGGCAGGCTGTGTTCTGCTTCGAATCTGTCTTGTTAAAGAAATGCTGGGGCTTTATGAAAGAATATGCTGATTATACGGGACTAACCAGCTGATTTAAATTCTTCTACAGAGCTCCTGAATTTTTCACTCGGAATAGTTTAATCCAAATTGAGAACAAATTTAGCTCTTTGTCTGTTTGCAAATTGTTCATCAGTACGTTATGACTTTTATGAATCTGTTCATTATCTTCAATTGCCCAGCACATACATTTTATGAGTATATGCGATTTTTTTACAGCAAGCGTTCAGTCAGAGATTCACCACTCAGGGTTAGTGGATGGCCATTTTTTTGGTATCACATTTTCAGCTGTAGAGATAGCTTTCCACAGGAAGATGAAAGAATAAATCTTTCTTTTCCCAGATGTAAATAAAACATAGAGCACAAATACCCGAATGGAAACACAACGCACAATTGCAGAAGTAATTATTAATTGCTCCAGTTCTTTCCCAACCCTGCTCCTGAAGCACAGACTTCACTGACTTGGACCGATAGATCTGTCTTGGGAATATGCGTTTTAAAAATAAGACAATATCCTTGACAAGCAGAATCATTACGATCTCAAACAGTCTACACGCTTTTTTTCTTGCTTTGGGCTTATACTTTTGCACAGATGTTAGCATAGACTGTTTTTTCCTTGTGTTTGTTAACATTATTTCAGTTTGGGTATTTGCACAAGAATGACCAAATTAATCTGAGTCCCTGATGCTGTATTTCCCTATAAAACCACTGTAAAGGCGCAAGTTTTATGCTCAGAGTTGTATGTTCCCTGCTTTCCAGAGGACTGCTTGGATCCGATGTGCTCCGGCCACGGTGTGTGCGTTCAGGGGGAATGCCACTGCTCCACGGGCTGGGGCGGGGTGAACTGTGAGACGCCGCTTCCCGTCTGCCAGGAGCAGTGCTCGGGGCACGGGACTTTCCTCCTGGACACCGGACTCTGCAGCTGCGAGCCACAGTGGACGGGTTCAGACTGTTCCACAGGTACGCTGGAGATTTTAGCTTTTCGATATGCCGCTGCTTTCTGTTTGAGTCGTGAGAGAAGGTAGTTACTGTTACTGGGCTAGCATGAATTTAAAAAACAAGATCGGGGTGAACCAGGGGTGCTGTGGCAGGGCACATAATGGGCTTGTCAGCAGCTGGCTCTCTGTTGACAAGGATAGAAAGGCTTTTTCCCTGTGACAAGACTGTTAACTGCCTGATGGCGTGATGGCGAGAACAGTAGTTCTACAGGAATGCCAGTGCCTCCTGGCATGGGCTGGAGTTAAGCAGGACTCTCACCTGAAATGCTGAGCCGTTATCAGCTCACGCAATGAAGGAGTCCACAACTCTGAGAGAGACTGGGAGGATATTAAAAAAAAAAAA
>Ga0181612_136165_pt1 | contig 42858 bp, 31 predicted proteins | sample HoacroProtozoa21_FD_119630 | JGI IMG/M metagenome (GOLD analysis project Ga0181612, IMG submission 119630) | Hoatzin crop microbial communities from Cojedes, Venezuel. Combined Assembly of Gp0051906, Gp0051904, Gp0051908
ATTCTATATAGTCACAATCCACATGGATGAATTAGCAAGCGCAAATTGTCATATAAAGAGATATCACCCTAAAAAAAGCGCAATTTTGTCATATAGTCCAAAGTTTTAGTTAGTAGTTTAATGGTTAGTAGTTTTTTTGTGCGTGCTAACGTCGTGAGATGACGGCACGCTTTTTTTATGCCCATAAGAAGACGAAACTCCTACCGCGGAAACAAGGAATTAACACGGTGGAAACAAGGAATTAACACGGTGGAAACAAGAAACTATCACGGTGGAAACAGTCGGACACTGTTACCGTAACAATCCGGCAGTGTTTCGGCAAACAAAAAAGGGAACAGCCTCGCGGCGATATTCCCTTAGTGTTCAGCAGGTTTCGCTACAGTCCCCAACTTTGCGGATAGACGTTGGCCTCAACCGCTTGCTCGGTCTTGTCGGGCAGATTGCAGAAGAAGTCGATGCCCGTCAGTTCCTCCAGTTTGTCGATTGAAACCACGTACTTCGACAAGTCGTTGTCGTCGCTCGCCTTATGTTCCACCCAGAATCCAAGGGCTTTGTATCCCTGCGAGTTCTTGCAAAGAATAGCCATGAAGAAATATTTTGGGACTATGAGGCCGCTTCCGAGCGTGCGCAGTATCTGGCTGGAGTTGTCGATGGTGCCCCCTTTGCATACGTAAAGAGTGTCGCGGAAAGCGTTTCGGTTCCAGTTGCGAAGCTGAACCTCCATGTTTGCCCATACGCCAGCGTTGAAGCCGTTCACCTGTGGCTGCATGTTAGAGAGATAGAACGTCTGATAGTTTGCCTCCGAGCTGCACAGACGGTCAGCCGACGGACAGATGTGGCCATGGTCGAAACCTGTGTTCCAATAGGGGTCGGAAGCGAATTGATACGACGATGGTATGTCGGGGTCGTAAGGATATTGCGGGTCTCCCCTGTAGCGTGAAGCGTTTGACGAGGAGTTGCCTGCGTACATCTGATAGCAACTCCATCGCTGCGACTTCTTGGTGAAGTCCCACTCCAAGGAGTAGTTTACGCCATACCGTTGGGTGCTGTGAACCACCACCATGCTTGTGCCGTCCTGTCGGAGTCGCGGGAACTCCAGTCGGCCAGCCTCTTGCACTTCCACCGTCGAGTTCCTGTTCAGGTTGACGTCGTCGGAGTCCAGTTTGTAGTCGTTGTCGTCGCTGCCGCACGCCGCAAGGGTGATGACTATTCCGAGGAGCGACGCCCAGCTTTTCCATCGGTTCATATTGTTGCCTCCGTAAATAACCGAAGAAGGCGCCTTAGGGCATATGCAACTACCCACGGGCACCTTCTTGCGATATGATTTCAGTTGATGTATGTCTCTCGGATTACTTCTTCTGAGTCTTACCGTAACGGCTCATGAAGCGGTCAACGCGACCAGCCGTATCGACCAGCTTGCTCTTTCCTGTGTAGAAAGGATGCGAAGTGCTGGAGATTTCCACTTTTACCAGGGGGTAAGTCTCACCTTCAAATTCCACCGTATCGTTTGTTTTGTAAGTGGACTTTGTAAGGAACATATCGCCGTTGGACATGTCCTTGAACACGACGGGGCGATACTCTTTTGGATGAATTTCTTTTTTCATTTTGTTATTACTATTGATATATAATTCACTTTTGGGCTGCAAAGTTACTAACTTTTTCCGAACCGTGCAAACTTTTTCACCGTTTTTTTACTCTGCGTAGGTGATTACCATCGAAACGACGCGCAACTGTGTGCCGCCCTTAGTGTCGGTGTAGTCGTTGACTATAGCGAGCGAATTGCTTGAGAATCCGCTGAACGACACCTCGGTTCCACTCTTCGCTGGTGTGATGGTGGTGGAGGAAGCAGAGCCGTAGAGTTGGTCGTTGCCGGTGTATTTCTCTCCCGCACAGTTTAGCACTACACTTGTGATTTTCTTCGACGACGATATGGTCAGCGAGTTCTTGGCGTATAGACGGAAGGCCGAGCCAGTGGTGTAATACTTCGGTGTGGTTGCTCCTTCACCTTTAGAGAATGTGAGTGTGGTTCCGTCAACGAGAGTGAGGGTTGAAAGGTCTGTTGCATCGGCGAAACCGAAGTCGGCGGCATTGAACGTTATGGTGTTTCCGCTGACTGTTCCAACGTCTGTCTTAGTGGTTGTTCCGCCTGTGTCGTCGCCCTTGTCGTCCGACGTTCCGCTGGTAGAGCCGTTGAGCGAATAGATTTGGCTGCCCTGGGTGATTTCTGGCGTAGAGTAGAACAGCGTGAGAACACCATAGACAATCACCTTGTCGCCCACCTTAATCTGGCTTTCGGAGGTGAACTTCTCGCCACCGAGATAGTAGCCACGATATACTTCGAGCTGCGTGCTGGTGCCACCGTCGTCGGATATGAAGTAGGTAGCGTTACCGTAGCTGGTGCTCACTTCGTCTATTTGCGAGATTGTTCCTTCTACATATACTTTGTCGCTGGTATAGCTCTTGTTGTTTATTATGTTGAGCGCCTTGGCCACGTTGTATGGCGATGACTGCGTGCCCTCGCCCTTGGCTCCCTCCACTTCGCTGCCGCCAGTGTCGCCGCCCGACGTCTTTCCGTTGAGAGAGTAGATGTAGTTGCCTTGCGCCATTTCGGGGGTGTTGCCCTTGTAGTTTACCACTGAGCCGTAAATGATTACTTCGTCGCCCACTTTTATCTGGTCTTCAGAGGTGAACTTCTCTCCTCCGAGATAATAGCCACGGAATATGTAGTATTGTCCGTTGGTGGAGCCGTCGTCAGAGATATAGTATGTAGCATTTCCATAGCCTGTGTCAACCTTGTTAATCTCCGATATTTTTCCCTTCACATACACCTTGTCTGAGGTCGCATCTGCATCGAGAGCTTTTGTGAAGTTGGTGATGGCTGCCACGTTGTACGGGTCGGTCAGTGTACCACTGCCACTTGGGTCTGCCGTTGGAGTATCGCTGCCGCCATCTACTATCTCGCCGTTAAGAGAATAAATCTTACTGCCCTTAGCGAACTCTGCCGTGCCTCCATAGAGTGTCAATACGCCACAAACTACTACTTCGTCGTTGACTTTGATTTCTGTCTCCGACTTGAACTTGGCGCCTCCCAGACTATAGCCACGGTAAATTTCAAGCTCGGTCTCTGTTCCTCCATCGTCAGATATGAAATAAGTTGCATTGCCGTATTGCGAGACGTCAATTTCCTTAACCTCGCTTATTATGCCTTTCACATAAACCTCATCGTTTGTGTTGATGCCTTCTTTGATGAGATAGATAGCAGTCAACACGTTGTATGGTGATTCGGCAGTACCGTTGCCCACCATTACAATGGAGTCAATCAGCTGTTCGTCCTCTTTTGTTGCGTTGTCGTTCGGGTTGTTGTAGGGTTCTGGCACGTCTTCGCAAGCAGTGAACGTGAATGCAGCGAATGCCAGAGCGAGCATGGAATAAACTATCTTTTTCATTGTCGTTATTTTTTTCTATGTTAATTCTGTGATTTCATTTAGTTGGCGGGCTGCACGTCGGATGCCTGACGTATGAGCACCTGCCAGAGACTGCCGTAGCGAGTGAAGATGCCAGTGATGTTCTGCTTTCCCGTCGGTAGCGTGTCGGCAGCGAACTTGGCGTATGAGCTGGTGCGTACGACGAGTTTTCCCGACGCTATTCCTACGAGCGAACGGTTGACGCTGTTAGCACCGTCTTTCTCTGCTTTGGGGGCATAGGAAGTCTTTCCTGCATGCTGAAACTCCACGTTCTTGATGGTCATCAGCTTGCCGCAATTATCTTCCAAATACTGTGAGTTGGAGATTTTGCTTTGGTCGAACTCCTCTGGCGTTACCGTGGCCTTGTCGAGCAGTTTGAAGTGTGTCTGCCAGATGTAGCGGTTCATACGCGAGACGTAGGTTTTGCCGTTCTTGTTCGTGTATGGCGTTCCTATCTCAGGCTGCTTGCTGTAAGCTCCTAAATAGAGGTCTTTCAGAGATACGAGTATTCTTTGTCCGACGGGGAGATAACCGTTGAGTCCTCCCTGCGAGATGCAGATGATGATTGCTCCTGTGCCGTCGTCGATGGCAATCTCGTTGTAGATGTTTCCTCCTATGTCGTTGCCAGTAACCACTCCCTTTATCTTTATGTCTTCAGTGAAGCGAAGGGTGTCGGAGGCGCTTATTACATCGGCATATTTCGACTTTAGTTCGCTGATGCTAATGACGTTTGTTTCTGTGAGTTGACTGTTACCGTAAGGCGACTCGGCCAGTGATGGGTCGTCCCAGTCTCCGTCCATACAACTTGCTGCGAGCACTGCTGCGAGCATCAATATGAGATATTTCGTTGTCTTCATAGGGCGTTAGAATTTATATGCTATGTTGAGCATGCCGTTTGTTCCGTATGCGTAGTATTTCTTAGGATTATCAGAGAACTTGTATGCTCTGACGTTGAGGCTCGATGTGTATTCGCTTCGGCTCTGCTCGTAACCACCCGTGCAGATGTTTTGATTGTTGAGAACGTTGGTTATCATAAGGTTTATCGAGAGCGAACCGTGCTTCAGATAGATGCTCTTTCCGATGCTTGCGTCGAGCATGAATCCACCCTTGCCTTTGGCTTGTGCCACTGCGTCGGGGTTCAGGTTTCCGTTGTTGTCGAACACGTCGGCCTCTACCTGTGCCCTGGTCTTGAGCGTGCTCTCGTAGCGATACGACGGCGAGTAGTAGAGATAGATGCGGTCGTAATAGTTTCCGTTAAGGTCGATGTACCATCCGTGGTTGTGATAGCTCAAGATAAGACTAAGAGCGGTGAGCGGCGTTCCCGCCTCGCGCATATTCTTGTTCAGGCACAGCTCGGCTTTCTGACCGTTGGCCTCGTTGAACAGTCCCGAAGTGGAGCTCATGTACCACACGTTGGAGTTGTTCGTGTTCTTAGCCTCGCTGATGTTTCCGAGGGTCTTGATGGAGAATACTGGCGACACTTTGAAGTTGAGACCCCACTCTACGCCATAATACACTTTGTTGATTCCAGTGAGCGAGACGTATGAGAACGAGTTGATATCGTCGAAGTAGAACTGCTGCCACTCGGTTGCGTCGGTTACTGTGGAATAGAATCCGCTGATGTTAGCCTTTAACCAAGAGTTTTGCAGTTGGTAGCCAATCTCGGACGAGAACACTCGTTCGTCCTTCAGGTTCAGCACGAAGTCGTTGTTCATTTCGGGCGACACGAAGGCGGTGGATGCCTGTGGCGCCTTCCACTCGTAGCCTGCGCCAAACGTTATTGCGCTTCCGCCGCCGACGTTGACAGAGCCTCCGAACTTGCCGCCACCCTCAAAGAAACGTGCCGTGCCGCTCTTGCCGTAGGAGTTGTCGGCATACATTCCGTTGCGCATCTTACCGTCGCGCTGCATTGACACGCCGTTGATGCGACCAGCCACAAACGAGTGCAGGCGGCCCTTGTTATACTGAAGCGACGACCATGCGCCTGCCTTGTTGACAAGCAAGTTGTAGTCGTAGCCGAAGCGGTCGCCTACGCCAACGGTGGCCGTCTTATTGTTAAGGTCGTAGTAGGCTTGGTCTTGCGCGAGAGAATAAGTACCGAGAGCATACGTATTATAGTTGTGGAACGACGACGCTCCTAACAGGTCTTCCATAGTCTGATAGTGCATACCCTTGTTTGTGCGCATTTGAATACCTATATTAAATAAGGTATTAGGATTGAGGTCCACCTTGAGAGACGAAGAGAGTCCAAACGTCAGGTTGTCGTTATGCTTAGCTTGAATATAGTACATAGCGTCGGCTCCCTGTTGTGCAGCCGTTTGGTTCGACAGATAGAGGCGGTCCCAATTTATTTGTCGGTTCTCTTTTGATGCAGTGAGATAGTCGTAGGCAGTGTTCCAATCAGCGAGTCCTTGCGCTGTTCGGTTGTATGAGTCGCTCTCATCCCAGACGTCGTAATACGAGCTTGGGAGGTTTTTCCAGTAGTCGGGTTGTGGGTTTTCGCTGCTATTGTAGTTTAGCTTCGTGCTCTTATACATGGAGTACTTACCTGAAAGAGACGTCGTTAACTTCATAGTCTGCGATATGTCCCAATCCCACGTGAGCAGGGCAGTGGGAGCGTAGTCGTTCACTACTCTGGAGTTACGCTTCTTGCCATTCTGATAACCCCAATAAGGATTGTATTGGCGATTGTTCGCTATCCAGTAACTCTCGTCGGTGGCAGCTCCTTGCGAGGCTCTCTCGGTGGGGTTTCCCCACGTCATTAGCGAGATGGAGTGCTGGTCGTTGATTACTTTCTGTATGCCGAGATAGTAAGAGAGCGAGTTGTAGAACGTGCCTTCCACGTATCCCTCGTTGGCCCAACGGTAGGTGATGCTTCCTGCGAACGCCCATCCGCTGTTGGAGAGACCACTGGCGTAGTTGTAGGCGCCGCGCAGTTTATAGTTTCGGTTGGCTGCCGACAACGTGAGACGATGACCTGCGGCCTGCTTTGCCGGGCGGAAGTTGTAGTTGTTGCTTCCTCCCATTGCCGCCATGGAGAAGTTGTTGTTCTCGAATGGCAGCGCCGACTCAACGCCTTTCGTCTGCTGGTTTAGTCCGCCGACCATAGAGTAACGAAACTGTCCGCTCTCCATGTCGTTCATCTCTGCTCCGTTGATGTAAATCTCATTATACTTCTGATTGTAGGCCCGATAGCGGAACCTGACGGGTGAGAAAAGGTATCCCACCTGCGAGGCATAGACGTTGTTGGAGGCGTTGACGATGGTAACGTTCTGAGACATATCGTCGTCTTCTCCCAGCTGTGCCTCTGTGAAAGTGAAAGCCTCGGTGGTAGCCATCTCCGTCGCCGTGGAGTCTGATTGGGCAAACGAAGCGTGGGCTATGCAGAGCGCCATCACCGTAAGGGTCAGTTTCTTTTGCATATATTTATTTTTCTTGTTGTTTCCTTTTAGGTTTCACGTTGCAAAGTAACAAAATTATTTCTTAAATAACAACTTTTATCGACGGTGAACCGTTTTGATTTTGGTTTTTTAACGTTTTCGCCATTATCGTGTTTCAGAACGAATAGTCCGACTGTGCCGCCCATTCACCGTCGGCAGTGAGGTTCCAACTGCTCTTGCTGTCGGCAGACGACCCTCCGTCGGTGAAGAAATCTCCCTCGTATTTCGTTATCTGATTGACTGTAACGGGAACTTCCTCGAACGCTTTTTCGGCCACGGTGTTGCCAGAGGCATCGAGAGCCGTAACGGTCATCTTCAGCGTTCCGCTCGACGCTTTCGGCAGAGTGAACACCTCGTAGGTCTTTTGGCTCGCCGTGGCTGCGAGATTAACGGTCTGTCGGCTGTTGACGCAACCATAGCCGGCCTTCGGGCTGAAGGTGCTGGAGCCGCCTGTGTAGTAGAACTTCATCGTGGCAACGTCGGCGGGGATGTCGTCGGTTATCACGAGCCTGAACATTGCCACGCATCGCGACAGCTGCAGGTCGTAAGTCTGCCGCTCGGTTCCCACGGTGAGCGTGCCATAATAATAGAAGGTGTCGCTCACCTTGTTGTTCGGGAAAGTAACCTTTTCTTCCGACGACACTGTTGCCACGCCGTCGCACGAGTGGGCTATGACTACGAGCTGATAGGTGCCTTCCGCAAGCGATAATGAGACGCTGCCGAAGCCGTTGTCGTCGGCCTTTTGCGAGACGGTCTTCACCTTTGTTCCGCCGTTGAAGACGACAAACTGCAGGTGGGTGCACAGCTTGTCTATCGTGGTGGTGGCTCGCGTGTACTCGTCGAACGGGATTTGTTCGAGCGAAGATACTTTTATCACCACGTTGGCCTCCTCTTGTTCGGGCTCCTCTTGTTCGGCGAATGGCTTTTCGCACGCGACGACGGCTGCCACGATGAGCAGCATTGCCAATAGTTTCTGTTTCATGGTTGTATTAGGTTATACTTTAGACTTTAATCTTTAAACTTTTCACTTTAAGCTGCGCTAACTAAAGCGCAGGGTGATAGGCGCATAGCATCGTGGCGACGAAGCGTCGGCTCCACCACTGCGGCGTGCTGCTATCGTTTAGAACAGACCGTAGAGGCGTGCGTCTATCTGGTCGCAGACGTGCTGGAAGTCTTGCGTAGAGTCGCCGAATTTGCAGTTGTCGCCATCTACTATTATCAAGTTTCCGTCGTAGTCCTTTATCCAGTTCTCGTATCGTTTGTTGAGTCCTTCGAGATAGTCGAGACGCATGGTTTGCTCGTATTCTCTGCCTCGTTTCTGTATCTGTGCCACCAGATTAGGGATGGTGGAGCGTATGTAAATCATAAGGTCGGGCTTTTTCACGAGCGACATCATCAGGTCGAACAGGTCGCTGTAGTTGTTGAAGTCGCGGTCGGTCATCATGCCTTGCTCGTGAAGATTAGGTGCGAATATGCGCGCGTCTTCGTATATCGTTCGGTCTTGTATGATGGTATCATCAGACTGGCTAATCTCTACCACTTCCTTGAAACGTTTGTTAAGAAAGTAGATTTGCAGATTGAACGACCATCGAGTCATGTCTGCGTAGAAGTCTTCCAAGTATGGATTGTTATCCACGGGCTCGAAGCGCGGCGTCCATCCGTATCGGTGTGCAAGCAGTTTTGTGAGCGTAGTCTTTCCGCTGCCAATGTTTCCGGCGATTGCTATATGCATGGTTTATGATTGTTTTGTTGATTTATTTCAGTCAAGAAAAGAGGCCGAAGAGCTGACTGTCAACTTTGTCGAGTATCGACGCGAAGTCGGCTCTACGGTGCTCGAAGTCGAGTTCGTCCACCGATATAATCAGCTTTTTGCCCTTGTATTTGTTCATAACGAAGTCTTCGTAGCGCTCATTGAGTCCTTGAAGATAGTCTATTGGAATGGTCTGTTCGTAGTCGCGCCCTCGCTTCTGTATGTTGCCAATGAGGTGAGGGACTGATGCACGCAGATATACCATTAGGTCGGGCTCTTTCACCACGCTTGTCATCTGCTCGAACAGCTCCATGTAGGTAGTGAAGTCGCGGTCGCTCATGTTTCCCTGCGCGTGGTTGTTTGCCGTGAATACATATACTCCCTCGTAGATAGAGCGGTCTTGTATGATTGTAGTGGTGGAGCGGTTTATCTCAAGTAAGTCTTTGAACCTTTGCTTTAGGAAGAACACTTCCATTGCAAACGACCATCGCGCGATGTCCTTATAGTAGTCGTCGAGATAAGGGTTGTCGATGACGGGCTCGAACCGCTTCTCCCATCCATACTGGCGCGCTAACATGGTGGCGAGAGTAGTCTTGCCACTTCCTATGTTTCCAGATATTACGATGTGCATGCGGTTGTTCAGTCGTCTGTTTCGCCCTTCAATGCCTTCTTAATCTTCTCGCGCATAGTCTCTTTGTCGGCGGTATAGACGTAGCCGAAGGCTCCCACGGTTACGGTGGTGGGCTTCTCTTCGTCGAACGTCATCTTGCCGATGGAGAACAGCTTATAGTCGTCCACCTCGAAGAACTGGCGGCCAACCAAGTCCATTGCGCCCTCGGTGAAGGCTCCCGTCAGTATCGACGTCAGGCTCTTCTTCTCGCCCTTCACCGCATCGGTTACTCGCGTAGAGAATGTCTCCCAGTGTTTTTCCTCGTTAGGATTAGTGATGGCCATCACCAAGAGAAGCACCAGAAAGGCCACGATAGCTGCAAAGCAGCCGTAGTGATTGTTACTTTTCATTATCGTTTCAAGATTGCTTTTACGTTGCAAAGATATACATAAAAGTTCATTCCGCCAAATCTTAGGCTGCTTTTTTCACTATTAGCCGATTTTTCTTCCGCCACGAACGCCGGATAAATCCACCGTAATGTCCGGTTATCGTTACCGTGTTAATCGGACATCACGGTGGAAACAAAAACTTAAAACGGTGGTAACAACCGGAGCGCGAGCCCCCTGCCCCACCCTGCCGCCGCTTTTTTCGGAGTTGCACACAATAAAAAGGGCATCTGCGTCGTTATTTAAAAGATATGAGACGATTATGGGGCTTGATATGCACGCTCGGTCTGGTGATGCTCTGCTCTTGCGGCGCCGACACCAACGAGAAGAAGGGAGACAAGTTTGCCGCCCTCGGTGAGTGGTTCGATGCAGCCAATGAATATCGCGCCGCTTACCGCAGAACGCCAGCCAAGGAGCGCGACAATCGCGGACGACGAGCAGCTAAGATGGCCGAATGTTACCGCAAGATTGGCTACGCAGACAAAGCGTTGGCTGCCTACAACAACGCCGTGCGCTATCATAAGCAAGACTCGCTCACCGACCTGCACTTAGGACAGCTCTATCTGCTGAAAGGCAATTACAAAGAGGCCGAGCAGCACTTTCGCACGATATTAGACTCTGTGCCAAAAGACAAACTCGCACAGGCGGGCATCAAGTCGGCTTGGCTTGGCCAGAGATACAAGGACGAAAAGCCCGAATACACGGTGAAGCGAATGGAGATATTCAACTCTCGACGGGCCGACTACTCGCCCATGCTCTATGGCGACGACTACGACTATCTGTACTTCACTTCCACCCGAAACCAAGCACAGGGCGACGAGCTTAGCGGAATAACAGGCACTAAGAACGGCGACATCTTCGTCTCGCAAAAAGACGAAAAGGGCAACTGGAAGCGCCCCGAAACGATAGACACAGAGCTTAACTCTGCCCAAGACGAAGGAGCATGCTGCTTTACGCCAGACGGAAAGACAATGTATCTGACACAATGCAAGACCGACGCCCAATACCCAAGATATGCCACGATAGCGAAAGCCGCACGCTCTGATGCCGCGTGGGGAAAAGCCTCGACAGTGGAGCTCACGCGCGACACGCTGTCATCGTTTGCCCATCCTGCCGTATCGCCAGACGGGGAATGGCTCTACTTCGTAAGCGACATGCCGGGAGGCTTGGGCGGGCTCGACATCTGGCGAATACGAATAGGTGGCACAGCGATGGGTGGCGTCGAGAACGTAGGACCACCCATCAACACCGAGGGCGACGAGATGTTCCCGACGTTTCGTCCTAACGGCGACCTCTACTTCTCATCTAACGGACACCCAGGCCTCGGTGGTCTTGACATCTTCATAGCACAAGTGGATACGGCAAAAAACACTTGGACGATAGAGCATCCGGGCTATCCCCTGAACTCGCGAGGCGACGACTTCGGCATGACTTTCGAGGGACTGCACAATCGCGGATACTTCTCCTCGAACAGAGGAGACGGAAAGGGATGGGACCACATCTATAGCTTTGAGAAAGAGGAGATACTACAGACAGTCAAGGGATGGGTTTACGAGAAAGACGGCTACGAGCTGCCCGCCGCATTAGTGTACATGGTTGGCGACGACGGCACTAACCTAAAGCTGAACGTCAGAGGCGACGGTTCGTTCACGCAAGAGATACGGCCAGGCGTCAACTACGTCTTCCTCGGCACGTGCAAAGGTTTCCTCAACCATAAGGAACAACTGAAAGTGGAACCCGTCAGCGAGTCGGAAGAGTATGTGTTGCAGTTTCCGTTGGCATCCATCACCGCCCCAGTGCTGATAGACAACATATACTACGACTTCGACAAAGCCACCCTCAGGCCAGAGAGCGAAAAGGCTCTCGACGAACTGGTGAAGCTGCTCAACGAGAACCCCAACGTTACGATAGAGCTAAGCGCCCACTGCGACTATCGCGGACCGGAAGCCTACAATAAGCGACTCTCGCAGCAGAGAGCCGAGTCGTGCGTACGCTATTTAATAGACCACGGCATAGCGGCAGACCGACTTTCCCCCGTAGGTTACGGAAAAGAGAAACCTAAGAAAGTGCGCAAGAAGCTCACCGAGAAATACGACTGGCTCGCTGCCGACAGCACACTAACAGAGGAGTTCATAAAGACTCTCGACGAGGATAAGCAAGAGATATGCAATCAGCTGAACCGTCGCACCGAATTCATAGTGCTCAGAACCACCTACGGCATGTTCGACAAGAACGGACAACTGAAGCAAGACGCAGTGAAACCCAAGAAGCAAGAGCAAGACTACGAGGAGGAAGAGTTGTTCTGACAAGGAATAATCACCGAGAACCTGACAAACTTGATAAACTACTATAATATATAAGGTATATGAAAACTTCAATCATAACGCTCGCCATTTGTGCCTTTGCCATCGCCGCAGAAGCACAGACCGCCGACGACGCTCTGAAGGCGGCACGACTGACCAACGACTACTTCATGGCTAAGCATCAAGACCCAACAGAACCTACAAACGTGAAGAAAATAAGGCCCAGCAACCTATGGACACGAGGAGTTTATTATGAAGGACTGATGGCACTCTACGACATAGACCCCGACAAAAGATACATAGAATACACCGACACGTGGGCACACTTCCATAAGTGGACACCACGTAACGGAGTGAAAACGAGAGATGCCGACGACCAGTGTTGCGAGCAGACTTACATAATGCGCTTCCGACAGACTGGCGACTCTGCCATGATACGACCGACTCTGGAGAACATCAACGGGCAGATGAACGAAGGACGCACAGACTACTGGACATGGATTGACGCAATACAAATGGCAATGCCCGTATATGCCATGCTAAGCAACACTACAGGCGAAACAAAATATATCGACCACGGTATGAAGCTATACAGATGGAGCAGAAACGAGTGTGGCGGTGGCCTGTTTAACAAGACAGACGGACTGTGGTGGCGCGACAAAGACTTCGTGCCGCCATACAAGGAGAGCGACGGCAACCAGTGCTACTGGAGCAGAGGAGACGGTTGGGTATATGCTGCTCTCGTAAGATGTATGAGCGAAATGAAGAAAGGCAATCCCTACTATAAGGAGTTGCGAGCAGACTTCCTCGCCATGACCACAGCCATAGTAAACTGTCAGCGCGAGGACGGTTTCTGGAACGTCAGCCTCGTCTCGCCCGCCACTTTCGGTGGTAAGGAGACCAGCGGAACGGCACTCTTCCTCTACGGACTATGCTGGGGAATGAACAACAAGTTGCTAAAGAAAAAGACATATCTACCCATAGCACAGAAGGCTTGCAGCGCAATAATCAACGAAGCACTGCACCGCGACGGCTTCATAGGATATTTGCAAGGAACGGGAAAAGAGCCCAAAGACGGACAACCCGTAACTCTTAACAGCGTGCCAGACTTTGAAGACTACGGCACCGGTTGCGTGCTGCTCGGATTGACCGAATACTATAAGCTGATGAAATAATCCTCGACAAACAACCTAATCACCCTACTGCAATGACAAACAAGCGATACAACTTCGACGAGACAATCGTCCGCAGAGGCAGCAACTGCTACAAGTGGGACACAGCAGAAGAAGAAGACGTGATACCCATGTGGGTGGCCGACATGGACTTCCGCGTGGCCGACCCCATCATCGAAGCCCTGCAAAAAAGAGTAAACCACGGTGTCTTCGGATACACTAAAGTGCCAGAAGCCTACTACGACAGCATCATTAGTTGGTTTGCACGGCGACACAACTTCCACATCGAACGCGAGTGGATAGAATACACTACGGGCGTGGTGCCTGCCGTTTCGGTGGTGATAAAGGCACTCACTAACCCTGGCGACAAGGTGTTGATGCAAACGCCAATCTACAACTGCTTCTTCTCGTCAATCAAAAACAACGATTGCATCGTGGAAGAGAGCCTGCTGAAACAAGACGCCAACGGCGATTGGCACGTTGACTTCGACGACTTCGAGCGCAAATGCTCGGACGAACGAGTGAAGATTTTCCTATTGTGCAATCCTCACAACCCCGTTGGCAGAGTGTGGACGAAGGATGAACTTCGGCAGATGAACGACGTGTGTATGCGCCACGGAGTAATAGTGTTGTCGGACGAAATCCACTGCGAGCTCGTCATGCCAGGCTACGAATACACTCCCTTTGCAGCTATATCAGAAGAGACGCTCGGTAACAGCATCACCTGCTCGTCGCCCTCGAAATCGTTTAACATCGCAGGACTTCAGATTGCAAACATCGTAACCAACAACCCAGAGTGGCGAGAGAAGATAGACAGAGCAATCAACATAAACGAGGTGTGCGACGTCAATCCGTTCGGTCCCGTAGCATTGATGGCAGCCTACAACGATAGCGAAGACTGGCTCGACCAGCTTAACCTGTACATCTACGACAACTATAAAGCCCTCTGCTCACACTTTGAACAACATCTTCCCGACCTGAAGATATCGCGTTTGGAGGGTACTTATCTGGCATGGATTGATATCCGACCGACAGGACAGGCGTCCGACAATCTCACCGACCTACTAATGAAACAGACCCACGTTCAGGTGAACAGCGGAACTATGTACGGAACGAAGGCAGGCGAAGGATTCATACGTCTGAACCTTGCCTGCCCCCGTAGTCAGCTGAACGAAGCACTGAAGCGAATCACTCCAACACTCGCTTCTTTCCATTGACGATATAGAGACCTTGCTGTGGGCGCGACTGATTTAGCCGACGCCCACTAAGGTCGTATATCTTATCCTCGCCCACAGTCTTGTCGTTCTCGTGCCACGCCACGTCGATGGTGGTACTTACGAAGAGTCCCTCTATCTGCAAGTCGCCATCTACGATAGACGACGGTATGGTGTAGATGTTCTCTTCGTTGAACTTCGACTTAGGCACGAACGTCTCCGTCCACTGCTTGTTTCCGTGAACGATGCTATCGCCAGAGAGATTATATCCGTGGCGTATCAGCACACCGTCGTAGTCGAAACCACCGCTCGGCTCCACCTTTATCTTGAACGCCTTTCCGTATGGTGTCTTATATCCGTCGAGCTGGGTGCCGTCTGCCGTAGTTACGGTGCCGTTTCGGTTGGCTTCGCTCACCTCCACATCGTCGCCGTGAACCACCAGTGGAATATCTACTATTGCTCCACCATTCTGGATAATAGGATTGGCATCGTCCATGCGTCCTGCCGGGTCAAGAGAGTTCCAGTCAACCTTGTATCTCATCCTGTAAGTGCCATAGCTCAACGACGATGGCACGGTGAACGCAGGCAAACGGTCGTTGGGACTGCCCGACTTTGCTGCACTCTCACCAGCACTGTTCTTTCCCGTTGCGGCGAGGTTGGCGTCATAGTAAGTGTAGGATACTATGTCGCTACCATCGGTAGGAATGCCATCGTTGCCTATCTCTGCCGCAAACTTACCGTCCATACCATAATCTATATATACGTATGCGTGCATGGGAGCACCAGTGTATTGAACGTTTGGCGTTACCGTCTGGCCAGGCTTAACAGCAAACTTCTGCGTGTCAAGATAACGATAGGCTAAGTTATTCGTAGAGCACGATGAATATACTGTCTTAGTCGTAGTTCCGAGTTTTATCTTCAACAGTCCGCGGTCGGAACGAGTGTAACGTTGCGTTTGCGTGAAGGCAATAGGATAGTCGCCACCAGCCTCGATGCGCGGCTCTGCCGTACTGTTAATCTCTATGTCGTCTATATATACCACGAAATCCTCAGCCAAACGATGGGGCGACTCTACGTCGGGAGCAACCACAAGAGAATATATGTCTATGCCTCCGTTGCCCTTTATTGGAAACACAGCGTCGCACCATCCACCGGCATTCACCTGCGTAGAAGAGTATTGCCAAAACTGCTCTGTCTCTGCACTCTGACCGCCGCGGTCTTGACGCTTGCCCAGTCCGATGAGCATAACTCTACCGTCGCGCGGTTTGTTTATCAGCACGTGAACATATTTCGTAGATGTTGTCAGCTCGAAGGTCTCGTTCAAGTCTATTCTCGCGCCAAACGTGTTGGAACCGAACACAGACCGTTGCATACCCAACACTTTCGCACTGTTGTTGTTTGTTGTGTCTGGATTGTCCACGATAGCAACATTACCTTCAAGCTCTCCACTCCTGAAAGGCGACTGCTCCCACGTGTCATATACTCCGACAGCCTTATAGTCGGCTTCGTCGAATGTTATTTGTCCGTTCATAGATGTTGCCATGGCTACGAGCAACATCAGCATATCTATTCTTTTCATCTCTTATTTCTTTTAAAACTAAACGTTAATAGACACTGACCGTATGAATGAGCGGACAAGCGCGGCTGCCAGTAATAGTGATGCGAACGCCCTTCACTTGGAAGCCGTTTCCGTAGCTATCTTCTGTGCTGCCGTTCAGTGGTATTATTCGCTTATATCCTATGGTGCTTTGGGTTACACCAGTGGCACGCTTGGTCCACGACGTTCCGTTTGCCGTTGTTTCGATAGTGAAGCCTTCCACTCTTTGGCCTTTGCGGATGTATTCCATCAGGCTGACGTATCTGACGGTCTGCTTCTCGTCCCACGTCAGTGTGATGGTAGCCTCGGTTGTGCCGTCGTTTGGTGCCCAATAGGTGTCCTTGTCGCCGTCGGTCATGTTAGCGGCCTCGTAGTTTCTGTTTTGACCCGAAGCTCGCGTCTCCGAAACCGTGATGTTGGCCTTCGGAGCAAGGTCTGTGCCGAGACGATTATTTAGCATCGTGCCCAACTGCTTCAGAACGCTGACTGTGGCCGATGGTAGTTCGCCACTCTTGTCGGGCGGACAATTCAATATCAGCGTGGCGTTGCGCCCTACTGTCTCAAGATACATCTGGAAGAGACGCTCTGCGGTGAGTGGCGACTCGCCCTCGTGCCAGAACCATCCCTTGTTTGTCATCTTGGCATCGCTCTCGCCGGGAAACCATATCCAGCCTTCCTCGGTGCCATACATTCCGTTTTTCTCTGGGGCAGAACCGCGTTCCTCCGAGCTCCAGTTGGTCTCGCCTGCCCATCCTTTCTCGTTGCCTATCCAGCGAGCCTCACCGCCGACTCCCCAGAGCACAATGTCGGGACATACTTTGTGCATCGAGTCGCGCAGGTTTGGCACATCGTAGTATGTCGATGCGTCGATAGTGATGGTGGTGTTCTTGCCGCCATAGTATCCGTCGCCACCGTTAGCCCCGTCGAACCACATCTCGAATTGGTCGGTGCCATACTGTGCCAGTTCTGCACACTGACGGAGGAAAACATCTTTTACGTATTTATCAGTGCCATAGTATGCGCTGTTTCTGTCCCACGGAGAGACGTAGAAACCATACTTCATTCCCAGCTTCTTGGCAGCCGCCGAGAAGTCTCGTGGAATGTTGGTGTTCTTACCATAATCGTTCCCGGCTTTAACAACGGAATGAGTTGTTGTTGACGTTGGCCAGAGACAGAAGCCATCGTGGTGCTTCACCACCGCTATTCCGCCCTTCATTCCTGCCGCCTTCACCGCCTCAAACCACTGTTCGGGATTTGGCGCGGCAGTGGGTGCAAAGGTCGATTCCGCCTCGTTTCCGTAACCCCACTCCAGTCCGGTATAGGTGTTCATGCCGTAGTGGAAGAAGGCATAGAACTCCGTCTCTTGCCACTTCATCTGCCTCTCAGTAGGCACTGGTAACACTGGTGTTGGCTCGTTGTCGGGGTTAGCCAGTGTCTGAGTCCTTAGAACAAACGACTGGGCATAGGCCACCATGCCGACAGCCAACCCTATCAATATAAAAACACTTCTACTAAGATTACACATTACGCTTTAGATTTTATACTTTTCCGTTATTCAGCGGCAAAGATAAGAAAAACAATCTGAAAAACCGTCCGAGAAGAAATAAGAACTTCCGAGAGTTAAGAAAGATTAACGTAAGGAGCGCACTATCAGATAAAAAGTTGCGGCTTTCCTTTGTTTTTCGGCAGAATTGCAGTAACTTTGCACCCCAAATAAAGAAGACAAAGAAAAAATGCAGGAAATTAGAAACATTGCAATCATTGCCCACGTTGACCACGGAAAGACAACACTCGTGGATAAGATGATGTTGGCGGGCAATCTGTTCAGAGAGGGACAAGACCTCAGCTCGCAAGTGCTCGACGCTAACGACTTGGAGCGCGAACGAGGTATAACCATTCTCTCAAAGAACGTCTCGATAACATGGAAAGGAGTAAAAATCAACATAATAGATACCCCAGGGCACGCCGACTTCGGTGGTGAGGTGGAACGAGTGCTCAACATGGCCGACGGATGCCTGCTGTTGGTGGATGCCTTCGAGGGTCCGATGCCGCAGACGCGATTTGTGCTGCAAAAGGCACTGCAGATAGGACTAAAGCCTATTGTAGTGGTTAATAAGGTGGACAAGCCCAACTGTCGCCCAGAAGAGGTGTACGAGATGGTGTTCGACCTTATGTTCGCACTCAACGCAACCGAAGACCAACTCGATTTCCCCGTGGTATATGGGTCGGCAAAGCAGGGATGGATGGGAGAAGACTGGCAGAAGCCTACCGGAGACATCACCTACCTGCTCGACAAAATAGTGGAGACCATTCCCGCTCCGCAACAGTTGGAGGGCACACCGCAGATGCTTATCACGTCGCTCGACTATTCCAACTACACAGGTAGAATAGCCGTAGGACGCGTTCACCGTGGCTCACTGCGCGAAGGTCAGAATATCACAATAGCCCACCGCGACGGTTCGCAGGAAAAGACAAAGATAAAAGAGTTGCACACATTTGAGGGCATGGGCCACACGAAGACACAAGAAGTAGGTTCAGGCGACATCTGCGCCATCATCGGACTCGACAACTTCGAGATTGGCGACACGATATGCGACTACGACAATCCAGAGCCACTGCCGCCGATAGCCGTTGACGAGCCCACAATGAGCATGCTATTTACTATCAACGACTCTCCCTTCTTCGGAAAGGCGGGCAAATATGTTACGTCGCGTCACATCAACGACCGTCTGCAGCGAGAGTTGGAGAAGAACCTTGCACTGAGAGTAGCTCCGTTTGAGGACTCCACAGACAAATGGCTCGTTTCGGGACGTGGAGTGCTCCACCTCTCAGTGCTCATAGAAACAATGCGTCGCGAGGGTTACGAGTTGCAAGTAGGCCAGCCGCAAGTGATATATAAGGAGATAGACGGTGTACGCTGTGAGCCCGTGGAAGAGCTGACGATAAACGTGCCGGAGGAATTCTCGTCTAAGATGATAGACATGGTAACTCGTCGAAAGGGAGAGATGACCTCGATGGAGACCCAAGGCGACCGTGTCAACATAGAGTTCGACATTCCATCACGTGGCATCATTGGTTTAAGAACCAACGTATTGACAGCATCTCAGGGCGAGGCAATCATGGCTCATCGCTTCAAGGAGTATCAGCCGTTCAAGGGCGAGATAGTGAGACGAGTCAACGGCTCGATGATAGCGCTTGAGACAGGTACGGCATACGCCTATTCGATAGACAAGCTGCAAGACCGCGGCAAGTTCTTCATTGACCCAGGCGAGGAAGTATATGCAGGTCAAGTGGTGGGCGAACACGTTCACGACAACGACTTGGTGATTAACGTTACGAAAGCGAAACAACTGACCAACGTTCGTGCCAGCGGCAGCGACGAGAAAGCACACATCATACCCAAGGTAAGTCTGTCGCTCGAAGAGACGCTGGAATATATCAAGGCCGACGAATATGTTGAGGTTACGCCTGCCGCCATAAGAATGAGAAAGATATTGCTCGACCACTTGGAGCGCAAGAGAGCGAACAAAGAGTAGTTCCTTCGGAAGTTTTTCAAGTTTATTAAGAAGTAATTGAGTTCTTTGAGTTTTAAAGTTCTTAAAGTTTAGTTTTCAAGAGATATGACACGACAACAGATAGTAGAGCAGATAAGAAAGAAAAAGAGCTTTCTCTGTGTAGGATTAGACACCGACGTGCGGAAAATTCCGCAGCACCTGAACCACGAAGACGATCCCGTGTTCGCCTTCAACCGTGCCATCATCGACGCTACTGCACCCTACTGCGTATGCTATAAGCCGAACCTCGCGTTTTACGAATGCAACGGCAGCAGAGGCATCGTGGCCTTCGAGAAAACTATAGAATATCTGAAGACCAACTATCCCGACCATCTCGTGATAGCCGACGCCAAACGTGGCGACATCGGCAACACGGCATCGATGTATGCTCGATGTTTCTTCGAGGCATACGACGTTGATGCACTGACAGTTGCACCTTACATGGGCGAGGATAGTGTGAAGCCATTTCTCGAATACGAAGGCAAGTGGGTGGTACTGCTCGCACTGACGAGCAACAAGGGCAGCCACGACTTCCAACTGACTGAAGACAATAGCGGCGAGCGACTGTTCGAGCGAGTCATCCGTCGTTCGCAGGAATGGGCCACCGACGAGCAGATGATGTATGTGGTAGGTGCCACCCAAGGCTCGCTCTTTCAGGATATCCGTCGCATAGCACCGCGCCATTTTCTCTTGGTGCCTGGTGTAGGAGCCCAAGGCGGCAGCTTGGAGGAAGTGTGCCGCTGGGGTATGACCGACGACTGTGGCCTACTGGTGAACAGCTCCCGCGGGATAATCTATGCGAGCAACGGTGAAGACTTCGCCGAGCGTGCCGCAGAGAAGGCGCAAGAGCTACATGAACAGATGAGCAGGCTACTTTAAAACCGTCTTTATACTTGGCGCTTAAAAGTGTAGTTTGTGTCGTTTATGTCGGAGAATGGGAGGGATTATAGGTATTATATAGAGAGATCAGGTTGTTTAAGATAACACTTTTACAAAAGTGCAGTGTGCTTTTAAATCGAGAGGAAAGTCTGTGAAAATCGGTAAATCGATGGTAAAGGTAAATAATAATAGGATTATGGATAAGATGATAAACGACCCGGTGTTTGGGTTTATAAAGATACCACGCGGAATACTGCTCGACATTGTTAACCATCGGCTGATGCAGAGACTCACGAGGATAAACCAACTTGGGATGGCAAGCGTGGTATATCCTGGAGCACGACACACGCGATTCCAACACTCACTTGGAGCCTACCACCTGACGAGCGAAGCACTGACGGTGCTGGCACAGAAAGGGAACTTCATCTTCGATAGCGAGGTTGAGGCGGTGGAGGCCGCCATACTGATGCACGACATCGGACACGGACCGTTCTCCCATGTACTGGAAAACACATTGATACACGGCATTTCGCACGAGGATATTTCGCTGATGATGATGGAACAGATAAACCGCGACCTCGGCGGACAACTGAACCTCGCGCTGAAGATATTCAAAGGCGAATATCCGAAGAGATTCCTACACCAACTCATCAGCAGCCAACTCGATATGGACCGACTCGACTACCTGAAGCGCGATTCGTTCTTCACAGGCGTTGACGAGGGTAACATCGGGTCGGCAAGAATAATCAAAATGCTCAACGTGAACGACGACGAACTGGTGGTTGACGCAAAGGGCATCTATACTATCGAAAATTATCTTACATCTCGAAGATCGATGTATTGGCAGGTCTATCTGCATAAGACTACCGTGGCATGCGAGAAAATGCTGATACAGACACTGCGCCGCGCTAAGTTTCTCATCGGGCAAGGACACACGCTGTTTGCATCTCCGTCGCTCGAATATTTCCTGAAGAACCATGTTGACGCAGAGTGGTTCGCGAACCATCCAGAGGCGCTTGCGATGTATGAGGAGTTGGAGGACAACGACATCTGGAGTGCTCTGAAAGTATGGCGTCACAACGACGACCGAGTGCTAAGTACGTTGGCAGAGAACATTCTCGACCGACGACTGTTTCGGGTGGAGGTGAGCGACGAACGTCCGCAGGAAGAGCACGTCAAAGAGATAATAGAGACTATCCGCCGAGATAAGGGCATGACCGACGAGGAGATGGGCTATTTGACAGATGTCAGCGAGGTGTCGAAAGAACTCTACGACGCCACCGACGGTGCCATAAAAATCATTTACAAAGACAGCTCTATCGGCGAGATTTCCGAGGTATCGGAATTGCTAAATGTCCATTTACTTTCTAAAAAAATTAGAAAATATTACCTATCTTACCTACGTATATGAAAACTTTTTTGTACCTTTGCATTCTAAAACATTAAACGCATAGTATGGAATTTACAGCCAAACAGATAGCCGAACTTGTCGGCGGTCGAGTGGAAGGCAACGAAAACGCGAAGGTACACACGTTCACCAAGATCGAACAAGGACAAGAGGGTGCCATCGCCTTTCTGTCGAACCCTAAATACACCCATTTTTTGTATGATACCGAGGCAAGCGTCGTACTCGTGAACGATGCATTGGAGCTGGAACATGAGGTGAAACCGACACTCATCCGCGTACCCAACGCTTACGAGGCCGTGGCTCGACTGTTGCAACTCTATGAGTCGATGAAGCCACAAAAGAAGGGTATCGACCCGCTGGCCTTTATCCACCCCACGGCACAAATAGCCGATGATGCCTACGTGGGAGCCTTCGCCTACATTGGCGAGCGGACTGTGGTGGGCAATGGCTCGCAGATATACCCGCACGCCGTGATTGGCGACGACGCAATGATTGGTGATGGCTGCAAGATATTCAGCAACGTGACCATCTATCAAGGCTGCCAGTTGGGCAACCGTGTTACGATACATGCCGGCACAGTAATCGGTGCCGACGGCTTCGGCTTTGCTCCTTCGGAAAGCGGCTACGACAAGATTCCTCAGATAGGAATAGTGAAGATTGCTGACAACGTGGAGATAGGCGCCAACACGTGCGTTGACCGCAGCACCATGGGAGCCACCATCATAGGCAAGGGCACCAAGCTGGACAACCTGATACAAGTGGCTCACAACGTGGAGATTGGCGAGAACACCGTGATGGCGGCACAAGGAGGCATCGCTGGAAGCACGAAGATTGGCTCGTGGTGCATGTTTGGCGGACAAGTAGGCATGGCGGGGCACATACGCATACCCGACAACACACACGTGGGCGCGCAAGCAGGCATCGTAGGCACGGTAAAGAAAGAAGGAAAGACCATCATTGGCTCACCCGCCATCGATGCCCACGAATTCATGAAAGCAGCCGCCGTATATCCCAAACTACCAGAGATATACCGCGAAATAGGAGCGCTGAGAAAAGAGATAGACAGACTCAGCGCACTCGTAGAGAAAAAAGAAGAGTAAAAACAAAAACAACGACATTAATATGCTGAAACAAAAAACCTTGAAGGGCAGTTTTTCGCTTTTCGGAAAAGGCCTACATACGGGATTGAGCCTCACCGTAACGTTCAACCCTGCACCAGAAAACTATGGATACAAAGTGCAGCGAATCGACCTGCCCGACCAACCCATCATCGACGCAATAGCAGACAACGTGGTTGACACTCAGCGTGGCACGGTGCTGGGAAAGGGTGACGTGCGCGTCTCCACCGTAGAGCACGCCATGGCAGCTCTGTTTGCCCTCGGCGTTGACAACTGCCATATCGAGGTGAACGGCCCAGAATTCCCCATACTCGACGGCTCGGCAGTAAAATACGTCGAGAAGATAGACCAAGTGGGAATAGAGGAGCAGAACGCCCCGAAAGATTTTTACATCATAAGAAAGAAAATAGAGGTAAAGGACGAAGAGAGCGGCTCGTGCATTACCATACTACCCGACGAGGAGTTCTCGCTCACGGTGATGTGCTCTTTCGAGTCGAAGTTCATCAATAGCCAATTCGCATCACTCGAAAATATGACTGACTTCGCCACCGAGGTGGCACCAGCCCGTACGTTCGTCTTCGTAAGAGACATACTTCCGTTGATAAAGGCAGACCTTATCAAGGGTGGCGACATGGACAACTCCATCGTCATATACGAGCGCGAGATGTCGCAAGAAGACCTCGACCGACTGGCCGACAAGATGCAGGTTGAGCACCACGATGCATCGAAGCCAGGATACATACAGCACACACCCATCTTCTGGGAAAACGAGTGCACACGCCACAAGCTGCTCGACATCATCGGCGACATGGCGCTCATAGGAAAGCCCATCAAAGGCCGCATCATTGCTACCCGACCAGGCCACACCATCAACAACAAGTTTGCCAGACAGATGCGCCGCGAAATACGCAAGCACGAGATTCAGGCGCCAGTCTATGACCCTAACGAGACACCCGTGATGGATGTAAACCGCATACGTCAACTACTACCCCACCGCTACCCTATGCAGTTGGTTGACAAGGTGATATCACTCGGTCCATCGACCATCGTCGGAGTGAAAAACGTGACATCGAACGAGCCATTCTTTCAAGGGCACTTCCCCGAAGAGCCCGTCATGCCAGGCGTACTCCAGATAGAGGCCATGGCTCAATGCGGCGGACTGCTCGTGCTCAACACCGTTGACGAGCCAGAGCGATGGTCCACCTATTTCATGAAGATCGACGGAGTGAAGTTCCGCCAAAAGGTGGTGCCAGGTGACACTCTACTCTTCAAAGTCGATCTGCTGGCACCCGTTCGCCACGGTGTCTCGTCAATGAAGGGCTACGTCTTCGTAGGTGATCAAGTGGTCAGCGAAGCCACATTCACTGCACAAATCGTGAAGAACAAATAAAAGCTAAAAAATGAACGAAATAAGTCCACTCGCATACGTACATCCCGAAGCCAAACTGGGCGATGGCAACAAGGTAGGTCCATTCTGCTACATCGACCGCAACGTGGAGATAGGCAATGGTAACACACTCTACAACAACGTCACTATCCATTTCGGAGCACGCATCGGCGACGGCAACGAGATATTCCCTGGAGCCAGCATCTCCACCAAGCCCCAAGACCTGAAGTTCAAGGGCGAGGAAACACTCTGTCAGATAGGCAATAACAACAGCATCCGTGAGAACGTCACCATCAGCCGAGGCACCGCCTCGAAAGGCACTACCCTCGTGGGCTCCAACAACCTGCTGATGGAAAATATGCACATAGCCCACGACTGCATAATCGGCTCGAACACCATCATAGGCAACTCCACGAAGTTCGCCGGTGAGGTGGAAGTTGCCGACAACGCCATTATCTCCGCCGTGGTGCTCGTACATCAGTTCTGCCGCGTCGGGTCATACGTAATGATACAGGGAGGCAGCCGCTTCAGCAAAGACATCCCACCTTATATTATATTAGGCAAGGAGCCAGCCGTCTATTGCGGAATCAACATCGTAGGCCTCAGGCGCCACGGGTTCACCCCGCAGCAGATAGACACCATACACAATGCCTACAGACTGATTTACGCCAAAGGTATCATTCAGGAAGGCATCAACGAGGCACGACTGGCATTCCCTGACTCGCCCGAAGTGGAGAACATCTGCTCGTTCATCGAGCAATCGAAACGAGGCATCGTAAGGTGAAACTCATCGTGCTGACGGGTCCTACGGCAGTGGGGAAGACAGAGCTGGCACTCACATTGGCCGAACAGCTACGCACGCCCATAATCAATGCCGACTCAAGGCAAATGTACCGCGAACTGAAGATAGGAACAGCACCACCTACAGCAGAGCAGATGAAGCGCGTGAAGCACTACTTTGTGGGAACGCTTTCGCTTGGCGACTACTACAATGCATCCATCTTCGAGCAAGAGGTGATGCAGCTGCTGACAGGCGAGCTCAGCCAACAAGAATACGTACTCATGACGGGCGGCAGCATGATGTACATCGACGCTGTGTGCAATGGCATCGACGACATACCTACCGTTAACATTGCCATACGCACCGAGATGAAACGCCGACTGACCGACGAAGGACTCGAAGCACTCACAGCAGAACTGAAAGCTAAAGACCCCGACTACGCCGCCACTGCAGACCTGAAAAACCCAAAGAGAGTGGTGCACGCACTGGAAATTATAGAGATGACAGGTTGCACCTACACCTCATTTCGCACCAACCAGCGCAAGCAGAGGCCGTTCGAGGTCGTCAAGATAGCACTAAACCGCGACCGCCAAGAGCTCTACCAACGCATTGACCAGCGCGTGGAGCAGATGATGGCAGACGGACTGGAGCAAGAGGCTCGACAACTGTTCCCCAGAAGGGGCATCAACGCCCTCAACACCGTGGGCTACAAAGAGCTATTCAGTGCCTTCGAGGGCAAATGCACCGTGGAGGAGGCAAAAGAAAAAATAAAATTTGACACCCACCGCTACGCACGCAAGCAAATCACGTGGTTCAGGCGCGACGATGCGGTCAGATGGTATCACCCAGACGAACAGGATAAAATTCTAAGAAGCATCTATGAAAACGATAGGCAGGTGGATTAAAAAATGCCTCAAGTGGTACAGAGGACTATTCTGGAAAAGCCGATGGTACACTAAGTTGCTCGGCATCATAGGTACGTTCGCACTGCTCTCCATACTATGGTTCGGCATGGTGCACGTCAACTTCCTGTGGCTATTCGGAAAGTCGCCAAGCATCGACGACATCATGAATCCCGAAACCAGTCAAGCATCGGAAATCTACAGCGCTGACGGTGTAATGATAGGAAAATACTTTAACGAAAATCGAACGCCTGTCAATTACGAGGACGTCAACCCCGTCTTTTGGGACGCACTTATCGACACCGAAGATGAACGATTCTACCAGCACTTCGGAATAGACTTCCAAGGACTCTTCGCTGCAGCCAAGGACATGATAGTGAACAACGACGCCCGTGGAGCATCGACCATCACACAGCAGCTCGTGAAAAATATGTTTCGCGTGCGTACAAAATATTCAACAGGTCTGCTCGGAAAGATACCTGGACTCAGCATCTTCATCATGAAAAGCAAAGAGTGGATATCGGCAGTGCAGATTGAATATCTCTACGACAAGAAAGACATACTCACGATGTATGCCAACACCGTAGATTTCGGCTCTAACGCCTTCGGAATAAAGACCGCCTGCAAGACCTACTTCAACACCACCCCCAAGGAGCTGACAGCCGAACAAGCTGCCACACTCGTAGGCATGCTGAAGGCAACCACATACTATAATCCAATCTCGCACCCAGAAAACAGCATCAAGCGGCGCAACATAGTGCTGCAAAACATGCGCGACCATGACCACCTGACCACCGCGCAATTCGACTCTATCAAGCAAATACCCATAGAGTTGCAATACAGTGTAGAAAAAAACTACGACGGGCAGGCGCAATACTTCCGCGAAGCCGTGGCCGACTACTTGAAAGACTGGTGTAAGGAGAACGGATACGACCTTTACAACAGCGGACTGAAGATTTACACCACGCTCGACACCCGAATGCAAAAATATGCCGAGCAAGCTGTGCAGAAGCAAATGCAGGTTGTACAGCGAAACTTCAACCAGCACTGGGGCAAGACCAACCCTTGGCAAGACGAGTATCACCATGAGATGCCAAACTTCATCGAGGGACTGGCTAAGAAAACTCCAAAGTATAAATATCTCGTTAGAAAATTTCCTAACAATTACGATTCCGTAAGATACTATCTCAACCTGCCCCATCCCGTCAAGGTGTTCGACTATGCCGAGGGTCAGAAAGAGATGAACCTCTCGACCATGGACTCCATCAGATACATGGAGCGATTCATGCACTGCGGATTCGTCGCCATGGAACCAAACACCGGTCACGTGAAGGCATGGGTGGGTGACGTTGACTTTACCACGTGGAAATACGACAAGGTAACAGCCATGCGCCAACCAGGGTCTACATTCAAGCTCTTCGTCTATACCGAGGCCATGAACCAAGGCATCACGCCCTGCGACAAACGGCGCGACAGCTACTTCAGCATGAGAGTGTTCGACAAGCAGAAACAGATGGAAGTAACATGGGCACCGACAAACGCAAATGGCAGATTCTCTGGCGACTCGCTCACGCTGAAAGCAGCCTACGCCCAGAGCATCAATTCGATAGCCGTCAAACTCGGACAGGAAGTGGGCATCGATAACGTGGTTAATACGGCACATGCCATGGGCATACAGAGCCCACTCGACAACACACCATCGCTGGCACTCGGAGCAAGCGACGTCAATCTGCTGGAGCTCGTCAACGCCTACTCCACGCCCATCAACAACGGCAAATACCACGAAGCAACACTTGTAACGAAAATACTCGACAGAAAAGGCAACGTGGTCTTCGAGGCACCCACCGAGCAGCAACAGGTAATACCCTACAAGAGCGCCTACTTCGTGCAAGAGCTCATGAAAGGTGGACTCACCGAACCAGCAGCCACCTCGCAATCGCTATGGGGATACGTGGGTAACTTCCGCGACACCGAGTTCGGAGGAAAGACGGGTACCAGCAACAACCACAGCGACGCATGGTTCGTGGGAGTATCGCCGAAGCTCGTCTGCGGAGCATGGGTTGGCGGTGAATACCGCTGCATCCACTTCCGGACGGGAGCCCTCGGACAAGGCAGCCGCACAGCCCTACCCGTATGCGGACTCTTTTATCAGGCTGTGCTCAGCGACCCCAACTTCCGCCACTACCACGGCAAGTTCGCCCCGCCAAAGGACGAAGACATAAAGAAAAATATGTACGACTGCCACGGCTACTCTCGCACGCGCCACATACCAGACAGTGCCGAGATTGACAGTTCCAACGTGCTCCACGGCGACGAAGTGATAATCTACGACAGTCATGGTCGCCCCGTGTTCGACAACCGCAACACTCCACCAGGAGCCTCTGCCACACCCGACATCCCGATGCCCGAAGAACCCTCCGAGCTGGCTCCTCCAGCCAACAAGCCCAAGGAGGAAGAGGTGTACATCTGATGTTTCCTCGCCTTAACTGCAGATGGGCGTTTACGCTGCCTTAACCACCGATTAGCACCTATCTCCACGGAGTCCATACTTGGCACTCAAAAGTGTCATTTATGTCATTCGTGTCGAAGGATTGGCGGTAAAGGTTTTAGGTAGCATAGGAGTCGAAAACTATAAGCCCTTTTTAACCCCTAATCACCTTAAGTCTCAGAATCCCCTCTGAACAGGAAAAGCTATTTTCTCTCCTAACTCAAGATTATGACCCTCGACAAAGAAAACAAAGAGTGGCAGCAGGCACTCCAAGTGACACAATACACACGACGATCCATCTTCCTCACAGGAAAGGCAGGAACAGGAAAATCAACGTTCCTCAAATATGTGTGTGCAAACACGAAGAAAAAGTTCGTCGTGCTCGCGCCAACAGGCATCGCTGCAATCAACGTCAACGGAACCACACTACACAGCTTCTTCAAACTGCCGTTCCACCCACTGCTACCAAACGACTCCAGATACTCCACACGTAACATACGCAAAGAACTGAAATACAGTGGAGAAAAGATAAAACTGTTGCGAGAGATCGAACTCATCATCATCGACGAGATAAGCATGGTCAGAGCAGACATCATCGACTTCATCGACAAGGTGCTGCGCATCTATTCTGGCAATATGCGAGAGCCGTTCGGAGGAAAGCAACTGCTTCTCGTCGGCGACGTATTCCAACTCGAACCAGTGGTACGCGAAGATGACTGGCGACTGCTCGCACCCTTCTACCCCAATCCATACTTTTTCTCCGCAAAAGTGTTCCAGCAGATGCATCTCATCAGCATCGAGCTTCGCAAGGTCTATCGACAGCAAAACCCAGAGTTCGTAGCCATACTCGACCGAATAAGAAGCAATGCGGCAACGCCCCGCGACCTCGAACAGCTAAATCGACAAGTGGGCGCCAACAACGATACGGGTCCACAGCAACTGGCCATCACGCTGGCCACTCGACGCGACGTGGCAAGCCACATCAACCAGAAACGACTCGACAACCTCGAAGGTCAGACCACCACCTTCCAAGGCATCATATCAGGCGAATTCCCAGAGACTTCACTGCCAACGCCCACCGAATTGAAGCTAAAGACGGGCGCACAAGTTATATTCATAAAAAACGACCGCGACCGCAGATGGGTCAACGGTACATTGGGCATTGTATCCGCCATAGACACCGAGTCGGACACCATCAGCGTCATCACTGAGGAGGGCGAGGAGTACGACGTTTGCAAAGAAATTTGGGAAAACATTCGCTACCGATACAACGAAAAAGAGCAGAAGATCGAAGAAGAGCAGATAGGCACCTACCGACAGCTGCCCGTCAAGCTGGCATGGGCCATCACTGTACACAAGAGTCAAGGGCTCACCTTTCGCCACGTCGCCATAGACTTCACTGGCGGAGCCTTCGCCAGCGGCCAAGCCTACGTGGCGCTCAGCCGATGCACCTCGCTGGAAGGCATTACGCTGAAGGAGCCCATACGACAAGCCGACATACGTGTGCGCCCGGAAGTGGTGCACTTCGCTGCCCACTACAACGACCTCGACATCATTAACGTGGCCCTGCAAGAGAGCCAAGCCGACAAAGAATATCACGATGCCGCCCAATATTTCGACGAGGGCGACTTCGATAGCTGTTTATCATCATTTTTCAAAGCCATCCATTCGCGCTACGACATCGAGAAGCCCGTTCCCCGTCGTTACATCCGTCGCAAGCTCTCGGTCATCAATAGCCAGAGAGCCGAGATAACCCGTCTTCGTTCCGAACTTGCCGAGCAGCAGCAGTTTCTCCGCGAGCTTGCCGCTGAATATGTCTCTATGGCCCACGAGTGTGAGCTCGACCACATGCCTGCCGCTGCCATACGCAACTACGAGAAGGCTTTGCGTCTATACCCCGACTCTCTCGAAATCCAGCGCCGCCTGAAGAAGCTGAAGAAATGACCCTTTTACCCCACCTTTATTAACCACGAAATAGAATGTAAAATCTGTGCAATCGATGGTCTTAATAAAAGACCAATCTGTGGTTGACAACAATGATCTCTGCCAATTTGTCAGTCGTACAAAGGTTGGCAAGGTGATTGATTGTTTTTAGGGTAGAAACAATTAAAAAGAAAGGAGTTACGAAGATGACTTTAGAGAAATTCACTATCAAGGCGCAGGAGGCGGTGCAAGAGGCCGCAAGTTGCGCAACGGAGAACGGACAACAGGTGATTGAGCCTGTGCACCTTCTCAAAGGTGTGTTGGCGAAAGCACAGGACGTTGCAACGTTCGTATTCCAGAAACTGGGCATCAATCTGCAACAGGTAGAACGATTGGTTGACTCGGAGATAGAGCACCTGCCGAAGGTGTCAGGAGGCAGCGAGCCCTACTTATCGCAGGAGTCGCAACGTGTGCTCACGGAGGCCGTCAGCCGCTCGCAGAAGATGGGCGACGAATTCGTGTCGGTGGAGCCAGTAATGCTGGCGCTGCTTACGGTGGGCTCCACGGCGAGCCGAATACTGAAGGATGCAGGGGCTACGGAAAAGGATATGATGAAGGCTATCGGCGAGTTGCGACAGGGTCAGACGGTGCATTCGCAGTCGGCTGACGACAACTATCAGTCGCTCTCGAAATATGCCAAGAACCTTGTGGAGGAGGCCAGAAACGGCAAGCTGGACCCTGTGATTGGGCGAGACGAGGAGATAAGGCGTGTGCTGCAGATTTTGTCGCGACGTACAAAGAATAACCCTATCTTGATTGGCGAGCCTGGCACGGGTAAGACGGCCATTGCCGAGGGTATAGCACAGAGGATAGTACGTGGCGATGTACCTGAGAATCTAAAGGATAAGCAGCTCTATTCGCTCGATATGGGTGCGCTGATAGCTGGTGCGAAATATAAGGGCGAGTTCGAGGAAAGACTGAAGAGCGTGGTCAACGAGGTGAAGCAGGCCGACGGGCGCATCATCTTGTTCATCGACGAGATTCACACTCTGGTAGGTGCCGGCGGTGGTGAAGGGGCTATGGATGCTGCAAACATTCTGAAGCCTGCGCTGTCGCGTGGCGAGATACGTTGCATCGGTGCGACGACGCTCAACGAATATCAAAAATACTTCGAGAAGGACAAGGCACTGGAGCGGCGTTTCCAAACGGTGATGGTAGATGAGCCTTCGGAGGCCGATGCGATTAGCATCCTGCGTGGTCTGAAGGAGCGATATGAGAACCACCACAAAGTGCGCATACAGGACGATGCGTGCATAGCTGCGGTGAAGCTATCGGAGAGATACATCAGCGACCGTTTCTTGCCCGACAAGGCTATCGACCTGATGGACGAAGCTGCTGCGAAGCTGAGAATGGAGCGCGACTCGGTACCTGAAGAGCTGGACGAACTGTCAAGAAAGCTGAAACAGCTTGAGATAGAGCGCGAGGCCATTAAGCGTGAGAACGATGAGGACAAGATGCGTCAGTTGGACCGCGACATTGCCGACCTGAAGGAGCAGGAACGCGACTTCAAAGCAAAGTGGGACGGCGAGCGTCAACTGGTGAACCAGATTCAGCAAGACAAGCAGCAGATGGAGCAGCTGCGCTTCGAGGCCGACCGTGCTGAGCGCGAGGGCAACTATGGACGCGTTGCCGAGATAAGATATGGGCGGCTGAAGGAGTTGCAAGACCATATAGACGGCACGATGGCTCAGCTGCAGCAGCGAGGGCAGGGACGCCTTGTTCGCGAGGAGGTTACAGAGGACGACATTGCCGAGGTGGTAAGCCGTTGGACTGGCATTCCGGTAAGCCGCATGATGCAGAGCGAGCGCGAAAAACTGCTTCACTTGGAGGAGGAGTTGCACAAGCGTGTGATAGGGCAAGACGAGGCCATCACTGCTGTGAGCGATGCTGTGCGCCGTTCGAGAGCTGGGCTTCAGGATCCGAAGCGCCCGATAGCGTCGTTCATCTTCCTTGGCACCACAGGCGTGGGCAAGACTGAGCTGGCAAAGACACTGGCAGACTATCTGTTCAACGACGAGAACATGATGACACGTATAGACATGAGCGAGTATCAAGAGAAGTTCAGCGTGACGCGTCTGATAGGTGCGCCTCCGGGATACGTGGGCTACGACGAAGGTGGCCAACTGACAGAAGCTGTGCGCCGTAAACCTTACAGCGTGGTGCTATTCGACGAGATTGAGAAGGCTCATCCCGACGTGTTCAACACGCTGCTGCAGGTGCTCGACGATGGGCGACTGACGGACAACAAGGGTCGCGTGGTGAACTTCAAGAATACTATCATCATCATGACGTCAAACGCTACGCTGGAGCAGCTTCGCAGTCTGATGCGCCCTGAGTTTCTGAACCGTATAGACGATATTATCACGTTTAAGCCTCTGACCAAGGAGGAGATAACGAAGGTTGTTGAGCTTCAGCTTGACCGCGTGAAAGCGATGCTTGCTCCTCAGGGATTCACGTTGGAGGTTACTCCGCACGCTGTGGAGTACTTGGCCGAACAGGGTTACGACCCACAGTTTGGTGCTCGCCCGGTGAAGCGTGCCATCCAAGACTACGTACTGAACGACCTTTCGCGGAAGTTGCTTTCGGAGGAGGTTACTCGCGAGAAGCCAATCATCATCGATTACTTCGGCGACGGACTGGTGTTTAGAAACTGATAGTCCTTGCCACGGATTTTATTTTAAATTAACTACGGATTGATACTGATTTTCTGTAGAAGAGAAGCGTATTTCGCTTGATTATGATTGACACATAAATCGGCTTTTAGGCTACCGCTCATGCCCCTTGGTTGGGAGTATGAGCGGTAGTTTTTTAGGGGGTATTAGGTATTTATAGGTCGTTTAGGAGAAAACCTTTAATGAAAAGAATACACACTAAGGCGTTTTCAAATCGAGAAGAAATTGCATACTCTGGGCATCAAAGCATTTTCAAAAAAGAACCATTCGATGACGCGGATGACACGAATGACACGGAGTATAAAATAATTATTATTTTTCAAAGGACATCTTTTGTACCTTTATATTATAGCAGTAATAGTCAATATTTGGCCTATATAGACATAATTCGTTACCTTTATGATTTTCCTTTTAGATAAAAATAAAAATTACGTTTTACTATGTGTCATAAAGTCATCGCCGTCATCGACAATTCTCACCACTGTTGTTATTTATTCCCACCACCGTTGTTGTTTATTCTTATAACCGTAACAATCAACTCCTACTACGGTTTATTTAAACAGCAGATTGACAGACCAACACTATCTTACGCCAATCGAAATATAAGCGCAATGCGCTTCCTATCGACCGAAAATCAGTGTTAATCTCCAATCTATTGTTTAAACAAAAAACAATCAAGACTCAAAGCCCAAGAATCTGCTCTGCGTGCTGCTTCACCTTGATTTGCTTGCCAGTGAGGATTTGCTCAACGGTGCCGTCGGGAGCTACTATCAATGTGGTACGCACGGTGCCCATGTACTTCCTGCCGTACATCGACTTCTCCTGCCATACGCCCGTCTGTTCTACGAGGCTTTTCGCTGTGTCGGCTATCAGGTGGAAAGGCAACGAGTGCTTGGCAATGAACTTCTGGTGCGACTGCTCGCCGTCGATGCTCACTCCCAACACCTCGTAGCCAGCCTGACGCAACTCTTCATAGTGGTCGCGCAGATTGCAAGCCTCGGTGGTGCAACCCGACGTCATGTCTTTCGGATAGAAGTATAGCACGAGGCGTCGGCCCGCAAATTGGCTCAGTTTCACTTCGTTACCATTCTCATCTATGCCCAATGTGTCGGGCAGTTTGGTTCCAATCTCTATCATATTTGTCTTGCTTTTAAGGATAATACTCCGCAAAGATACACATTTCTTGATTAATCGCCAAAGGGTATGGGAAATAAAAGCATAAAAAGAGGGCTGCCTCTAATCATAGCAGCCCTCAACCAACACAAAAACTAAACTAAACTTAACTAAAAGTTATGTTGCCATTTATCGCAAACAGCTCCAAAACTGCCGCAAAAGTAAGGCAAGTTTTTCAGCTGTGCAAGTTTTTTCGATGAAAATCCTTAGATTTTTGCTTTTTTAACCAAAAGTGCATCCAATATGACCATCGCCGCCATCGCTTCAACCACTGGCACAGCCCTTGGCACCACGCATGGGTCGTGGCGTCCGCGTGGGTTGACTATTGTCTCGTGCAAGTCAGTGTCGATGGTTGTCTGTGGCTTCAGCAGCGTTGCCACGGGTTTGAATGCCACGCGGAAACAGATGTCTTGCCCGTTGCTGATGCCACCCTGTATGCCGCCACTGTGGTTAGTGGTAGTCGAGACGTGACCATCGTTGGCGGTGAATAGGTCGTTCGCTTGACTGCCCTTCATGGTTGCGGCGAGGAAGCCGTCGCCGTAGTCGAACCCCTTGGCGGCATTGATGCTCAGCATGGCCGATGCCAGTTGCGCGTGCAGTTTGTCGGCTTCTGGCTCTCCCAGTCCGACTGGACATCCGCTGATGACGCAACTGACGATGCCACCTATGGTGTCGCCTTCGTCTTTCACTTGTCTGATTAGCTGGTGCATCCGCTCTGCTGCCTCGGCGTCGGGGCATCTCACGGCGTTGCTCTCGGCGGCACTGAGGTCGTAGCGAGTGTAGTCGCGGTCGATGCTAATGTCGCCCACTTGCGATGTGTAGGCTCTGACGGCGATGCCTTGGCTGTGCAGTGCCAGCTTTGCCAAGGCTCCTGCCACACAGCGACTTATGGTGACGCGCGCCGACGACCGTCCTCCTCCTCTATGGTCGCGTATGCCGTATTTCTGCTGATAGGTGTAGTCAGCGTGTGAGGGTCGGTAAAGATGCCTCAGATTGTCGTAGTCGGCGGAGTGGTGGTCTTTGTTGCGCACGATGAATCCTATGGGTGCTCCCGTGGATAGCCCCTCGAACACTCCGCTAAGCAGCTCCACTTGGTCGGTCTCGTTTCGCTGAGTGGTAATGTCGCTCTGTCCTGGCCGTCGGCGGTTTAGCTCGGCCTGTATGAAATCGGTGTCGATGGCTATGCCTGGCGGCATTCCGTCAACCACTCCTCCGATGGCTGCTCCGTGGCTTTCGCCGAAGGTGGTCAGTGTGAACAGTTTCCCGAAGGTGTTGCTCATTTGTCGTGATGGTGATGGTGTCCGCAACCGCAGTGGTCGTGGTCGTGATTGCAGTGGTCGTGTCCGTGGTCGTGATGACATCCGCATTCTTCTTCTTCGTCGCAACCACATCCACAGGCGCATCCACCGCCGTGGTTCAACAGGTGGCTTATCTCCTCGTCAGTAGCGTCGCGACTATCGAGTATGGTGCCCACGAAGTTTATCTCTCGCCCTGCCAATGGGTGGTTCATGTCCATTTTCACAGTGGTATCCCCTATCTCTAACACTCGTGCTATGAAGTGGTTACCATCCTCGTTGGTCAGCGGCACCAGAGCTCCCACGGAGATGTGCTCGTGGTCGAAGTGGCCGTTGATGGTGAATATCTCGCGGTCAACGTCTATCACGTGGCCAGCATCGTGCTTTCCGAAGGCCTCTTCGGGCTTGAGCGTGAAGTCGAACTTGTCGTCTTTGCTGAGGGCGACTATTTTTTCCTCGAATGCTGGCAGCGCTATGCCGTAGCCACTAATGAAAACGAAGGGCTGGTCGGCGCTGGTCTGCTCCTCCAGTTTCTTCACACCTCCGTCAAGCACGGAGTAGAGCTTGTATTCCACAGTGATGTACTTGTTTTTCTTTTGTTCCATATTCTTTGTGCTTCTTTATTTTTTGCTTGCAAAAGTAGTGAAAAAGATTGGTCTGAACAAATAAATGCTGAAAAAACCTAAATTATGGTTCGTAATTCGCCATTTTTGATTACCTTTGCGGCGTGAAACGAGCATTGCTGCTTTTTGCCTTGCTTTTGTGCCTACAGATGGTGTGCACGAGAGCATCGGCACAGGATTCCTTGCGCTCAGAGCGTATGGACTCCGTGGAATTGTCGTTGCTCACCTGCTCGCCAGGCCAAGAGGTCTATTCGCTTTATGGGCACACGGCCATACGCTTTCGCGACCTGCGCGACGAAAGCCAAGATTGGGTTTTCAGTTACGGTATGTTTAGCTTCAAGAAGAAGTTCTTCGTGCTGCGATTCATGTTCGGCCTGACCGACTACGACCTCGGCGTGCTGCCGATAAAGGCCTTCCTCGAAGAGTATAGCAAGCGGGGCAGCTCGGTTACGGAGCAGATGCTCAATCTTTCACCGGAGGAGAAGATGGCGCTGACCAATGCGCTCTTCGAGAATGCCGCGCCAGAGAACCGCACCTACCGATACAACTATTTCTACGACAACTGCACCACGCGGGCTCGCAACATCATCGAGCGATGCATGGGCGGGCAGAAGCAATATCCCTCAGAGGATGTAGAGACGGCCACTTGGCGCCAGTTAGTGCATCGCTACACGGCGGGCCATCCGTGGGCACAGTGCGGCGTTGACCTCTTGTTGGGCGTGAAGGCCGACATGAAGACCACGGCTCGCGAACAGCAGTTTCTGCCAGAGATGCTGATGGAAGACTTCGCCGGCGCCACCACGACGCTCTACGGCCAGAGTAAGCCTTTGGTGAGCTCAACGCGCATGACGGTGAAGCCAGGCGTACAGTTGGTAGAACGAGAGTTTCCACTCACACCAATGGAGTGCGCAGCCATACTGCTCGTGGTCTCTACGTTGATAATGATTGCCGAGCTGAAGAGGCATCGCACCTACAGGGCATGGGACGTCGTGCTGATGACCCTTTCGGGGTTGGCAGGCGTGATAATATTCCTGATGTTCTTCTCGCAACACCCCACCACGAGCACAAACCTGCAGATATTGCTACTCAATCCGCTTCCGCTAATCTTCGTTTGGAAGCCGCGCCGATGGTGGTGGCAGTTGTGGGGCGTGTTGTTAGTGGCATTCCTCGTCGGCAGCATCTGGCAAGACTATGCCGAGGGAACCACATTGGTGGCACTCAGTCTGCTAACGCGCGTAGCCAACCACCTGAAGCTGGATTCTACAGAAAAAAACAAGAAGGGATGAGAACAGAGAACCACAGATCGCTGCTTGCGTTGCTCATGGTGCTTTCCAGCATTGCCAACGCCCAGGGACAGACATCGACGTCGGCCCCACGACTCGTGGTGAATATCACCGTCGATCAGCTGCGCAGCGACTATCTGGAAGCCTTTGCCCCACTCTACGGCAACGACGGCTTCAAGAGGCTGATGAAGGAGGGTGCCTTCTATGCCAACGTCAGTTATCCCTTCACCCCGATAGACCGTGCATCGGCAGTGGCAGCACTGATGACGGGCACCACACCTTATTATAATGGTATAGTTGGCGACCGCTGGCTCAGCAAAGAGACGCTGCGCCCCGTAGGATGCACCGATGACGACCGTCAGAAAGGGCTCTACACCACCGATAAGTCATCGCCTGCCAATCTTACCACCACTACCATAGGCGACGAGCTGAAGATGGGCACGGCTGGCAAAGCCCTCGTCTATGCCGTTGCACCACAGCGCGATGCAGCCATCTTTAGTGCTGGGCATGCTGGCGACGGAGCCTTCTGGATAGACGACAACAGCGGAGCGTGGTGCTCCACCGACTACTACTTCAAACAGATGCCCTCGTGGATGGCTGCATTCAATGGACTCAGCTCGCCACTTACCACCATAGCGTCGGCCACGTGGGAGCCCTCGAACGACCTCGTGGGTAACTTCAGCTACTTCATCGGCGGAGGACAACAGAAGCCATTCAAGCACACCTTCACCGGAGCCAGCAAGTTCCGAGAATATAAGACCAGCGGACTGGTAAACGCCAACGTTACTGATGCCGCCACCACTTGCGTCAGCAGCACCGGCATGGGCACCGACGCAGTAACCGATCTTCTCAGCCTGACATACTATGCAGGCAACTTCCGCCACCTGCCAATCGGCGAGTGCCAGATGGAGCTGCAAGACACCTACGTAAGGCTCGACAAGGAGATTGGCCGACTAATCACTACGATAGAACAGCGAGTGGGAGCTGGCAACGTGATGTTCGTCATCACCAGCACCGGCTATTCGGAGCAGGGAGACAGCGACTACAAGAAGTATCGCATACCCACAGGCACGTTCTATATGGACCGCTCGGCAAATCTGCTGAACATGTATTTCGGAGCCATCTACGGGCAAGGTCGTTACGTGGACCAGTGCTTCGGCAACCAAATATACCTTAACCATAAACTGCTCGAACAGAAGCGCATAAGCATATCAGACGCATCGAGCCGGGCGCAAGAGTTCATAGCGCAGCTATCGGGTGTGAGCAACGTCTATACGTCGCTTCAGTTGATGACCACCGACAACCGCCACACCGACAAGGTACGCGGAGGATTCTTCTCAGACCGCAGTGGCGACGTCATCGTGGAGCTATCGCCAGGGTGGACTATGGTGAACGAGGAGACCAACGAGCATCAGTCGGCTCGCGCCTCGTTTGTGCAGTTCCCCGTCATCTTCCTCGGCGCAGGCATCGACTCTGCCCGTGTTACGACGCCCATCAGCGTAGAGCGAGTGGCTCCCACCATCTCGCGTGCCATCAGAATAAGAGCCCCGAACGGCTGCACGTCGGAACCACTCTTTTGAGACATTAGATAGGAGCAACAAGAAAATCCTGTCAAAAAACAAGGAATACAAAGAAACAAAGTTTAAAGTACAAATATAATGGGATTTAACAGTATATTGAAAGCATTGTTCGGCGACAAGTCGTCGAGAGACATGAAGCTGGTGCAGCCACTCGTGGAGAAGGTGAAAGCCAAGTATCCTGAGATAGAGAAGCTCGACAACGATCAGCTGCGTGCCCGAACACAAGAGATAAGGCAGCAAGTGCAAGGCTCAGCCGCAGAACAGAAGGCAGAGATAGCCCGACTGAAGGGCACCATCGAAGATACACCACTGGAAGACCGAGCCGACATCTTCGCAAAGATTGACAAGATAGAGAAAGAGGTGCTCGACATCTACGAGAAAGCACTCGACGAGGTGATGCCCGAAGTGTTCTCCATCGTCAAGGAGACAGCACGACGCTTCGCAGAGAACGAGGAGACAGTGGTTACGGCAAACGACTTCGACCGCGAGTTAGCAGCCGACCCCTCGAAAGACTTCATCACCATCGACGGCGACAAGGCCATCTACCACAACCAGTGGACCGCAGGAGGAAACCTCATAAAGTGGGACATGATACACTACGACGTGCAGCTCTTCGGAGGCGTAGTGCTCCATCAAGGCAAGATTGCCGAGATGGCAACGGGAGAAGGAAAGACCCTCGTGGCAACGCTACCCGTATTCCTCAACGCCCTGACAGGCAACGGAGTACACATGGTTACAGTGAACGACTATCTGGCAAAGCGCGACTCCGAGTGGATGGGACCGCTCTACATGTTCCACGGACTATCCGTTGACTGCATTGACAAGCACCAGCCCAACAGCGACGCACGCCGAAAGGCCTATCTCGCCGACATCACCTTCGGAACCAACAACGAGTTCGGATTCGACTATCTGCGCGACAACATGGCCATCTCGCCAGCCGACCTCGTGCAGCGAGCACACAACTTCGCCATCGTCGACGAGGTGGACTCCGTGCTGATAGACGACGCCCGCACACCTCTCATTATATCGGGTCCCGTGCCAAAGGGCGACGACCAGATGTTCGAGGAATACCAGCCACTCGTGGAGCGACTCGTCGACGTGCAGCGCAAGCTCGCCACACAATATCTCGCCGACGCAAAGCAGAAAATCACCGAAGGCCAGAAGACCGACAACAAACAGCTGCTCGACGAAGGCTTCCTCAGCCTCTATCGCTCCCACAAGGCCATGCCGAAAAACAAGCCACTCATCAAGTACCTCTCCGAGGAAGGCATCAAGGCAGGCATGCTGAAAACCGAGGAAATATACATGGAGAACAACAACCGCAGGATGCCCGAATGTGTAGAGCCGCTATACTTCGTCGTCGAGGAGAAGCTCAACAGCGTCGACCTCACCGACAAAGGCACCGACTGGCTGGCCAAGCAAGTGAACGACAAGGAACTCTTCGTGCTGCCCGACATCACATCACAACTATCGGCACTCGAAAACGAGACTGGCCTGACCGACGAGGAGCGACTCAACAAGAAAGACGACATGCTGAACCACTACGCCGTGCAGTCGGAGCGCGTGCACACGCTACAGCAGCTGCTCAAGGCATACACAATGTTCAACAAGGACGACGAATACGTAGTGCTCGACGGCGAAGTGAAGATAGTCGACGAGCAGACAGGCCGCATCATGGAAGGCCGCCGATGGAGCGACGGACTGCACCAAGCCATCGAAGCCAAGGAGCACGTCAAGGTAGAAGCAGCCACGCAAACCTTCGCCACCATCACCCTACAAAACTACTTCCGAATGTACCACAAGCTCGCAGGCATGACAGGTACGGCAAGCACCGAGGCAGGCGAGTTCTGGGACATCTACAAACTCGACGTCGTGGAGATACCCACCAACCGCCCAGTCATCCGCAAGGACATGGACGACCGCATCTACAAGACAGCACGCGAGAAATACAACGCCGTCATCGAGGAGATAGAGACCATGCGCAACTCTGGACGGCCATGCCTCGTCGGAACCACGTCGGTGGAAATCTCCGAGCTGCTCTCCAGAATGCTGTCAATGAGGCAAATACCCCACCAAGTGCTCAACGCGAAGCTCCACCAGAAAGAAGCCGAGATAGTGGCCAACGCCGGACAAAGCGTTGATGGAAAGGGAGCCGTCACCATAGCGACCAACATGGCCGGACGCGGCACCGACATCAAGCTCTCACAAGAAGTGAAAGACGCAGGCGGACTCGCCATTATCGGAACCGAGCGACACGAGAGCCGACGCGTCGACCGGCAGCTGCGCGGACGCGCCGGACGACAAGGCGACCCAGGCTCGTCAGTCTTCTACGTCAGCATCGAAGACAAGCTGATGCGACTCTTCGGAAGCGAGCGCATTGCCAGCATCATGGACAAGCTCGGATTCAAGGAAGGCGAACGCATCGAAAGCTCCATGATGTCGAAGCAGATAGAGCGCGCCCAGAAGAAAGTGGAAGAAAACAACTTCGGCATCCGAAAGCGACTCCTCGAATACGACGACGTGATGAACAAGCAGCGCACCGTCATCTACGAGAAGCGACGCCACGCACTCATGGGCGAGCGCATCGGCATGGACATCTCAAACCTCATCTGGGACCGCGTCTCCAAGATAATCGAGCAAAACGACTATCAAGGATGCAAGGAGCGATTCATCGAAGTGCTCGCCATGGAAGTGCCGTTCACCTCCGAGGAGTTCGCCACGAAGAAGATAGACGACCTCGCCGAGCAGTCGTTCCAAGCAGCCATGGAAGCCTTCAACCGCAAGACCGAGCGCATACGCACCGTAGCATGGCCCATCATCAAGCGAGTGCAAGAAGAGCAAGGCGACATCTACGAGCGCATCATCGTACCCGTCACCGACGGACGCCGAATGTACAACATACCCTGCAACCTGAAAGACGCCTACGACAGCGAGTGCAAGTCCGTGGTCAAAGAGTTCGAGAAAAGCATACTGCTCCACATCATCGACGACTGCTGGAAAGAAAACCTGCGCGAGCTCGACGAACTGCGCCACTCCGTGCAGAACGCATCCTACGAGCAGAAAGACCCACTGCTCATCTACAAGCTCGAAAGCGCAAAGCTCTGGGACAACATGGTCTCCAACATGAACGACACCATCGTGGGCATACTCATGCGCAGCGCCATACCAGAGCAGCAACAGCAGCAAGAAGTGCGCGAGGCAGCGCCCGAACAGCGCACCCAGCGCCACCAATATGTAGAAAACAAGCAAAACCTCGACGAGGAACAGCTGACCGACCCCAACCAAGCCGCAGCTGCTGCCCAAGACACGCGAGCCCCACAGCAGCGACGTCCGCAGCCCGTCCACGTCGACAAGATGCCAGGCAGAAACGACCCCTGCCCCTGCGGCAGCGGCAAGAAGTTCAAGAACTGCCACGGCAAAGGTCTCGTGTAAAGAGAAAAAGAGAGGAGCCATGGGCAGAGCAGCCCCACTCCTCCCTTTTTGTTTACAACCCAACCACAGATTTTCACCGAGAGGAAGTAATTCTCACAAAATCCTTCTTTTGAAAAAAGCAGCAATTATCGCGGCATTTGCCGTATGCATGATTTCTGCAAAGCAAAGCATCCCCCAATCCATCCCATTGGGCGAAACGCAGAAAGACAGATGGCAGCTTGGCCAGCTGCTGCCGTTCTATGGCCTCTACAACAACGAGATAACCAAGCTCCACCAAGACGCCGAAGGCTACGTCTGGATAGGA
>Ga0181612_175943_pt1 | contig 42838 bp, 39 predicted proteins | sample HoacroProtozoa21_FD_119630 | JGI IMG/M metagenome (GOLD analysis project Ga0181612, IMG submission 119630) | Hoatzin crop microbial communities from Cojedes, Venezuel. Combined Assembly of Gp0051906, Gp0051904, Gp0051908
ACTTTGTTTCCGTCAGGTTTCCGCGAGCCGCTCGGATTTTGGCTTGTGGTTTGCGCTGCCTATGGGCGTTTCGGGCCGTTTTGTGTTTTGCGTTGTGGTTCTGAATGTCGTGAGTTCGAGTCTCACCGGGCACCCTTAACAATGCAGGCGACAAACATCTTCCGCGAGGAAAGTTTGTCGCCTGCATTGCGTTTCGTCTGAACAATGACCGAAGATAAGCGAGTCGATAAGGGCGATTCACTAAGTCAGCCACTATATATATAATAAGGTATAAGGAGCGTAGGCGCGGCTTCCGACGTTAATTTTTCATAAAAGGGAAAACGGAAGATTGGCGTGGCTACGCAATTCCGACCGAAAGGTAACTACGAGACTTAAAGGTTAGTTCTTGCGGCAGACGCCGTTTTGTTGTACCTTTGCAGCCGCAAGAACGATAATAAACGGTTTATGATGAGAGAGTTTGAAGAGACGGGCAGCGCCGCGAGACTCGACGCCATCCTTGGCGAACTGCGGCGCGAAGGCACATGGCTGCCCGAAATAGAGGTGGTGGGAATGCCTACGACCGTCGAAGGAAAACGGCGGCTGCTTAGGGCGCTAGTCGCTATCAGGGAACCAAAAGAGCCGAGCGAGCGGCTGTTGCGGCTGCAAGAAGAGGAGTTGCGCGAGCAGACCTTGGAGCGCGGCGTGGTGGAAATCGGTGGCGAGGGCATCGTGCTATGGCAGGGCGACATCACCCGACTGAAGGTGGACGCCATAGTGAACGCTGCAAACAGAAAGATGCTTGGGTGCTTCGTTCCGCTACACAGGTGCATAGACAATGCCATCCACTCGGCGGCGGGCATCGGACTTAGGATGGAGAGCAAGCGACTGATGGAGCTGATTGGCGGACGCGACTACTTTGTCATCACGACAAACGTTGACCACCAGTTCCAGATGGCGGGCGTCGCTCGGCAGAGGCTCTTCTATACGCAGGGCGACTACGGGCTGTGGCAGTGCAGCAAACCGTGCCACGAAGCCACCTACGACAACCGCGAGCAGGTGAGGCTGATGCTGCAGGCGCAGGGATTCACCATCGACGGTCAGGGCTGTCTCCTCCCTCCCGACGGCGGCGAACCGAGGAGCGGGATTCCCTCGGAGATGGTGCCGCGCTGCCCCCACTGCGGACGCCCGATGACAATGAACCTGCGGTGCGACGCGACGTTCGTGGAAGACAGTGGATGGCACGCCGCCAGCCGTCGCTACCGACAGTTCATGGAGCGTGCGGCCACGGGCAAAACCGTCTATTTGGAGCTCGGTGTTGGCATGAACACTCCCGCCATAATAAAATATCCCTTCTGGCGACTGACTTATGAGAATCCATCGTCGCACTATGTCTGCATCAACCGTGGCGAGGCATGGTGTCCGCAAGAGATAGCCCGACGGTCTGTCTGCATAGACGGCGACATCGGCGACGCAATCAGTCGTCTGCTCTCGATGGTGAAGAGCGCCTAAGGCATAGACGGCCTCACCGACCAGTGGGGATAATGATTTTAGGGGTTATATATAATAATAGGTGGTTCGGGGGAAAGAGTGAACGATTACTATTGGGCGCGAGGTAGAGTCCAGCGGAAGAGCAGGCCGCCGGTGGGAACATTCTCTACGGATATGGTTCCGCCGTGCAGCAGAACGGCATTCTTCACGATGGCGAGGCCGAGTCCCGTGCCTCCCGTCTGCCTACTTCGGCCTTTGTCAACGCGGTAGAAGCGGTCGAAGAGGCGGGGGATGTGCTCCTCGGCCACGCCTTGCCCGTTGTCGCTGAAGTCGAAGTGCCACTCGGCTTCGGTCGGCTCTGCGGTGAGCGTTATGCGTGTTCCCTCGCCGGCATAGGCGATGGCGTTGACGGTCAGGTTGGTGAAGATGCTGTAGATTAGCGATGGGTCGCCCATCACCTCTACGTCGTCGGGCAGACGGTTGTCGAAAGTCATTCGGCGGTCGTATAGTTGCAGGGCGGCCTCACCTACGACGTTGTCCACCGTTTGTGCGACGTTCACCTTTTGGAAGTTGCGTTCAAGCGGGGCATCATCCATGCGGTTAAGCGTAGAGATGTCGGCGAGTAGCGACGTGAGCCGTTGTGTCTGTGCGTGGCTACGCTCAAGGAATTGTCGTCGCGTCTCGGTGTCTATGTCGGGGTGTTCAAGCAGCGTCTCTATGTATCCCTTGATGCTTGCCACGGGTGTCTTCAGTTCGTGGGAGATGTTTTGGGTGAGTTGTCGTTTCAGTTTCTCCTGTTCTTTCTTTGTCTTTTGCAGTCGCTCGTAGAGTTGCTTGAAGTCGGTGTCGAGCCGTCGGGCGAAGGGATAGAGTATGACCGATAGCAGCAGCATCACCGCGAGGGCGAACCATAGGTAGTGCTGGTCGGCTTGCAGTTGTTTCGCAAGGTCAACGTCGTAGGGAAGTGCGGTGCGCAGAACGATGTGTTCCTTGGGAAAGTAGGTGGCCGAATAGAAGTAGTCTTTGTTTACCGACGATGACAGTCGGCTGATGTCGTAGCCCTTGCCAGAGCTTAGCGCGAGGGCCACTTCTTTTCGCTCTCGGTGGTTTCCCATGTGCGGATAGTCCTTGCGCACGTTGTCGAAGCTCACTTTTCCGTCTTCGCCTATAACTGTTATTCTAAGGTTTGGCACGTGGTGGCGTCTGGCGTATTCGGTGAGCGTCTGCTCGGAGTAGTCGGCCACGGTGGAGTGCAGGTGGTCGTTATAGTCTTGCAGCTTCATGTTCAGTGTCTCTATCTTGTATTCCTTTTCGCGGTGCTGCTGGAAGACGATGAATGCCACGGCGAAGAGCAAAAACGTGGTTAGCACGCTGAGATAGAGTCGGCGACTGCTGCTTTGGGGCTTGAACATTGTGGGCGTGTGATGGGAGTTAGCTGGAGTTATTGGGAGTTAACTGGAGTTCGCGGGAGGGAGATTGGGGAGAGTGTAACGGGAGTTAGGAGGATTTATTGGGAGTTAACGGGAGTTAGCGGTTATTTTTTTTGGGAGAAAATGGGATTTTTAGGGAGGGAGTGTAACGGGAGTTAGCGGGATTTATTGGGAGTTAACTGGAGTTAGCGGGAGGATTTTAGGGAATATATGGGAATTAGGGCGGTGGCGGCCTCACACTTCAAAGCAGTAGCCGAAACCCAACCGCGTTACGAGACTTTGGGCGTAGGGGCCGATTTTCTTTCGGATGCGCGTGATGTTGACATCGACGGTGCGGTCGAGCACGAAGACATCCTTGGGCCAAACGCGGTCTATCAGCTGTTGACGGGAGAAGACTCGCCCCTGGTGCTCCAAGAGAGTGCGGAGCAGCTCGAACTCCGTGCGGGTGAAGGGCACGTCGGTGCCATCTACGGTTACGGTCTTGCTGCCCAAGTTGACCACCAGTCCCTCGTGGGAAAGGGTGTCCTGCGGCGCTGGCGCGGGCTCGGCAGTTCGGCGGAGCACTGCTTTCACGCGCGCAACGAGCTCACGTATCGAGAAAGGCTTCGAGATGTAGTCGTCGGCGCCAAGGTTGAATCCCGTAAGTGTGTCGTTCTCGGTATCCTTGGCGGTGAGGAAGACTATGGGCACGTTGCGGGTCTGCTCTGCCGATTTCAGTTTTCTCGCAAAGGCGAAGCCCGACATTCCTTCCATCATAACGTCGAGCAGCAGAAGGTCGTAGTCGGCCACTCCCATCTGCTCGGCTTCTTCTGCCGACGGTGCTGTGTCCACTTGGAATCCTTCGAGTTCAAGGTTGAACTTCACTATTTCGCACAGGTCTCTTTCGTCGTCGACTACCAGAATTTTCCTAATTGTTTCCATAACAGTGCAAAGGTACGAAATAAAACGGAGAATGGAGTTACAATGGTGTTACAATTTTATTTAAAAGGGAGAATGGTGGGAGTTAGCTGGAGTTATTGGGAGTTAATTGGAGTTAGCGGGAGGAAGTTTTGGGGGATATTAACGGGAGATATTTGGAGTTATCAGGAGTTAACGGGAGAAGATTTTGGGAAGAAAAGGGTGATATTAACGGGAGGTATTGGGAGTTATCAGGAGTTAACGGGAGAAGGATTTAGGGAGAAAAGGGTGATAGGGGGGAGTAGGTATTATAGGGCGCATAGGTAGCGTAGGGCTTTTAGGGTAATTTTGGGGAGAAAGAGAGATGAAATTTTATGACTTTTGGGGAGGTGGTTTGCGCTTTCCCTTATAGTCCGAAAAAGGGGCAAAGAGGGTGGGTAGATGGGGTTGAGAGGGCATTTTGGGGCGATTTTGGTGATGGGCTTTCCCTTTGATTATCATTGGGTTAACAAGGTGCGGCGATAGGGCAAAACTCCCACCACCGTGGGTGTCGGGAACTACGGTGGTGGGAGTTGAGAGCTACGGTGGTGGGAATAAACTTCTACGGTGGTGGAAGTTTTTTGTTTCCACGGTGGAAACGATTGACCACCGAAAAGGGCTTCTTTTCCTATCGGAAAATTTTTTATTTCTTACGGTTGATTGTTTTAGGAGCGTGGGGCGCGCGGGGCACGGCGATGGGCGGTGGCGGGGCTTCAGAATCGCGTCATCAGTTCCAGTACGAGCTTGTCCTTTTCCGACGTCTTTGGCGTGCCTCCGTCGGGATACCAGTATTTCTCGTAGTTGATGCGGATGTCGGCAACGAAGGGCATCGCCAGACTTAGGGTGAGGCCCGCCGTCAGTCGGTGGCGCTCGTAGTCGTCGATGGTGAGACTCCACGCGCCTTCGGCTGTCTCTTTACGCTCGCCGTCGCTGTGGTCTGTCATCCAGTCGTAGCGTGCCAACGGCGACACCTTTTTTATTATACTGCGGCGGACGGGAATGTCGCGGCAGACGAAGAGGTCGAGCGCGTTAACGTTGTCGAAGGCGTTGTCGGCGTAGTGTTTCCTAAGATATTCGGCCTCTACGTGCCACCCCTGCGAATGCCAGGCGAGGCCAGCGTCGTAGAGCATTATGGCTACGTCGTCGGGTCGGATTTTCTGGCAGCTAAGCACGAGCGAAAGGCCGTGGGGAAAGTGGGCACTCCACTTCGATGAAAAGTTCACGCTGCGAGTCCAGAAGTCCTTTTGGTTGGTCAGTCCCGACCCGTTGTACATCCCTATCTCTATCGTCATTGGCACGGCGGCCTGAAACTTGTACCCCAGTTTGGCTCCGACATCTCGCACGTTGCCCACCTGCTTTGCTATGAACGAGCGGTTGGCGAAGTACTGTTGGTGGGGCGAGCGGTGGGCATCGATGGTGAATGGCACGCGCATCTGTCCTACGGTCAGCGATAGTCGTCGGTCGCGGGTAGGGGTGAGGCGCGTGTAGGCGTCGAGCATCTTTATGTTTCCCTCGTCGCATAGGTCTATCTCGGCCTTATAGTCCACTTGCGGCGTCAGTTGCCCGTCTATGCTGACGCGCGCGTTTCTCACTTCGTAGCGAGCCTCGCCCTCTTGGGTTTGCCACTCGTATTTTCCGCGCAGGGTTCCGTGGATGTTCTGCGCCTCTGCCTCGGTCGCCATGGCGAGTGTCAGCAGTAGAAGGGTTCTCATTTTCATAGTGTTCATGTTCTGTTGTTTCGGTGTTTCAGCTTTTTTGCGGCGAATGTTCTTCTTCATTTCCTGCCGCAAAGTTCGCAAGATGTTCTTTCGCCAGGTTTTCAATCGTGCTACATTCTTGCGTCGAAACGTTATTGTAACATCGACTTAAAACGGGTGAAACATGGAGCGACTATCTTTGCAGCGAAAAGTTTTAGTCATAAGAGTTATGTACAGTTTCTATTTGCTCATCGTAGTGTTCCTGTTGCTGCTGGCAGTCTTCGACCTGTTTGTGGGTGTCAGCAACGACGCAGTGAATTTCCTTCAGTCGGCAGTAGGTGCGAAGGCGGCGAAGTTTCGTACCATACTTCTATTCGCGTCAGCCGGAGTCATCGTGGGAGCTATGATGTCGGCCGGTATGATGGACGTGGCCCGACACGGGATTATGCTACCATCGAACTATAGTTTCGAGGAAGTCATGATAGTGTTCCTCGCCGTAATGGTCACCGACGTCATAGTGCTCGACGTCTTTAATACGCTCGGACTTCCTACGTCAACCACTGTGTCGTTGGTGTTCGAGCTGCTTGGCGGTGCCTTTGTGATGTCGCTCTTCAAGATGCACGCCGACCCGACTCTCTCGCTCGGAATGCTTCTCAACACCGACAAGGCGCTCTCCGTAATAATAGCCATCTTCACAAGCGTCGCCATAGCCTTTGCCTTCGGCGTAGTGGTGCAATATCTGGCACGACTGGTGTTCACCTTTAACTATAAGGCAAAGCTGCGCTACTCCGTGGCTGCGTATGGCGGAATAGCGTTCACGTGTCTGGCTTACTTCATCTTCGTGAAGGGGCTCTCTGGCTCGCCGTTCGTCAGCGACACGGTGAAGGCGTGGGTGAACAGCAATACTGCGACGCTCATGCTGTGGGTGTTCCTCGGCTCGACGGTGGTGGCGGAAGTGCTTCATCTGCTAAAGGTTGACATTTTCAGGATGGTGGTGATGATGGGGACGTTCGCGCTGGCGATGGCCTTTGCTGGCAACGACCTCGTGAACTTCATCGGCGTTCCGCTCGCCGGCCTAAGCTCGTTTGAAGACTGGGCCACGAGCGGCGCCGACCCGTCCGCCTATAAGATGACGTCGCTCATGCAGTCGGCCAAGTCGCCTCTGCTCTACCTCGTCTTGGCTGGCGTCGTGATGATTGTAGCCATGCAAACGTCGAAGAAGGCGCAAAACGTGGTGAAGACGTCGGTGGACCTAAGCCGACAGGACGAGGGAGACGAGATGTTCGGTTCGTCGCGCGCCGCCCGTAGCATAGTCAGGGCAACGCAGGAGAGCGGGTCGTTCTTCACCAAGATAGTGCCCGACCGCCTGCTTCGCTGGGCCGACACGCGGTTCAACAAGGAAGAGGCCACGCTGGCCGACGGTGCTGCCTTCGACATGGTGCGCGCGGCCAACAGCCTGGTGCTCGCCTCGATGCTCATCATAGTCGGCACTAACTACAAGCTGCCGCTCTCGACCACATACGTGACGTTCATGGTGGCCATGGGCACGTCGCTCGCCGACCGCGCCTGGAGTCGAGAGAGCGCAGTGTTCCGCGTGACGGGCGTTCTCTCGGTCATCGGCGGATGGTTCATCACTGCGGGCGTGGCCTTCTGCGCCTGCGGACTCGTGGTTGCCGCCATGCGCATCTTTGGCCCCGTGGCAATGTTCGGGTTCATGCTATTGGTGGCATATATGCTCGTCAGGAGCAACATAAAATACAAGAAGCGCATGGCCGACGAGCGGCGCGACGACGCATTCCAAATCATCATGCGAACCAACGACCCCGCCCTCGCTTGGCAACTGCTGCGAAAGCACGTGGCAAAGACGCAGAGCACCGCCTGCGAGTTTGCCCTCAACCAATACAACGGACTGCTCGACGGGCTCGGTCGCGACAACATACGCACACTAAGACACGTGCGCCACGACCTCGACGAAGAGCAAGACCGACTGAAGAAACAGCGCAAGCGCGAGTTCTTGGCGCTCCGACGCATACCGCGCGACATGGCGATAGAGAAAAACACGTGGTTCCACCTCGGTGCCAACAGCAGCCGACAGTTCATCTACTGCCTAAAGCGTATGCTCGAACCAACCATCGAGCACGTTGACAACCACTTCAATCCCATGCCGCGAGTGTTCATCGACGAGTATGAGCCCACGCGCCGACGCATAAACGAGCTGATGAAAGAGACCGCGCAAATGATTTCCACCAGCCGCTACGACGACTACGAACCGACACTCGCCGAGGCAGAGAAGTGCAAAGCCGACCTCTCGCGCCTGCGCAAGCAGCACATAGACCGCATGCAGAGCTCTCCCGACGCGAGCGACTACAAGATTTCGCTCATCTATCTGAACATACTCCAAGAGAGCCAGGAGCTGCTGAGCATCATGCGCCATCAGCTACGCGCCGCCCGCAAGTTCATGTAGCGTCCCTCCCCGAAAATCCGCCATACCGTGCTCGGAAGATACATCCATCACTGCAAAATAACGCGTTGGCGAGCGTCGAAATCTGCAAAATAACGCGTTAGAAATATCAAAAATCTGCAAAATAACGCGTTTGGAGCATAGAAAAAGTTGCGAAACACCTGCGTTTTGCGACTTTTTTTGTATCTTTGCCCCAAAATCAGACGACGATGATAGACAAACGCACTCTGGAAACCATACTCGCCGACCAGCAGGAGGAGATGGAAAGCAGGACGCTCGAAACACTTTGCCACCGAACGGAGCAGTCGCTAATAGAGCTGACAAGCCCGCAGGCGCAGGTGGTAATAGGAGTGAGGCGAAGCGGAAAGTCGACCCTCTGCTACCAAGCGCTGCGCGACGCTAACAAGAGGTTTGCCTACGCCGACTTCGACGACGAGCGCCTCTATCAGCTGAAGACCGACCAACTGAACGACGTACTGGAGACGCTCTACAAGATATACGGCGACTTCGACTACCTGTTCCTCGACGAGATACAGAACGTGGAAGGGTGGCATCTCTTCGTAAACAGAATGCTCAGAAAGCGAGTGCACGTCGTAATCACGGGCTCAAACGCAAAGCTGCTCAGCGGCGAGCTGGCCACGCATCTATCAGGGCGAAACAAGGAGATAGCCCTCTTTCCGTTCTCGTTCAAGGAATTCTGCGAGATGAAAGAGGTGGACACCAAACGAAAGACCACCAAAGCCGAGGCCTTCCGCAGGGCTGCCTTCGACGAATATATGAGGCAAGGCGGATTTCCTGAGCTGATGGCAATAGACGACAAACGCTCCTACGTGAACAATCTCGTCGGCGACATTCTGAAGCGCGACATCGAACAAAGATTCGGAATAAAGCACAAGGCAACATTCGAGACCATAGCCCACCACCTGCTAAACAACGCTCCGACCATCGTCGTAAAGAAGGAACTGGCAAAGACTTTCGACCTGAAATCGGAACACACCGCTAAAAACTACGTGGACTATATGAAGCAGACATACTTGCTGATAGGACTGCAAAAATATTCCCCCAAAAGTAAGATAAGACTAACACAGGAGAAAGTGTATGCCATCGACGTGGCAATGATGAACCAAAGAGATAATGCCTTCGCCGGAGAAAACCTGGGGCACCGGCTCGAAACCATAGTGCTGACACACCTCCTACGCAAGTGCAACATAGAAGGCACCGACATCTACTATCTGAGCGAGAGGGCTGGAGAGTGCGACTTCTTGGTGTGCAAAGGAAACAGAGTGGTGCAAGCCATACAAGTCTCCTACGACATCTCGTCAGAAAAAACCAAGAAGCGAGAGATAGCTGGGCTGACACTTGCCGCGAACAAGACCCAATGCACCGACCTGCTGTTGCTGACCGACCACGACAGCGGCACCATAGAGGAATCGGGCCACAAGATAAACGTGAAGCCCGTTTACGAGTGGAGCCTCAGGCTCGGCATATAGCGCGCCGCCACTTACCGTAGTCAATACAGATAAAAACCATCACTCACAAACAAAGAAACGCAATCATGACAAACTGGATATGCCTATTGTTAGCAGGATGCTGCGAGATGGGGTTCACCTTCTGTCTCGGAAAGCTGCGCGACGCATCGGGCAGCGCCTACGCCCTGTGGCTCGTAGGGTTTGCCGCCCTCTTCATGATTAGTATGCCGCTATTAGTGAAGGCCACCCAGACCATCCCCGTCGGCACCGCTTACACCGTCTTCACTGGCATTGGCGCAGCAGGAGCCGTCATCATCGGCATCCTCGTCTTCGGCGACCCCGCCAACTTCTGGCGTCTCTTCTTCATTACGACGCTAATCCTCTCCATCATCGGCTTGAAGTTCGTCTGACGCCGTGGAAGCAGGGCGGCGCGAGGATTGTGATGAAGATAATAGAACGATGGATTTTGGAACGTTTATAATAAAACGATGAAAGAATAAGTAATCTGCATGATAAGATTTAAGATAAAACGAGTTTACGACGCAGCGGAAGAGAGCGACGGGCTGCGCGTGCTGGTGGACAAACTGTGGCCGCGTGGCGTGAAGAAGAGCGACCTGAAATACGACCTATGGGCGAAGACAATTTCACCTTCCGACGCACTGAGAAAGATGTTTCATGAAGACCCGGAAAGAAATTGGGAAGAGTTCGCCCGACGATATGAGGCAGAACTGGAGCAATCGCACGAATTCTCTGCATTCGCAGAGCGGATTAAGCAGTTGGCACCGAGCACCGTTACGCTGCTTTTCGCCTTCAGAAACGCAGAGAAAAACCACGCCTTCGTATTAAAATGCGCATTGGAAAAGCAGTTTGAAGCCCATTGAAACGTGATAGTCTCCGCGACCGACGCATAAAGAAAAAGCAATCATTGGCATTGCCTCGCAGGTTGAATACCAATGTAACGACCGAAGTTCTCTTCACCGAGCGATATATCCAAGAAAAACATTCTACGGCCTTGCGCACGACAATCGTACTCGTCTGCGAAGCCAACCCTTTGCACACAATTTTCCTTAAAAAGAAAACTTTTTCTTCCGTTTCCTTCCCCAATCCGAAAAATCTTCGTATCTTTGCAAATGCGTCGGCGTGCCTCGCGGCACAAAGCGCAGACATTGAGGGTTAAAAATATTAGCGTCAGCTATTTATTCAAAGACGTTCCAGAAGTTTGGTCACAGAAAGAACGGTTCAATAGAATAAAAGGCGGGCGTCCACGGAAGCGTGGACGTTCGATTTGTCTATTGAAGCAGGTTAGACCAAACACCTTGGAACGTGGACGAGTCGATTCGTCCGCGTTCTTTTTATGGTGCTTGGCAGATCCTTTTTGAATGATTGCGACGCATTAAGACTAATGTTAAACGTTTTAATGCAGTATGCTACTTATCAGCTTGTTCAGTGGTGCTGGAGGATTGGATAAGGGATTTCATCTTGCTGGATTCAGGACATTGACGGCAAATGAGTTCGACAAGAAAATATGTCCTACGTTTAGGGCAAATTTCCCAGATACGAACCTTATAGAGGGCGACATCCGAGCGATTCCGTCTGATGCGTTCCCGAATGTTGACGGAATCATCGGTGGTCCACCGTGTCAGTCGTGGAGCGAAGGAGGAGCTTTGCGCGGAATCGACGACCCGCGTGGCCAGTTATTTTACGACTACATAAGGATATTGAAGGCAAAGCAGCCCCTGTTCTTTGTCGCCGAGAATGTTTCGGGTATGCTTTCCAAGCGAAACGAAGAAGCAGTCAACGAGTTTAAGCGACTTTTCAAAGAGGCTGGTTATCATCTCTGCCTAAAGACGCTCAATGCTAATGATTACGATGTTCCAGAAGACAGAGTGAGAATATTTTTCATAGGTTTCAGAAGAGACACCGACATCACACATATCGAAAGCCCCAAGAAATCTTCGGCGCGGCCTGTTTTGCGCGACGCTATATGGGATTTGCGCGACAATGCGATTCCTGCTCTTGAGGGCAACAAGACAAATGGCCATCACTGTCTTTTCCCAAACCATGAGTATTTTGTCGGAGGGTTCTCGCCTATTTTTATGTCAAGAAACAGAGTGCGCTCTTGGGATGAACCAGGGTTTACGGTTCAAGCAAGTGGGCGACAGTGCCAATTACATCCACAAGCGCCAAAGATGGTTAAGGTAAGTGCTAACAAACAAGTCTTCGCTAAAGGCAAAGAACATTTATACAGACGTATGAGCGTCAGGGAGGTTGCACGTGTACAAAGTTTCCCCGACGACTTTAGATTCATCTACGATGATGTCAACTATGGATACAAGATGATAGGCAATGCCGTTCCCGTGAATCTGGCTTATCATGTTGGAATGAGTATTAGAGAAGTGCTGAACGAAAAGGGATTGATTCACGAGTGATGAGCAGCAAACAGATGAAAAATGGCAAAGCCTTCGAGTTTGCCATAGCAGACGCTTACGAGAACGCGTTGAGGAAACTGGGCATACGCGTGTTCCACGAAGAAGATGAGCCATACTCAACAGCAAGGGAGATGTATTACGCTTTGGACGTTGAAGAACGGAAATGGTTCGACAAGTCGGCAGAGGAAACATTCGACACACTTACTAAATTGGAGGCAGGTCTTACAGCTCAAGCACATTCTCGAAACGACGTTCTTAAAATTCGCATCGCTTCCGACCGAGAAGGACAGATGGGCGACGTTAGAGACATCATTTTCAGCCGAGCCTACTCGCGTTGGGAAATAGGCATATCTGCAAAGAATAACAACGATGCCGTAAAGCATTCTCGGCTAAGCGGAGAGCTCGATTTCGGTGAGAGTTGGTTTGGGGTTCCATGCTCACGCTCTTATTGGGAGGACATACGTCCCATTTTCTCATACATCAACAAAACGATTCTAAGGTATCCACGAATCAAGTGGAACGATATCGGTGACGATAAAATCAGCAAAGTGTATCTGCCATTATTAAGGGCGTTTAGAAAAGAAATCTTGCATATAAACGCAAATTATGAAGACATTCCCAAGGCACTAATATCATATCTAATAGGAAAATATCCGTTTTATAAAGTCATCAAAGATGATGCTCATAGGCTTGTAATACTGAAAGCATTCAATCTCGACAATAAATTAAGCCAAAAAGTAAACGGAATGCCAGCACGACACAAGGCGACCCAAATAAACTATCCATCACGTATAGTTGAACTCGAATTGCTGAATGGTTCTGACACTACGCTTGGAATGATTATGGATGGAGGGTGGGAAGTGTCGTTTAGAATACACAGTGCTTCCACCTTGATGGAGAGGTCTTTGAAGTTCGATATAAACTTATTAGGGAATCCCCCAGTATTGTTCAGCCAATATCTTTTCCAATAAAGGCGATGACATCCATCACCGGTCTGTTTTATAAGTTACAACAAAGAAGACAGAGAATATTAAAGCACCTTTTTTCAAAAGGTGCTTTATTTATTGTGTAAGCCTATCATTATAGGATTGTCTCCCCGACCAACGCATAAAGAAAAAGCAATCATCGGCATTGCCTCGCAGGTTTCTGGTTGTTCGGGAAACTGTGGGCAATGCCGATGATTGCTTGTTGTAATAGAGCCGACGGGCGGTTCGTCGGTTTAAAATTTGTGATGGAAAGGCGAAGGCATCAGCTTTCGTCCACAAAGTTGATATAGAGGAGCGCCGCGATGACCAAAAGAATCTCTAACGGCGACTGGCGATAAATGATGCTTTCTCTATTCATTCCTATTTCTGTTTTCAGCGTGAAGCCTACCATACGCTCTTTTTGGGCTTAGTCTTCATGCTGCCACACTTAGGGCAAGGTTGCGGCATAGAGTAAGCCGAAGCGAAGAACTCGATGTCGGGAGCCATAAACTCCTCGCCACACTCCGAGCACTTAAACAGAATCTCTCCTCTGTACATTTTGCTTTATACTTTAATCATTAGACGCTATCTTTTCCACGTCCATCACTTCCCACTTAAAAAGGCAGCGATGGCTTCGTGCCATTCCTGAGGCGAGAACATCGGTGCCGAGGGATGATAAGTAGCCAAGACGCGGCACACCTTGCCGCCCGTAAGCTGATACTCCCACGTCTCGTATCCCAAGCAGTCGGCGCCCTCGTGCCCTGCGTTCGGCAGATGTTCGTAGAGCCTGCTGCCCCACGCCAACACCACGTCGGGCTTGTATTGCTCAAGCACCTCGAAGAATGCCTCTGCCGACTGGTCGAACTGCTGGTCGGTTGGGCTCTTGCGAGTCTCGCTCACGGGCGATTGCACGAAGTTGTAGAACAGCACGTGTTGCCACGTTTCCCTGCTCTCCTCGCGCGACATCCGCCGTCCCTCAATGGCTTCAGCAAACTTGGTGAATGTGTTCATCCACCCGTCGAACTCCACCGCAGGGTCGAGCAGCCATCCCATCACGCGCCTCGTAATCTCCGAGTCTGCCTCTCGCGGGTCGCTGCAATAGTGGCTCTCTCCGAGCACCATCACTCTCCGTCCAAACTTCGACCTCTCGTAGCGGCTTCCCACCCAGGGCTTAAATTTAATGTGTGTCATAGGGCTTATTGCATTGCTTCTAACTGTTTTACTCTTTCTTCGGTTATTCCCAAGGCTGAGGCAAACTTATCCAACCGCTTTCTGGTCTTCTCGCTAATCTCGCCTTCCGAGATGTAATCCCGATACATTTCAAGATACTCTTGCTCGTCCTCGCTCAGCGAAGGAGAAAGGGATGCCTCCAGCTCTTTGGCACGCTCCTCGCTGATGCCGAGCGATTGGCGGATTCTGTCGAGCATCTTTCGCTCGCGAGCGGTTATCTCTTCATCGTCCTCCAAGAATTCCTTCAGATGTTCTAAGTATTGCTGCTCTTGATCGGTCAGACCTGCAGGCGCGCTGCTTTCTAGTTCTGTCTTATCTTCCAATGCGGGGCACTCCTCCGAGAGTTCCTTAATAGACCTGAACTTCACGTCTATTTCCCACTTCGTCTCAACATTCTCCTTAAACTCCCTTTCTACCATCTGGTCGGCATTGACGTTCAATTTCGCCCACAGATATTGCGCGCTGGACTTAATGTCTTCCTTCTCGGTACTTGAAACAAACTTGGTGTCCGTCGTGGAAACAAACTCATGATACTTCAGCATGTTGCCACTTATGCGACTATTGACGAGCCGTTGCCACTGAGGTTGCTCGGAATACCATATCAGGCCTTCGGGAACAAAGGGCTTGGTGGTCGGGTCGAACACTAATTGCATTGCCCTTTCCGAGTGATGGGTCTCATCCGCGTTTCGAGCCATATTTTTCGTTACTTCGGCATCGCCCGAAAACGCTTTTACGTCAGCGCTGCCCGACCAGTTCTGCCCAGCATTTTCCATCTCGGAAACGCTGCGTCCTTTTATAGACGTGATGGTTATCTCCTCCGCCCCTAAACATTGCAGCAAGTAGCACATCTCGTGAACCTTGTCTAAGAAGAACATCTCTTCTGAGCTCTCGTAAGGAACGTACAACGAGGGATTATAAGGATGCCCCACATACAATTCGTTGGGAACTGGGTGGCCTGTTGGGAAGTGAATGCACGACGGGATGTTCGACATTCTGAACGTGTCTAAGTCTGCCAATCCGCATCCACCTATTTCTCTGTCGCGAATGGGCATTATAAACTTTCTTGTCTTATAATCATACTGTGTGTAATTGTCGAAGACTTCAGAAAGGTTTTCCTCCAAATTGTTAAGCTGGAGTTCCATTTTCTGCTTCTTTTCATCATTACAACAACCGAGAGCGCGAATAGTCTCAAGGCGGCTATTCCAGTTGTCACCTCTCCACATAAACAATTTAGACTTCAGCTCATATATTCTTGACTCTACTTCTTCATTGGGAACCCAACTTAACGCCTTGTTGAATTCATCCAAAGCAATATCAAAGTATTGCCAAATTTCCTTGTTTGTATCCTCGTCTAACGTGCTTGTATCTTCGGGAATAAGATCAACTCCTTTACGGAAATACACATAGCCTTTATGCATGTGTGGGAAACAATCATTGCTGTCTCTCTTTATCTCTTTCTCTGCTAACTCTAATGCCTCTTCGACCTTTCCTTCGTCTACCAACTGCATCACGTCAACTTCTTTAACCGACTGTGCTATCATTGTATAGAATTTAGCAAGACGCATACCCGAATCGTTGCTATCTTTTATAAAGAGATTATAATATAATGGAGAAACAAGAAGTTCGTGTTGTCTATCAAAAAAAAGAAACATACCTTTTGAGAATCCCACGTCTTGAATCTTAGACCAAGGCATGACAATACGGTTGTCTTTATTATCGTTACTGGGTACAATGTAAAAGGCATAATCTGTTATGACACATCCTTGGTCTCTACTATTCCAAAAAGACGTATCCCTCATAAAGAGAATTACATCTTGCTTCGGAATTCCAAATGCTCTTTTTAAATTATATATGTCTGCCTTTTCTACAATTGGCGTACAGTCATCACTAAATGAATGGTAGCATTTTTTTATGGTTTCCTTATTCCATCCGTTCTTGTTCGGAACGAAGAATTTAATTACTTGTTCGTTAGCCATAATCTCTTTATTTATCTCAATAATATTGCTCGATTATAATAATTCATCTCCTCACCCAACTTCTTCCGGCGTTTCGAGAGTAGTAGAGACCTTTGCTGGTGGTGGCGAGAAGGTCGCCGCCTCCGTCTTGGAGGGTGAGGAAGTCGCCGTAGGAGGAGTTGCTGCAACGGACAGAGAACGAACGGCCTTGGTTTGTGGAGACGTAGATTCCCTTACTGGTGCAGGCCAAGAGTTCTGGACCGTAGGGGAAGAGGTCGCGGAACGTGCCGTAGCTGCTGTTGGTGCAACGTACTACCCATGAGCGTCCGCCGTTTTGCGAATACTCGATGGTGTTCTTTTGTGTGTTGATGCGCAGGAGTTCTGCGCCGAGGTTGATTAATTGTGGCATAGTGTTTTGGGTTTTTAATTAATGTGTTTCAATGTGTAAGCAAGAGAGGTGTGAACCTTCTCTGCCCCGTTTCTGACAGTTAGGCTCTGGTAAACCCGTAATCCGGAAAAGAGGTAAGAGGAGTCCACACCCTATGCCGGGAGTGAACGTGCTCAGACTTATGTATTCCAGGATTACGTTTAAATTTACCAGATTTAACTGCCCAGAAACAATCGTCGTGCGCATGCGCACCTTTGCTTCACTTGCAGAAGCGATTGCAAAGATAGGCAATTTTTTCGTCGTCTCCAAACGTTTTGCAAAGTTTTTTTGTGGGCTCCTCTCTTTTGCGGCCTTCGTGCGAGGCTTTGGCTGGGCTACTGGTCGTCGTCTCTTCCGAAGACGAGTAGCACGGCGAACTGTGCTGCGGCTGCTATCCCTCCCACGATGCAGGCTGCCTTGTCGCGGGGCGTGAGATAGAACCATGCGTCGGCGAGCTTTCCACTGAGGGCGTCGCCAATGGTCTTTCCTATTACATCTTTCATATTTCCTTGTGGTTTAAAATGTTGAACTTTATGCTTTATTGTTTATCGCTATTGCGGGCGTGGGGTCGGCTGGGCTTATGGCTGCGATGGGCTATCGCCGTCTTCGTATCTTCGGAGCATGGATTGTGCCTTCTTCTTGAATTCCTCGCGAAGCCAGAGTGGTTCGATGACTTCTATTTCGTCGCCGTGTGAGAGTATCTCCTGCATGAAGTCGTAGGATGTATATACGGTGATTTGAAAGATAGAGTAGTCGGCGTGGCGCTCTATCTCGCGCTGCGAATGATGGAGTGGCAACGAGCGCAGGTATTGGCACTTGTTATAGTCGTTATACACTTTCAGCTTTATTTGCTCCACGTCGTAGTCGTCGGTGTTATGCTCTATTCCGAAGCAATCTGTGTAGTACGACCGCACGTCGATGCCCTTCGGCATGGTGAAGGGCTGGTCGGTGATGGTGAGTTCCTTCACTCGGTCGAGCGAGAAGGTGCGCAGCCCGTCGGCGTCGGGAATCTTCGCCACCATATACCATCGCTGGTGGAACAGCTTTAGGAAATATGGTTCGAGCAACTGGGTGTAGGCTTCTGTGTCGATGAATTTCCGATAGATTACCTCCAGTCGTCTGTTTCTCTGCATGGCGCTGAGCACGTCGAGCAGGAACTTTTCGCCCGACGGTACGTGTTCGGTCATGATGCGATGGCGCAGGCGCGAGCTTCCGTTGAGCACGTTGTTCACCGCGAAGCTGCTCACCATTCGGCTCCGAAACTCGTCGTTATAGATTTCTTCGGGGTCGATTATGAAGTAGCGGTCTATGTGGGCGTCGTAGCGAACGCTGACGTGAAAGATGGCTTCTATGTCGTCGAGATAGTTGCGAAACGACCGCTTGGGAATGTTTTCATCGCCGAAGTCGTTGTATGCGCTATCTCTCCACAGCTCCATCATCTCGTTGTAGCTCAGCCCGCGACGGTGGCGCATCAGCGTCTCCAGTATCCACAGGCACCTGTGCAGTTGCACCTCCTTGCTCAGTCTGCTCATATCTTCTTTTTTGTCTTTAAATCCTTAGTCTTTCGCTCGCGACGCGCGGTCGGCGCCACGGTTTCGGTTGCAAAGATAAGGCATTCCTCGGAAAAATAATTGCCGAGGCAAATGTTTTTTCAAAAAAGTAACATAATGATAATTTTTCGGGGAAATCGCGACGCGCCACGCGGATGGGACTTTGCCCTAAAGAGCCTGAGAAAGACTTTCCTCGCGCGACAAACTATTTTATCAATGTAAAAAATCTTCGACCCTATCATAAAGGAAGCCAACACCCACTTCCGAAGCCATTTTATCCCGTAGGCACAGATTTTCGCCCTTTCTATACCATTGAAAATCAGGCATCCTAACAAGGTGAAATTCCCACGGTAGTAAGAGTCGATTCCCACCACCGTAAGAGTCAACTCCCACGGTGGTGGAAGTCAGCTTCTACGGTGGTGGGAATTTGCTCCTACCGTAGTGGGACTGAAAGGCTATGGCGATTGTAAAAACTATTCGTCGAGATGAGGTAAGTGAGGGAGGGCTACGTTTGAGGCATTGGCATAAAGAAATCGACCGCCTGAGTCTTGGGAGAGACGTCGGGCGGTCGAGCTTTTATTGTGTCTTTATGGCTTCGACAGGATTTAGATGTCGAGGTCGTTGTCGAGCGAGTCGTTGAAGTCGTGCGGCTCGTGGGTCATTGGGTCGTGATAGTCGTTGTAGCGTTCTTGCTGACGCGACTGCCCTTGCTGACCTGAGCGATCGTTGCGCTGACGGCGGTCGTCGCGGCGATCACCACGCTGGCGCCGCTCTCCGCGCTCTCCGCGAGGCCGACGCTCACGCTCTACGTAGCCTTCGGGTTTCGGGATGAGCACGCGGTGAGAGAGCTTGTACTTACCGGTCTTCTGGTCTATTTCGAGCAGTTTCACGGTGATTTTGTCGCCCTCCTTGATGCCTGCTTCCTCGACGGTTTCGAGTCGTTTCCAGTCTATTTCGGAGATGTGAAGCAGGCCGTCTTTGCCTGGCAGTATCTCCACGAAGCATCCGTATGGCATTATCGAGCGCACGGTTCCCTCGTAAACTTCTCCTACTTCGGGGATGGCTACGATTGCCTTTATCTTTGCGATGGCGGCTTCGATGCTCTCCTTGTTTGGAGCGCTCACCTGCACGTGGCCTACTCCGTCGGCTTCGTCGATGGTGATGGTAGCGCCGGTGTCTTCTTGCATCTGCTGGATTATCTTTCCGCCTGGGCCTATCACTGCTCCGATGAACTCCTTGGGAATGTCGAATGCCTCGATGCGCGGTACTTGCGGCTTCAGTTCGGCGCGTGGTTCTGCTATGGTCTCTGTGAGCTTGTTCAGTATGTGCTCGCGTCCTGCCTTTGCCTGCAAGAGCGCTTTTTCCAGTATCTCGAACGAGAGTCCGTCGCACTTGATGTCCATTTGCGTGGCGGTCAGTCCGTCCTTTGTTCCCGTTGTCTTGAAGTCCATGTCGCCCAAGTGGTCCTCGTCGCCGAGGATGTCGCTGAGGATGGCGTACTTGTCTTCGCCCGGATTCTTTATGAGGCCCATTGCTATTCCGCTGACGGGCTTCTTCATGGGTACGCCTGCGTCCATGAGTGCGAGCGTGCCGGCGCATACTGTTGCCATGGATGACGAACCGTTTGATTCGAGGATTTGGCTTACGAGACGCACGGTGTAGGGGAACTCTGCCGGTATTTGGCCTTTCAGCGCACGCCAAGCGAGGTGTCCGTGGCCTATCTCGCGACGTCCGACGCCGCGCTGTGCCTTTGCCTCGCCAGTGCAGAAGGGCGGGAAGTTGTAGTGCAGGAGGAATCGCATGTAGCTGCGGTCGAGCACGTCGTCAACGAGCTTCTCGTCGAGCTTTGTGCCGAGCGTACAAGTGGAGAGCGACTGTGTCTCGCCACGGGTGAAGATGGCGCTTCCGTGGGGCATGGGCAGCGGGTCGAGCTCGCACCATATCGGGCGTATCTCGTCGGTCTTGCGGCCATCGAGACGTATGCCCTCGTCGAGGATGCAGCGGCGCATTGCATCGCGCATCACGTCGTGGTAGTAGCGGTCCATCTCGGCATATTTCTCCTCCATCTCGTCCTCGTTGAGGTCGGCGTGGTCGGCGGTGTATTTCTCCTTGAAGTCGCTCAGTATCTTGTCGAAAGCCTCTTGGCGAGCGTGCTTTTCCAGCGCCTGCTTCGTTACGTCGTAGGCTGGCTGATAGAGCTCATTATTCATCTGAGCGCGAAGGTCCTCGTCGTTCACCTCGTGGTCGTACTCTCGCTTCACGTCGGTGCCGAGCTCCTTTGACAGCTCCTCTTGCAGTGCGCACATCGGCTTGATAGCCTCGTGAGCCACTTTGAGTGCCTCGATGAGGTCGGTCTCTTGCACTTCCTTCATCTCGCCTTCCACCATCATGATGTTGTCTTTCGTGGCTCCCACCATGATGTCTATGTCGGCCTCTTTCATTTGCTCGAAGGTAGGGTCAACCACGTACTCTCCGTTTACCCTTGCCACACGCACCTCGCTAATGGGGCACTCGAAGGGAATGTCGGAGCACGCCATGGCTGCCGATGCAGCGAAACCAGCAAGGGCATCTGGCTGGTCTATGCCGTCAGCCGAGAGCAACATCACTTGCACGTAAACCTCGGCGTGGAAGTTAGAGGGAAACAGGGGTCGCAGCGCGCGGTCCACCAGTCGGCTGGTCAGGATTTCGTTGTCGCCAGCCTTCCCTTCACGGCGCGTGAAGCCACCAGGGAAGCGTCCTGCTGCGGAGTATTGCTCGCGATAGTCAACTTGCAAAGGCATAAAGTCTGTGCCGGGAACTGCATCCTTTGCTGCACAAACAGTTGCAAGGAGAACGGTGTTGTTCAAGCGAAGAACAACGCTACCGTCGCACTGTTTTGCAACTTTCCCGGTCTCAATTGTGATGGTTCTTCCATCAGGCAATTGAACTGTTTTCGTGATTACGTTCATCTAAATCTTCTAATTGTTATGTTGTACATCTGTGTAAAAATCGTGCAAATATACAGAAAAAAGCGCGAACCACCGCAATAGCCGCGCTTTTCTTATTGTTTTTTAACGGAAGCGAGTTCCGATAGGCTCTTTCGCAGAAGCCGAACGGCCCACACCGCTATGACCACGGCACTCGCGAGCGCCACTGCTCCGTCGAGCCAGCCAATGCCCCAGAGCCACGCGCAACAGAGGCTGACAATGGTGGCCAACGACGTCAGCGCGTCCGACACAACGTGGAGATAGGCAGCTCGGCGGTTGAGGTCGTGCCCGCCGTGCAGTACTCGCGCGGAAACAATATTTACGATTAAGCCGACGATTGCAACGTAAAGAGTTGACATCGACAGATTGAGAGTCGATAGGTCTATGCGCTCGTCCGAGTGGCCGAAGGCAAGGCGATAGAGCTTCTCTGCAGCTTCGGTGTCAATGCCAACGGCGAGCAGCAAAAGGAGCGCCGCGCTCACGGCTGCGGTAGTGGCGAGGATGCGTTCGCCATCGAGCCCCTTCCTACGCCTTACCAACACGTATGCTGCCCAACTCATACCGAGAATCACCACATGAGCTCCCATGTGAATGCCCTCGGCGGTGAGTGCAACGGAGCCCGACAAACGACCCACGACAATCTCAAGCACCATCGTGATGGCGGCTATGATTACTACTAACGCCGAACGCCTCTCACTGGAAGTGTAACTTCTACGATTTATTTTGTCATTTACCATCCACTGTACCCATTTTGAACTGCAAAGGTACAGAAAATCTCCTTTTTTTGATATAAAATTGAAAAATAATCGAAAAAAAGATACAACTTTCGGGAAAAAGTCGTATATTTGCAGCAACTATAACATTTTTAAGAGTATGGCTAAGTATAACATTACACCGACAAAGGAAAAAGACGCTCACTATCGCTCGTTAGTGAGTCAGCAGTACATGGATGAGCTCCAGGAGAAAATAATGGAAATCATCGTAATGAAGAAGAAGTATCTTGACAAAGACTACTCCGCAAAGAAGCTCGCGCAAGACCTTGGCACCAATACGCGGTATGTCTCTGCAGTGGTGAACTCAAGGTTTCATCAGAACTTTACTTCGTTCGTCAACTTCTACCGGATAAACGACGCTAAGACCATTTTGTCAGACCATCGTCGCGCTAAACTGACCATGCAAGAGGTGGCCGATATGGTGGGCTTCGCCAACAGACAGTCTTTCTACGGCTCGTTCTACCGCATACTCGGCATGACTCCAAGGGAATACAAGCTGAAGAAGTTGGCAATGCAAAAGAAGAAGTAAGAGCAAGCCAAACCGTAAAAATCTCAAGCGACAACCTAACGTAACAGAAAAAATCACCGAAAATCTATCAAAGGAGGATCATCGAGACATGCAGTCTCAACTCCCAAACCGCCCCGCAAGGGCAACAGTAACCTAACCCAACCGAATAACAAAAGAAAAGCAAAGCAATGAGAATCCCCATCAACCCACTGGGCGCAGCTGCCGTGGCCGCACTCGCATCCGCCTGCGCCAACCAGCAAGCCGAAGAGCCAAAGCAACCGAACATCGTATTCATCATGACAGATGACCACACAGCACAGATGATGAGCTGCTACGACACGCGCTACATGGAAACACCCAACCTCGACAGGATTGCCGCAGACGGAGTGAGATTCACCAATAGCTTCGTGGCAAACTCACTCTCCGGACCATCGCGCGCATGCATGATTACGGGCAAACATAGTTGTGAAAACAAGTTCTACGACAACTCAACTTGCCGCTTCGACTCCACACAGCAGACCTTTCCGAAGCTGCTCCAACAGGCAGGATATCAGACTTGCGTCATAGGAAAATGGCACCTCGAAAGCCTGCCGACAGGTTTCGACCATTGGGAAATAGTGCCTGGCCAGGGTGATTACTACAATCCCGACTTTATACAGATGGACGGTTCCACCGTGCAAAAACATGGATACGTAACAAACTTGATAACCGACTACGCCATCGACTGGATGGAGAACCAGCGCGACAAGAGCAAGCCATTCTGCATACTGATACACCACAAAGCCATACACCGAAACTGGCTCGCCGACACTTGCAACCTCGCACTATACGAGGACAAGGAGTTCGACCTGCCCGACAACTTCTTCGACAACTACGAAGGCCGACCTGCCGCAGCTGCACAAGAGATGAGCATCGTCAAGGACATGGACCTCATCTACGACCTGAAGATGCTCGCCCCAGGCAAGACTTCACGCCTGAAAGACCGCTATCTTAGCTATATCGACCGCATGGACTCGGCACAGCGAGCCAAGTACGACGCATTCTATCAGCCCATAATAGACGACTTCTACGCTAAGAACCTGCAGGGAGAAGAGCTGGCAAAATGGAAGTTCACTCGCTACATGAGAGACTACATGAAGGTGGTGAAGTCGCTTGACGACAACGTTGGGCGAGTGCTCGACTACCTGAAGGAAGCAGGTCTCGACGATAACACGCTTGTGGTCTATACGTCGGACCAAGGATTCTATATGGGCGAACATGGATGGTTCGACAAGCGTTTTATGTATGAGGAGTCGATGCACACACCGCTCATCATGCGCCTGCCAAAGGGATTCAAAGCTAAGGGCGACATCACAGAAATGGTGCAAAACATAGACTATGCTCCCACGTTCCTCGAACTCGCCGGGGCAGAGATTCCGAGCGACATCCACGGTGTCTCGCTCGTACCACTGCTACGCGGCGACCATCCGAAGGACTGGCGAAAGGCGCTCTACTACCACTTCTACGAGTATCCTGCCGAGCACATGGTGAAGCGCCACTATGGTGTGCGCACCGACAGATGGAAGCTCATCCACTTCTATAACGACATTGATAACTGGGAACTCTACGACCTGCAGGCCGACCCCACCGAGATGCACAACATTTACGGTCAGGAGGGAACCGACTCGATAGTAAACTCGCTGAAAGACCAGATGCTGAAGCTGCAAGAGCAGTATAACGACCCCGTGCGCTTCGGCCCCGACAAGGACCGTTAGACGTTCGGCCTGATTCGGCTTTCCGACACAGATTCCGCGGGAATCCTTCGCAAGCAGTTGCGGGGGACTCCTGCGGGATTTTTGTTTTGCGAGCGCGGTGGGGATTACGGGTCGTAGTAGGGATTAGGGCATTTAGGTCTTATAGTGGCGATTTATTATAGTGGATTTTACTGATTATTACGGTGATGATAAAGAATTAAAGAGGTGATGATAGTTTGTGATTTAGATTAAATCAAAGTCTGATTTAGGCTAAACCAGCGCGTGATTCAGCCTAAACCACACACTGCCGAGGGTGGAAATGCGGGACTCCCGTCGGGATTGTTGGGGAAAGAAAACGAAAATCTTACGCAGGCGTACCGCTTTCGTCGGGGCGGATGGCCTGCGTAAGATTCTTGTTTTTCAGTGATGAGCGAGTTATCGCAGCGTCGCTATGCCTCGCGCTGACGGGTGCCCATGCGTGCTTCCACGACGTTGACCACGTAGTCGCCTAACTTTTCGCATTCGTTCACAATGTCCATATACATTGTTCCTATGCTGTAAGTGTATTCGTGGTTGTTAATGTCGTTAATGTTCTCACTCTTGAGTTGATTGCGATAGTTGTTGATTTCGTTCTCGATGTTGAACGAACGGTTGGCGTCGAGCTCGGCCTTGCGTCCGGCAAGCAGCACGTTCATTTGCGAGAGGGCGTCGTCTGTGAGTTCCATCATTTGGTGGAGATAGTTGTATTGTTTCTCGGTGAACTCTTCCTTGCCCTTCAGCTTTCGGTTTAGTGTGCGCGCGATGTTATAGTTGGCGTCGCCTATCGACTCTATCTCGGATATCTCTCGGAGCATGGCTCTTATCTTGGCTTTTGTGTCTGGCGACACGTGTGCGTCGCTGACGTTGTCGAGATAATTAGCTATTTCTATCTCCATATTGTCGGATATTCCTTCATACTTTTCTATTCGTGTGAACAGCTTTATGAATGCCGACTCATCCTTGAGGTCGAGCAGTTCGCGCACGAAGCCAAACATACGCTGTATGCGTTCGGCGAAATAGACAATCTCTTTCTGTGCCTCAAGCACCGAGAGCTCTGGTGTCTCAAGGAAGCCTGAGCTGATGAAGCGCAGGCGGAAGTCGTCTTCCTCGTCCACCTTCTTTGGCTTTATCACCTTGCATACTATCTTCTCAATCTGCGGGATAAACCAAATGAGTATTAGCGTGTTGGCCACATTAAAACAAGTGTGGAATGCTGCAAGCACGAACGATAGCTTTGCGGCGTTTTGCAGGAAGCCAGGGTCGGTTTTCAGCATAGTCTCGTCGTAGCCTACAAATCCGCATACCATATCAACGAAGGGGCGGAAGACGCACAGTATCCAAATCACGCCGAAGACGTTGAAGAACATGTGGGCGAAAGCGGCTCGGCGTGCCTGAGTGTTGGCGGTCAGAGCGGCTATGTTCGACGTTACGGTGGTTCCAATGTTCTCGCCCATCACGAGAGCTATGCCTTGATAGATGGGCAGCACTCCCGACGAGCAGAGTATCATTGTTATGGCCATTATAGCTGCCGACGACTGTACGCACATCGTCAGCACGCTACCGATGATGAGGAACGCGATGGTGGTCAGGAAGCTGTTTGGGTCGAACGACGAGAAGAAGTCGAGGACGGGCTGGTTGTGCGCCAAGTCCATGTCGATGCCCGTCTGCCGTAGTGTTCCGAGTCCGAGGAACATGAACGACACTCCGAAAAGAAAATCGCCAACACTCTTTTTCTTCTTCGTGAAGATAAGAATGATGGCGATAAAGAATGCGGGCCATACGAAGTCGGTGATGTTGAACGAGAAGCCAGCCGACATTATCCATGCTGTTAGCGTGGTTCCAATATTGGCGCCCATGATTACCGAGATGGCTTGCGCCAGTGTGAGTAGTCCTGCGTTGACGAACGAAACGGTCATCACAGTGGTTGCCGTCGATGATTGCACTGCCGCCGTTACGAGGGCGCCAGTGAGTACTCCCGTTACGCGGTTGGTTGTCATCGCTTGCAGCGTGTGTCGGAGCTGCGGGCCGGCCATCTTTTGAAGGCTCTCGCTCATCGATTTCATTCCGTACATCAGCAGCGCCAATGCACCGACGAGCTTAAAAATTATCCAAATCGACATATTTTAATAGAATTTTAATGTCTAAGTGGTACGCGGTTCGGAATTTATTCGTATCTTTACCGCGAAAATTAGAAACAATCCATCAACATTGTAACAATAATGAAACAGACTGTTCAAATTCGCTGCAAAAATAATAAAAAAATATTAGAATGCAGCATTGGAAGCACACTTTCTGATATTTTTTCTGATTTTGGGCTTCAAATGGAATACGGGCCGGTCCTCGCGCGCGTTAATAATAAAGTAGAAGGGATGCACTATCGGGTGTACCACAGCAAGGACGTGGAATTCCTCGACCTCACTAATGCTTCGGCCATCCGAGCATACACGCGCTCGCTTTTCTTCGTGCTGTGCAAGGCTGTCCACGAGCTGTGGCCCGATGGTAGCGTGGTGATAGACATTCCCGTCTCCAACGGTTACTATTGCGACCTTGAGATAGAGGGAGGGCGAGCCGTTACGCTCGACGACGTGAGCCGCATACGCGAGAAGATGCAGGAGATAATAGCAGAGAAGATTCCCTTCCGCCGTATCGAGGCACCAACAGAGGATGCCGTAGAGCTGTTCGAGAGGCTCGGAGCGCCATCGAAGGTAAAGTTGCTAAAGACCGTAGGGCGACTCTACACCGTCTATTACGAACTCGACGGATACTACGATTATTATTACGGCGCACTGCTGACCAACACAGAGCAGATACATCTCTTCGGACTTGAGAAATACTACGACGGGCTGCTGCTGCGAATACCATCGACAAAAGACCCGTCGAGGCTGGGCGAGATGACTCGCCAGGATAAGATGTTCGACATATTCAAGGAGCACCACCGTTGGCAACGCATACTCGGAATAAGCACCATCGGTGAACTTAACGAGGCCGTAGCAGCGGGGCATACCACAGAACTCATAAATGTCTCGGAGGCTCTACAGGAGAAGAAGATTGCAAAGATTGCCGAAGAGATAGCCAACCGTAAGGGTGTTAGGATGGTTCTTATCGCGGGACCTTCGTCGAGCGGTAAGACTACCACCTGCAAGCGACTATCGATTCAACTGCTAACCAACGGCATAAAACCGGTGCCAATATCACTGGACGACTATTTCGTTGACCGCGAAAAGACACCGAAGGACGATAAGGGAGACTACGACTTCGAGAGCGTCTATGCACTTAATCTCCCTCTGCTGAACGAACAGCTGTCGGCACTCTTCCGTGGTGAAGAGGTGGAACTGCCGAAATACAACTTCACTTCTGGCAGAAGCGAATGGAGCGGAAACAGAATGCGTCTCGGCGATGGAGAGGTGCTCGTAGTAGAGGGCATCCACGCTCTGAACCCCGAACTGACGGCACAAATCCCCGAAGAACAGAAGTTCCGAGTGTACGCGTCGGCCCTGACTACCATACTGCTTGACACTCACAACTATGTTCCGACGACCGACAATCGTCTGCTGCGCCGCATCATCCGCGACTATAAGTACAGAGGAATGTCGGCGCAGGAGACCATTCGTCGTTGGCCAAGCGTGCGTGCCGGCGAGAATAAGTGGATATTCCCATACCAAGAGAACGCCGACGCTATGTTCAATTCTGCAATGCTTTTCGAGCTTGCCGTGATACGCGGACAGGCAGAGCCGTTGCTCGACCAGGTGCCAGAGAACTGTCCTGAGCACGCTGAGGCCTACCGACTGCTGAAGTTCCTACGCTACATCGCGCCCATCCCCGACAACCAGATTCCCCCGACGTCGTTGCTCCGAGAGTTCCTCGGCGGGTCGTCGTTCACCTATTGACCACCAAGCCACCGTCTCGGCCACTTTTCCTTTCGCGGGAAGAGTGGCCGAGCATCTTTTTAAGAAAAAAGTTGCCGTTGTCGTGAAAAAGCATTATCTTTGTGGCGTTAAAACCATTCGACGACTGAAATAAAGACATAAAACGATGACATATCCCGAATATTTCAACGAGGAGATGGAGACGCTCTCGCGAGAGCAGATACGCGAACTCCAACTGAAACGACTGAAGCAGACCGTCAGACACTGCATGAACTCGCCGTTCTACAAAAAGCGCTTCGACGAAATAGGACTGACGCCCGACGACATCCAGACGCTCGACGACCTGAAGAAGATTCCTTTCACCACCAAGCAAGACCTGCGCGACACCTATCCCTTCGGCATGGCCAGCGTGCCACTCGAACAGTGTGTCCGCCTGCATTCGTCGAGCGGAACGACGGGCAACCCCACAGTCATCCTGCACACTAAGCGCGACCTCGACGAGTGGGCCAACGCATTGGCACGGTGCATGTGGATGGTTGGGCTGCGTCCTAACGACATCTTCCAGAACTCCTCCGGCTACGGAATGTTTACGGGAGGCTTAGGTTTCCAATATGCAGCCGAGAGGATGGGTATGCTGACCGTGCCCGCAGCAGCGGGGAACACTGCTCGCCAGATAAAGTTTATAAAAGACTTCGGCACTACGGCACTGCACGCAATACCGAGCTATGTGGTACGTTTGCACGAGGTGATGCTCCAGCAAGGCTTAGACCCGCGCCGCGACACCAAGCTGCGAGTGCTCTGCATCGGTGCTGAGCCCCACAGCGAAGAGCAGCGGCAGCGCATAGAAGAGATGCTCGGAGTGAAAGCCTACAACTCTTTTGGCATGTCTGAAATGTGCGGACCTGGAGTTGCCTTCGAGTGTAAGGAGCAAAACGGAATGCACATCTGGGAAGACTACTACATCGTGGAAATAGTCAATCCCGATACTCTGGAGCCGGTGCCAGACGGGGAGGTAGGCGAAATGGTGCTGACAACCATCAATCGCGAGGCTATGCCGCTGCTCAGATATCGCACGCGCGACCTGACTCGCATCATACCGGGAGAGTGTCCCTGCGGTCGTCATCACATACGTCTCGACCGAATGAAAGGGCGTAGCGACGATATGATTATCGTAAAGGGAGTGAACATCTTCCCGATACAAGTGGAGCAAGTTCTGATGAAGTACAAGGAACTTTCCACCGACTATCTTATAACGCTTACCACAGAGTCGGACAACGACTTGATGACCGTAGAGGTGGAGCTAAACGAACTCTTCACCGACGACTATGGTCGTCTTCAGCGTCTTTCGCGCGACATACAGCGTCAGCTGCGCGACGAGATACTGCTCACGCCCAACGTCCGCCTGCTGCCGAAGGGTACGCTCCCACAATCGGAAGGCAAGGCCGTCAGGGTGAAAGACCTGCGCAAGCACTTTTGATAGGAGCTTTTAATGAGGAGTGAGAAGAGAGAAGTGGGGAGTGAGAATAGACTTGCACTGTGGGTGCTATGCCTTTTCTCCATAAAAATCTTCCCTTCAAACGATACAAGAGTTTAATGATTACAGTTTAAAGAATAGAATATGACCATCAATCAATTATCCGTTTTCATCGAAAACAAGGCGGGCACACTACTGCAGGTGTTCAATCTTCTCAAGGATGCACACATACAACTAATAGCGTCGACAACCGCCGACACGCTCGACTACGGCATCTGCCGCATCATTTGCAGCGAACCCGCACGGGCATACAAAATACTAAAAGACGCTGGTGTTAGCGTCGCACTGTCGGACGTGTTCGCCATCGAACTCGACAACGAACCGGGACGCGCTGCCGAGGCGCTTAGCGTCTTCTCGCAAGAGGGCATCGGCATCACCTACCTCTACTCGTTTCTCCTCGGTGGCAAAGGCATCATAATATTCCGAACCGACAACCCAGAGAAAACCAAGGAAGCCATCATCCTCAGTGGATTGAAGTTCGTGGCAGAGAAGGACCTTAGCGTTTTGGCATGACATTGAAGGAGTTCTTTCGCTCCGACCGTTTCTCTATTTTCGCTGGTGCGGAGCTGATAGAAATAAAAGAAGGATACGCACGCGCGCGCATGCTCGTAGGTGCCGACCACCTAAACGGCGCGGGAGTATGCCAAGGCGGAGCCATCTTCACCCTGGCCGACCTTGCCTTCGCCGCCGCTGTGAACAGTCATCTGACGCTGACGCTTTCGGTGAACGCCAATATCACCTTCGTGCGTTCAGCGGGGGAGGGCTATCTCTACGCCGAGGCGCGAGAGACTGTCAACCACCATAAGATGCCCTTCGCCGAGGTGCGCGTAACCGACGAGGAGGGCAATCTGATAGCCATCTTCACGTCGAGCGGATACAGAAAGAAGGTGGAGCTTGAGGGTGTCAGCCTCGATTGACAATCGCTGCGCCCACCGTGCCTCTCGCGGCTGAGCCTCCGTGTCGTGGGGCTTGGCCGTGGTGGAAGGTTAGGGGAGTGCAGGTTTTTATAGGAGGGAAAGACGATTATTGGGGAGAGCGTTCGGCTTTCCCTTTTTTTGTGTTCGGGGTGGCTGTGGCTCAAGAAGCTCGGTTTCTGAAAAAACGTGATATTGGTTAAAAAAACAATGATAATGGTAGCGCCAAATTCCCATTTTAGTGCTACCTTTGCACCCAGATAATGTTAAACCAAAAGAACGATTATGCAGAATTTTGATTATCAAACTCCGACCCGACTGGTGTTCGGGAAAGACGTGGTGAGAGAGAAGCTGGTGAGCGCCATCGCTCCCCTTGGAAAGAAAGTGCTGCTGGCCTACGGCGGCGGAAGCATCAAGCGAATAGGACTTTACGACCTCGTTAAGGAACTGCTCGCAGGCTTCCAGATAACCGAGCTCGCGGGCATAGAGCCAAACCCCAAGTACGACCCAAGCGTGCTCGAAGGCGTGCGCCTCTGCAAAGAAAACGGCATCGAAGTGATACTCGCCGTAGGTGGAGGCTCGGTGCTCGACTGCTCGAAGGCCATAGCTGCGGGCGCGCTATACGACGGCGACCCGTGGGACCTCATCTCTTACAAGGTGAAAGCCAAGGCAGCCCTCCCCATTGTTGACATCATGACTCTCGCCGCAACGGGAAGCGAGTACGACAGTGGAGGCGTCATCTCACGCACGGAGACAAACGACAAGATAGGCTACATGGACGACTTGCTCTACCCTGTCTGCTCGTTCCTCGACCCGACTTATACCTTCACCGTCCCCGCTAAGCACACCGCCGCAGGGGTGGCCGACGCCATAAACCACGTGATGGAGCAATACTTCTGCGCCAGTCCGAACGACGTGGCAGACGGGTATTGCGAGACACTCATCAAGGTGCTAATGAAGTACGCCCCCATTGCAATCAAAGAGCCAGACAACTACGAGGCGCGAGCCGAGATAATGTATGCCTGCACCTTCGGCTGCAACGGCATCCTCGCAATGGGGACGGGCGGCAGCGGATGGCCGATGCATGCCATAGAGCACGCCCTTTCAGCCTACTACGACATTACGCACGGCGAAGGACTTGCCATAATAACGCCGCGGTGGATGCGCCATATATTGAGTGATAAGACCATGGAGCGCTTCGTCAAGTTCGGCACCAACATCTACGGACTTTCGCCGTCGCTCCCCGCTCGCGAGATAGCAGAACAGACCATACAGCGCACCTACGACTTCTTCCTCTCGCTCGGAATGCCGATGACCCTCGGCGAGGTGGGCATCGACGGCAGCCGAGTGGCAGAGATGGCCAAGCACGTGGCCGACAACGAGGGCCTCGACCGTGCCCCCTTCGTACCCCTCACCGAGAAGGACATTGCCGAGATAATCACAGCCTCGCTCTAAGCCAAGCAACCGCTATTACGCAAGAAAGGGTATGTGCCGACCGTGGCGCATACCCTTTTTCTCTATCCTCATCCTCCACTCTTTTCCCGACGGAAAAGCCCAAGAAACGTAAAAAAAGCGGAGACCCGCCCCCGAAGCCCATTTTACCCACCATCGCAGGAAATCCAGATTTCTATGCCATTGAAAATCAGCCACCTCCGTAGCCCAAACTTTCCACCACCGTAGAAGTCGAGACGCACCACCGTAGAAGTCAAGACGCACGGTGGTGCGAGTCAACTCCCACGGTGGTGCGTCTCGGCTCCCACCGTAGTCGGCATATAGAGCCACCTCGATTGTAAAAACTATTTGCCTCGACGCGAAGATGCTCTTTCCCCCGTCGTCGCAATTAGTTTGCCCTTTTGCTTGCTATTTGGAAATAAATTCGTAACTTTGCCCACGGTAATACGCGCGCGACAATGTTTGCGAAAGAGATAGAGGAATACGAAGCGCTTCGTGGCAGCTACGACGAGAAGGTGGCGCGGCCAATGGGGGCGGAGGAAAGCAGGAAGTACAACGAAATCCTGTTTTCTGCCCACTCGTGCGCCATCGAAGGCAACTCGTTCACCGTTGACGACACGCGCGAACTGAAAGAGAAGGGGCTTGCCATGGTGCCGCGAGGGGCGTCGCTGCTTGAGGCTTTCGAGATGCTCGACCACTTCAACGCCTACGAATACATGACGAGTCGGCTCGACCATCCGCTCGACGAGGCGCTGTTGAAGGAAGTCAACCGCCGCGTGATGCTCCACACGCTGTCCTACCGTTCGCCGGGAGCCACCCCAGGCGAGTACACCGACGTGGATATGGCTGCGGGCGACACGCTGTTCGGCGACCATGCGGAGCTCGTGGCCCGTGTTCCCCAGTTGCTTGAGTCAACGCGCCAAGCACTCTCGCGCCCCGACATTCATCCGATGGTTGTGGCGGCCCGCTTCCACGGCTTCTTTGAATATCTGCACCCCTTCCGCGACGGCAACGGGCGAACTGGCCGCTTGCTCTCCAACTACATCCTGCTTCGTTCGGGGCATCCGTTGCTTGTCATCATGCGTGAGCAGCGCGACGAGTATATTGCAGCCATGAAAGCCATACGGAAGGAAGCCACCGACACCTACCTCGTTAGTTTCTTCTTCAAGTGTGCCATCGCGAGAATGCGCCAAGAGCTATCCCAAGTGAGCGCCAATCCCTCGCGTCTCGGCCTATTCTTGTTCTAAATTTCACCGCCGTTTGCAAATCACGTCTCGGTCTCTCGCAAGGGTTTCCGCAGTGATTTCCGTTCCTTTCGCCCCTCGTTCCCATCCCTTGTTTTAACAGTAATTCGTCCAGTTGTCCGCAGATTTTGCGGCTTATTTCCCAAATTTATCCGCAAACGCTTGGTGGGAATAAAGATTTTGCACCTCTAATTGTACGTTTGGAGGCGGGGAATTTTCATCGCCCTTATACCTTATTTATATATATAGGAGGAGGGGTCAGGCGAAGAGGCGCGAGTATTCTTGCTCGAAGTTGGGGGTGAAGACCTGCTTGCCCATCGCGGCGGCTATCTCGTCGGGCGACCAGAACCGGCCACCGTCGAGCTCGTCGGCAGAGGGACGGATGGGGCCGTCGTAAACTGCGCGGTAGGAATAGACCAGCTCGCGCTCGCGGTGGCTCTCGAAGACGTATTGGCAAAGAAAGAGGGGCTGAAACTCTCGGATGCCGAGCTCTTCGAGGACTTCGCGACGAAGCGCCTGCTCCGTTGTCTCGCCGTAGGCTACGTGGCCTCCGACGGCAGTATCCCACTTTCCCGGCTGTATGTCCTTCCAGTCGGGACGCCGTTGCAGATAGAGTTCGCCTTTAGAGTTGAAGACGTGCAGGTGGACCACGGGGTGAAGGGTCTTTCTTCCGTCGTGCGCCTCGCCTCGCGTGATGCTCCCGATGACGTTGCCTTGCGCATCGACGACGGGGAATAGCTCTTGTGAGTTGTCTCGCATGGTGGTGTTGTTTTGGTGCAAAGGTAGTGCTTTTTTGCGAGAAAGGCGGCGGTTTTCGGCGATTATTATGCTTGCGGGCTGGTTTTTGCACTGAAGGCGCAGAACGCGAGGTAGGCGGCACAGAGCAGCAACACGCATACTCCGGCGGAGATGGTGCCGAAGGCATCGGTGGCCCAGCCTATCAGTGGGGTGGCCGCACCACCGCCGGCGACGGCTGTTATCATCAGTCCTGAGATGAGGTTCGCCTTGTCGGGCTCGTAGCGAAGGGCGACGGAATAGACTACTGGGAAGATGCACGAGCAGAGGAACCCTATGGCTCCGACGGTGGCAAGGGTGAGCGTCGGGTGCATCGGCACGAAGGCCAGGAGGAGCAACGCTAATATGCAGACCACGATGTTGAGGCGGAAATAGACCACTTCGCTGATGCGAGCCATTAGAAGCATGCCGAGGAAAGCCCCTATTGTGCGGCAAATGAAGTATGTCTGCGGTGCTACGCCTGCCTGCTGAACGCCCCAGGAGAAGCGAGCGATGAGCAGTTTAGAGGAGATGAAGTTAGTGCCGACGTCGATGGCTACGGCGAAGAAGATGCCGAAGAAGCACATCAGTATGGCGGGCTTGCGCAGGAGTGCAAACGTGGCGGCCACGCTGGTGTCGCTTTCGGAGGCTGGTTCGCGCTCGATGGGAGCGGCAGCCAAGAGCAGAGCCGAGACGAGGGTGATGGCTCCCATGACGGGAAACACCATGTACCAACGCTCGTTGTCGCCTCCGCCGAGGGTGTTGACAGCGAAGAGCATCAGCAACGGCCCGCAGAAGGAACTGACGGCCTTGACCACTTGTCCGGCGGTGAGGCTGCTCGTCAGCAGGCGTTGGTTGGTCACTACGTTGCTGACGAGTGGGTTTAGCGACACCTGCAGTATGGCGTTGCCAATGCCGAGCAAGGCGTACCCCGCTATGCAAGCCCACGACGACCGCAGCAGTGGTATCATCATTCCGACGATGGTAACCGTCATGCTGAGCATCACTGTTCGCTTGCGTCCCCACTGGTTCATCTTTATTCCGACGGGCACGCCGAGGAATAGGAACCATACAAATACCATCGACGGAACGAGCCCAGCCATGGCGTGGCTCCACGAGAATGCCTCGCGCGCATACTCGGCGGAGATGCCAACGATGTCGCAGAAGCCCATTACGAAGAAGCCTGTGAGAACGGAGAAAAGGGCATAGTAATTTTTCATTTTAAACCTAATTAAATGTTGTTCATCTAATAATAGTACGAACGAACGCATGAAATTACTTAGAAAAACTTTGGTGGTGCTGCTTGCCCTCGTGCTTGGCGGCGCAGAGGCACAGGCGGGGCACGTGATTCGCACCGACCGCCCGCGCCAGACGATGCTGCATTTCGGTGCGTCGGATGCGTGGAGCATGCAGCGCATTGGGGTGTGGCCAGTGGAAGAACAGAAGCGCATTGCCGACTTGCTGTTTAGCCGCGACACCACTTCGACGGGGCAACCAGTGGGCATCGCACTAAGCATCTGGCGATTCAATCTGGGCGCGGGAAGTGCCGAGCAGGGCGACGCGGCGCAGATAAATAGAGGTACGCGTACCGAATGTATGCTCGACGCGCGGGGCGAATGGGACTGGGAGAAGCAGTTCGGACAGCGACGCTTCCTACGTCTGGCACGCGAGAGAGGAGTGAGGCACTTCGTCGCCTTCTGCAACTCGGCACCGGTGTTCATGACCATCAACGGCTTGGCCACCAACACGGGTCGCGGCGGCACGATAAACCTGCGACCGGAGTGCTACGACAGCTTCGCCCGCTACATTGTCTCCGCCGTTAAGGGTATCGGAGAGCGAGACTCGGTGAAGATAGACTACATCTCGCCAGTGAACGAGCCCGACGGTAGTTGGAACTGGACAGGACCGAAACAGGAAGGGTCGCCCGCCACTAATCGTGAGATAGCGCGCTTGGCTCGTTCGCTGGACAGAGCGATAGACTCTGTGGGTATCGACGCTCGTTTCATACTGAACGAAAGCAGCGACCTGCGCTGCTTGATGGGCATACATCAGACCGACTGGCAGCGCGGGAACACCCTGCGGACGCTCTTTTCAGAGGATAGCACCGACACTTACGTGGGCTCGCTACGGCACTTGGAGCCCGTGATTGCGGCGCACAGCTACTGGACCAACACGCCTATCAGCTTCATGCGAGGGATACGCGAGCAACTGCGCGACACGCTCGGAAGCCTCGGCCTCGGCTATTGGCAGACGGAGACGTGCATAATGCAGAACGACGAAGAGATAGGCGGTGGAGGCGGCTACGACTACTCTATGAAGACAGCTCTCTACGTGGCTCGCATCATCCACCACGACATTACGTTCGGCGATGCACGGTCGTGGTCGTGGTGGCGTAGCACGGGAGGCGACTATAAGGACGGCCTGCTGTGCGAGCAACCTCGACAACAAAAGGTTCGCGCGAGCCGACTGATGTGGTCGTTGGGCAACTTCAGCCGATTCATAGGGGAGGGGGCAGTGCGCTACGAGGTGGACGATGCCACCGACCCTTACGGCGTGATGCTCTCGGCATACCGAAACCCCGACGGACGATGGGTGGTGGTGGCAATAAACTACGCGGACAAGGCGGCGCCGCTCCGACTGAAGTTCAGCGACGGCAGGCGCACCGCGTGGAGGCTCTATCGCACGAGCGATGCCGAGGGAGAGACGCTGAAGCCAGTTGGCTATGCCCGCAGAAAGACCGAGCTGCCCGCGAGAAGCATCACAACGCTCGTGGCTCTTTAGTTTATCAAGTTCTTCAAGTTTGTCAAGTTTGTCAAGAAGTTATTAAGAGGTAGAGTTTATCAAGTTTTTTAGAACCGAGAGTTTAAGAAGCGGTTATAGTTCATAGAGTTTTTAACTACGGTTTATCAAGATATGTGAAGTCGTGGCAGAAAGTTGCAAAACTTACTTAAAAAATGATGTACTGTCGCGGATATTCCGTATATTTGCAGTCTGAAACATTTTAAACAATAAGGAATGAGTTACAAAGATTATGAGGAAATGCCGTCGTTGAACGGCGGTATGGAGAGAATGCAAGAGCTTGAGCGGGCTGCGGCCATGCCTAAGCTCATGGTTAAGGTTTACACTTGGATGACGCTCGCACTGGTGATAACAGGCTTGACGGCGCTCATCGTCTCGCGCAACGAGAGCCTTCTTCAGCTCATCTACGGGAGCAAGTGGGTGATGATTGGTATGGTGGTGGCAGAGTTGGCCATCGTTATTGGCGTGTCGGCAGCGATAGAGCGTCTGTCTCTTGCCTCGGCAACGCTGCTGTTCATCCTCTATTCTGTCATCACGGGAGCGATGTTCTCGTCTATTTTCATCGTCTATACTGGGGCATCCATAGCTAAGGTGTTCTTCATAACAGCAGGCACGTTCGGCGTTATGGCCTTCATCGGAACAACTACGAAAAAGGACCTTTCGTCGGTGGGACGCATAGCGTTTATGGCTCTCATCGGACTAATCATTGCCACACTGGTAAACTTGTTCATCAAGAGTTCGATGTTCGACCTCATCTTGAGCTACGTCGGAGTGGTGATATTCGTAGCGTTGACTGCCTACGACACGCAGAAGATTAAAGAGATGCTCGCCCTTCAGACCGACATGGGAGAGGGGGCGCAAAAGATAGCTCTCTTGGGCGCACTGTCTCTCTACCTCGATTTCATCAACCTCTTCATACACTTGCTTCGCATCTTTGGGAGCGAGCGTAGCTGACGCTGTGGGCGTAGGGCGTTTTCATTACGGTGGAAATGAGAAATCATTACGGTGGAAACAATGATTTATTACGGTGGAAACGTCGGATTGTTTCCATGGAAATAAAATCGTCCCACGGTTGAAACGAATTTTACCCCAAACTATTTATATATGAAAAAACGGGCTGGGCGCAGAGTTGCTCAGTCCGTTTTTCTTTATTATGCGTTCGATGACTATTTGCTCAGTTCGGCGGTCTTCAGCAGCGTTCCCGTGGGGCACACGAAGCGGCAGTAGGGTCGCTGCACGAAGAAAGAGAGCACCGCAAACACTACGGCGGCGATGACTAAGGCTGCGGGCGCCGACTGGAAGAGGAAGGCAGCGAAGAGCTCATAGTCTATCCACTCGAACCATACGCCTCCCCATAGGCATAGCATGAGCGCGGCCCAGAGGATTTGGCGCATCCAGTCGAGCGTGCGCACGGTCTTCTGCCCCAGTCGTAGCTTCGGACCAGGGCACTTGCCAGCCAACTGTTGCAGCGAGCCGAGCGGACAAACATTGGAACAGTAGTATTGCTTCTTGCCGAAGAGCGGATAGACGAAGGCCGTGATGAGCATCACGATAGGCACGAGATAGAGCCAAACGTCGAGGCCGCTGCTCGCAAGACGTATGAGCAAAGTGTAGTTGATGAACGCTCCGCACCAGAATCCCAGTACGATGACGTTGAGTGCGAGTTGCAGCAGTCTGTAGCGCTTATCCTTGATGAAGAGCGGAAGGATGGCGGCCATGAGCACCACTATCAGCCCTGCGATGGTTGACAGAGAGAGGGTGGGCAGCACGTTCGACGACGATTCCGCTCCCGCTTCGGCGAGGGCGAGCCGCACGTTTGCTATGATGGCGTTCGACGAGTAGGTAGCTCCGCTGACGGCATCAACGTCGAGATGCTCTGCTTCGGCCACCGTCAGTCCGTCCCATTTCCGTTGCAGTCCGCCGATGGCCTCGTCGAAGAAGCTCGGTGTCTCGCTGTTTTCGAGCGCCTCTATCCGTGCCACCTTTCCGTTTGCAATGCGCACTTCCATCGGCACCGCGCCCGCGTAGCCCTCAATGTCCTTGCCTATGTATGTGGTGTTCACCACCATGGTGTCGCCCTCCATCCGCAGTGTTGGCACGGTGTTGGCGGCAGCGTTGGCCAGCGTGTCCACCGTCTGTTCGCCCTTCAGTGGGTGTCCGAACACCTTTCCTTCCTTCTGTATAGCCACAGCCACGAGCATCAGCACGCAGCAAACGAGGCTGAACCATTGTTCTGCTTTAGCTATTTTCATTCTTTTTTCCGTTGTTGAGTTCGTCTCTCAGTATCTCGTAGAGCGCCACCGGCCCTAAGTGCCAATACTTAGTATGCTCTTGCTCCAACTGTCTATAGGTGTTAGATGCGTATAGCGTAGCCAGTGCCTTCACATACGGAGTGCCTGTCTCGTCGGCATAGATGGTGGCCACGTTAGCAGCCTTCCCTGGTAGCAACAGATAGATATTGTCTTGCGTCACTTTTGGAATCATCGTCTTATCTCCTTTGCTTCGATGAAACGTAGATATTCTAATGCCCTTTCGGTGTGGAAAAGCATTTGGTCAACAAGTGTGTATGCCCTTAGTTCACGGATTAGCGACGGTCTGTCTATGAATCCGCTTTCATAGAGCGAGAAGGCAGCGTAAACCCTGTCGTTTGCAACGGGTCCAAATACTATGTCGTAGTCGTGGTGATAGTTAATCTCTGTTCTGTTGGCCATTACGAAGTCGAGCCAATCTTCGTTCGGCTCTTTGAATATGAGTTTTCTCAGTTCGTTTCCTCCTTCAAAAGAGTAAACATTGACGTAGCCAATATTGCCTTCCTTGATTTTCCTTGCTACCCATCGCTCTGCTTGTTCATACGAAGTGGTGGTGTAGAAACCTTCGCCGTAGTCTAATGTTCGGGAAGGTCTTAGGATTTTTGGTGTTTCCACCACTTGCAGGCTGCCGTGATACAGTTTCATCTTTCGCTGTCTATTATCTCGTCAATTTCCTTCATTAGCCATCGTGAGCCCTGCGTATGCAGCACGTCATAGTGGTCGCACAGGTATTGCGTCACGCCATTATCATTGAACAGCCGCATAACTTCGCTGCCGTCCATAGACTTCTCATGCTTGTATTGCTCCACGCAAAAGGCGATGAAAAACATTCGCTGTGCTTCTTCTGTCGTCATGTTGTCTGCAAAGTTACGAATAGTTTTCCACTTCGCCAAGTTTTTGTCTTATTTTTCAAAGAGAGGGCATTCACAGTCGGCATTCCTCGCGATAGCTGTAGTAGGCTCCGTCGGTTATTATGACGTGGTCGAGGAAATAGATGCGCATCGTTTGGCATGCCGCATTGATTCGGTCGGTCAAGCGGTCGTCGTCTTGGCTCGGACGCTGGTTTCCCGACGGATGATTGTGGCAAACAGCCAACACCGTCGCGTTGGCGAGCAGCGCTTCTCTCATGATTACTCTTATATCGACCGCCGTTTCTGATATTCCTCCGTGCGATATTCTCACGGGCTTTATCAGCTTGAAGTTCTGATTCATCAGTAGTGCCCACGCCTCTTCAACGTCGAGGTCTTGCATTCGCGTGTGCATGTATTCATACACTTGCTTGGCTGACGAGAGCTGACTTCGCTCCTCGGCTTTCTCTCTTTGCCGCCTCTTTCCGAGTTCGCACGCTGCGAGTATGGTTATGGCTTTCGCCTCTCCTATGCCGTTGTATTGGCATAGTTCGCGAATGGATAGCTTGCCGAGCGAGTTAAGATTGTTGTTGCAGTCGTCGAGCACTCGCCGCATCAGTTCCACGGCAGTCTCGTCCTTGGTCCCGCTTCCTATGAGAATGGCGAGCAGCTCTGCGTTTGAGAGCGTCTCTGCTCCCATACTTGCTAATTTTTCCCGCGGTCGGTCTTCCTCCGCCCACTCGTTGATTTTCATTCTCTTGGTAATCGGTTTTTAGTAGGAAATAGGTTGATTCTATGCGTGCCTACCTAAATGTTTTCCATTTCAGCACGCATCGCTTCCACCACGCTTCGATGAATCCGCATCCATAGGACATTAGTTGGATGAAGGCGGCAGCTACGGAGAGCAATCCTATCTTTATGGATTTGTTTTGTCGCGACGAGTCTAAGAAGATGAGCAGAGCATAGAGCAGTATGGGTAGCCAGGGCAGTGCGCAAAGCCAATACCAGCGGTGGGGATTGTCGTAGTGCATAAGAACTCGGCCTACGGCAGAGGTTAGCACGAGGACAATGACACCGACGGTGAACAAGGCTGGTAGCGCGTGCACAGGCTTCAGTGCCTCTGGGTAGCGCTTGTAAAGGTTGATGCGAGCTATTCCGCTGTTGTACATCTGCTGACAAAACTTGCGCATGTCGGTGCGACGCTTATGCCAGACCCACGCTTCTGGGAAGAGTCGGCAGCGTAGCCCTGCGCGATATATGCGTATGCTGAAGTCGATGTCTTCTCCGTAGAGCGCCATGCGAGAGAATCGCTCTGTGGAAAATCCGCCGAGGTCGAGGTAGGCCTTTCGCTTGACGCCCATATTGAAAGAGCGTGGATAGAACTTGTCGAGTTGTTTCTTTCTTCCGCGGATGCCGCCAGTGGTGAAGAAAGAAGTGAGAGAGTAGGATATTGCCTTTTGCACATCAGTGAACGACTCATGTGCAGCGTCAGGTCCTCCGAAGGCGTCGGTGTCTTGGCGTTTCATCTCTGCTTCCACGGCAGCTATGTAGCCTTCGGGTGCTACGGCATCGGAGTCGAGTATGATGAGCATCTCTCCTTTGGCTCGTTCGGCTCCGTAGTTGCGACTAAGACCAGGCCCACTGTTCTCCTTATAATAATAATGTAAGTCTAATCGGTCTTCATATTTACGGCAGACGTCGTCGCATCGCGTCGTCGATCCGTCTTCTACGACAATAACTTCAAAGTCTTTGCACGTCTGCTTGCAAAGACTTTGAAGTAGCTCTTCTATTTCGTCCGGTCGGTTATAGACAGGAACTATTATGGAGAATCGTATCACTCCTTAACGCGGTTCAGATATGATCCGTCTCGTGTGTCTATCTGGATCAAATCACCCTCGTTGATGAATAGCGGTACGCGTACCTCGACGCCGTTTTCGAGCGTGGCAGGTTTAAGAGTGTTGGTGGCAGTGTCGCCCTTCACCCCTGGTTCCGAGTGAGCAACGCGGAGGTTGGTCTTCACTGGCATCTCTGCGTAGAGGATGGTTCCGTCGGTGGTGTCGGTGACTATCTCCACGATGTCGCCTTCCTTCATATATTCAGCGCCGACAATCATATCCTTGTTGATGGGAATCTGCTCGAAAGTCTCCTGGTTCATGAATATGCAGCCCGTGGCATCATCGTAGAGATACTGATAGGGACGGTGCTCAATGCGAACGTCCTCCAGTTTGAATCCGACCTGAAAAGTGCGCTCGAGAACTCGTCCGTCGCTCACGTTCTTCAGCTTCGTCCGCATTACTGTGTTTCCTTTGCCTGGCTTCACATGCTGGAAGTCGATGCATACCCAAATGGCATTGTCCATACGGATACAAGTGCCTTTCTTGATTTCTTGTGAATTGATCATCTCTGTTTCTTTCTTTTTCCGTCCGTTGTCCTCACAGTCCACCCCGTCTTCTTCTCGTCGGGGTACGCTTCGCAGCGTCCGTCGTCGAGCGTGCCGAAAACGCGAGACCTCGAAAACTAATGAACTTAATTATAAGTATTACTGATTTTTCGGGTGCAAAGGTACTACTATTTTCGTAAAAAACTAAAAGAATTATCGAAAAAGTTGGATAATTCTTGGATAATTCAAAAAGATGTGCTACCTTTGCAACCCAAAAACGTAGAATAATAACAAAAAAGAGAATAAGATGAAAAGAACATTTCAGCCCCACAATCGTCGTCGTGTCAACAAGCACGGCTTCCGCCAGAGAATGCAAACGAAGAACGGTCGCCGAGTGCTGGCCTCACGCCGCGCCCACGGACGCAAGAAACTGACCGTTAGCGACGAGCATCACGGAAAGTAAGTAGAAGCATTCTTTCACGAGCTTTCGAGAAAGAGACAAGGCGGGCGAGCATCACCTTCGATGCTCGTCCGCCCTGTTTTTTGGTGTTAAAGAAAAAATATTGTTCAGGTGGGGGAGCAGTAGAGTTTTGTTTTGCCCCGAGATTTAAAAAAAAAAAAAGATTTTTTTTTATACCTCTTTCTCGGGAGATTTTTTTTTTCCTTTCCCTCTTTGTGAATGC